>OHNR01000071.1_pt1 | contig 21144 bp, 10 predicted proteins | sample 1569651 | NCBI WGS metagenome assembly OHNR01 (sample SAMEA3879502, study PRJEB24766) | human gut metagenome | biome: human-associated habitat; feature: feces | place: USA | collected 1985/1987 | reverse complement strand
CGTCATTCTGATTACGACCAAGAGCGGGCGGTACAACGAAAAAGCCGAGGTGTCGTACAACGGTTATTTCTCCATGTCCAGCCCCACGACCTCGACCGATTACGAAACCCGCGGCTACTACTCGGCCAAGATCGCCGACTTCTTCATGATGGCGACTCAGAACACGCCCTACACCTCCTACACCGAAGCCGATTACAAGGCGCTCTGGGAGCGGCGCAACGACAAGACCGAGAATCCGGCGCGTCCGTGGGTCATCACCGACAGGCGCAACGGCCGTCAGCAGTACGTCTATCTGGCCAACTTCGACTGGTACAACTACCTCTACGACGACAGCCGCCCGACGTGGGACCACAACATCAACATCAAGGGCGGAACCAAGGCGCTCTCCTACATGGTCAGCGGACGCTATTACCAGCAGAAGGGCGTCAACCGCATCGAGCCGGACATGTTCAAGTCCTACAACTTCCGCGTGAAGCTCCAGGCCGAGATCAAACCCTGGCTGACCATCGCCAGCAACACCAAGTTCTTCCAGTCGAACTACAAGTATTACGGCTACGAGGACGAGTATAACAACTTCCGCAAACCCACGCTGCACGCCCTGGCGTCGTTCGTGCCGGTGAATCCCGACGGTACGGCCGTGTCGCACACCTCGATGACCCAGTCGTCGACCCACTACCTGATGGACGGTTACAGCGCCATGATGCAGAAGGGCAAGAGCTTCGGCAACAAGAAGACGCAGGAGATCACCACGACGTTCGAAGCCACGTTCAAACTGCACAAAAACTTCAACGTAAAGGCCGACTTCAGCTATACGCAGGGATACCTCCACAACGACTACCGCAGCGTCAATGTCCAGTATTCGCAGTATCCGGGCGAGGTGATGACCGAACCCGAAGGCAGCTTCCCCAACAAGTACAAGGAGGTCGTCTGGGACCAGAACTACTATGTGGCCGACGTCTACGGAACCTACAACAAGACCTTCAGCGAGAAGCACAACCTGACGCTGATCGCCGGTTACAACTACGAGGCCAAGTATTACCGCGACCTCACGGCGGCCAACGACGGACTGCTGTCCGAGGACCTCTCGGACTTCAACCTCGCCAAGGGCACGACCAACTTCACGCTCAACGGAGGCCGCAACGAATACGCCATCATGGGCTGGTTCTACCGCGCGGCTTACGATTACAAGGGCAAGTACCTGGCCGAAGTCAACGGACGCTACGACGGTACGTCGCGTTTCCCGCGCGGCAAGCGTTACGGCTTCTTCCCCTCGTTCTCGGCGGCATACCGCATCAGCGAGGAGGCGTTCTTCGAACCGCTGCGCAAGACGGTCGACAACCTCAAGATCCGACTTTCGTACGGTTCGCTCGGCAACCAGCAGATCGGTTACTACGACTTCATCCAGACCATCACGACCAAGGGCTCGATGGGCGACTATTCGTTCGACGGTACGATTCTCGGCCAGCACGCCACGGTGAGCGATCCCGTGTCGGGCAACCAGACCTGGGAGAAGGTCATCTCGAAGAACCTCGGCGCGGATCTCAACATGTTCAGCAACCGTCTCTCGCTGACGGCCGATTTCTACATCCGCGACACGAAGGGCATCCTGGGCAAGGGCAAGTCGCTGCCCTCGATCTACGGCGCCAACGAACCGCAGGTCAACTCGAACAACCTTCGTACGAAAGGTTACGAACTGGTGCTGGGCTGGCGCGACTCGTTCAAACTCGCCGGAAGCACCTTCAGCTACGGCATCACGGGGACGTTCTCGGACTACACGGCCGAGTACACCAAGTGCGACAACCCCTCGGGGCTGATCGGAGACCCTTATGTGGGCAAGAAGTACGGCGAAATCTGGGGCTATAAGGTCGACGGGCTGTTCCGCAACGACGAGGAGGCCGCCGAGTACGCTTCGCGCGTGGACCTTTCGAAGGTCGCCGCAGGATATTATTCCGCGACGGGAGCCTATGGAAAGGGCGTTCGCGGAGGCGACATCAAGTACCTCGACCTGGACGGAAGCGGTATCGTCGACGGCGGCAAGGGAACGCTGGAAGACCCGGGAGACCGCCGCGTGATCGGCAACTCGTCGCCCCGCTACCAGTACGGACTCACGCTCAACCTTTCGTGGTACGGATTCGACCTCTCGGTGTTCATGCAGGGCATCGGCCGGCTCGACTGGTATCCCGGCGCGGACAACCTGCGCTTCTGGGGGCCGTACAGCCGTCCCTATGCGACCTTCATTCCGAAGAATTTTATGAGTCAGGTGTGGAGCGAGAGCAATCCCGACGCCTATCTCCCGCGCGCCCGCGCCTATACGTCGCTCAACTCGACGCAGGGCACGGCCTACTATACCAACGACCGTTACCTGCAAAATCTGGCCTACTGCCGGCTGAAAAACCTCACCCTCGGCTACACGATTCCCAAGCGGCTGACCTCGAAGGTCGGCATCAAGGAGTGCCGTGTCTACTTCAGCGGCGAGAACCTCGCCACGTGGAGCGCCCTGAAAAACGATTTCCTCGATCCCGAGCAGGCTGCCGCCGATTCGGACAAGAAGTCGAACGTCTATCCCTGGTGCAGGACCTATTCCGTGGGTCTGAACTTAACCTTCTAAAGCGATTGCCGTTATGAAAAAATACATTCTTTATATACTGACCGGTGTGGCGGCGTGCGGACTTTGCAGCTGCGAGGACGCGCTCGACCGCTACCCGAAGGACCGGCTCACTCCCGATAATTTCTTCCACACGGAGGAGGAGTGCCAGCTCTACACCAACGATTTCTACACGATGTTTCCCTCCGCCGGGACCATCTACGGCGAGACGGCCGACATCATCGCCAAGACCACGCTCACGAGCGAGGTGCTGGGCAACCGCACCGTGCCCGCGACGGCTGGCTCCTGGAAGTGGGAGAAGCTGCGCGACATCAATTTCTTCCTCCAATACTCCTCCAACTGTGCCGACGAGCACGTGCGGCTCGAGTACGAGGGCGTGGCGCGCTTCTTCCGGGCGTGGTTCTACTTCGAGAAGGTGAAGCATTACGGCGACGTGCCCTGGGTCGACCGTCCGATCGACGCCGGCGACCCGCTGCTCTTCGAAAAGGGCCGCGATCCGCGCGAGATGGTGATGCAGAAGGTGATCGAAGACCTCGATTTCGCCGTTACCAACCTGCCCGTCGAAAGGTCGGTCTACCGCGTGACGCGCTGGGCGGCGCTGGCGCTCAAGAGCCGCGTCTGCCTGTTCGAGGGAACCTTCCGCAAGTATCACGGGCTGAAGGACTGGGAAAGCTATCTCACGGCCTGCGCGACGGCGTCGAAGCGCTTCATCGACGAGAGCGGATACTCGGTCTACACGACGGGAACGACGCCGTATCTCAACCTTTTCTCGTCGCTCAAGGCCCTCGACACCGAAATCGTGCTCGCCCGGGCCTACAACACGGCTATCGGTCTGAAGCACGACGTCAACGGCTACCTCACGAGCATCACGATGGGACGCCCCGGCCTGCTGAAGAACATCGCCAACATGTATCTGATGAAGGACGGCACGCCCTTCACCTCGCAGCCCGGCTGGGAGACGATGCAGCTCCCCGAGGAGAGCAAAAACCGGGACGGCCGCTTCGCACAGACGGTCCGCACGCCCGGGTACAAGCGCATCGACGACACGGCGCTGTCGGCCCCGAACCTTGCGGCGACGATGACCGGGTACCAGCTGGTGAAGTACCTCCAGTCGGCCAAGTACGATTCGTACAACGCTTCGACGAACGACCTGCCGCTGCTGCGCGCCGCCGAGGTGATGCTCAACTACGCCGAGGCCAAGGCCGAGCTGGGAACCCTCACGCAGGAAGACATCGACCTTGCGATCAAGCCGCTGCGCGACCGTGCGGGCGTCGCCAACCTCTCGCTCACGAAGGCCAACGCCTCGCCCGACCCCTATCTGGCTTCGCCGGAGACCGGCTATGCTAACGTGACGGGCGACAACAAGGGCGTGATCCTCGAAATCCGCCGCGAACGCACCGTCGAACTGCTGATGGAGAACCTCCGCTACTGGGACATCATGCGCTGGAAGGAGGGCAAGCGTTTCGAAAAACCCTTCACGGGGCTGTATTTCCCCGGCACGGGGTCCTACGACCTGAACAACGACGGCGTGGACGACGTCTGCATCTGGTCCGGCTCGAAGCCCGCGACCTCGGCCCCGGCGGTCTACGAGCTGAACAAGGAGATCTTCTTGAGCGGGGGCGACAGCGGCTACATCATTATCCATACGGATTACGCCCGTTCGTGGAACGAGGAGCGCGACTACCTCTATCCCGTGCCCACCGACGACCGGGTGCTGACCCAGGGCGCCATTACGCAGAACCCCGGCTGGAACGACGGCCTGAATTTCTAACCTGAAAAAAAGAATGATTATGAAAATCAAGCGATTCATACTGCTCGCCTTCTCCGGCTGCTGCCTGGCGTTGTCCGGGGCGGCCTGCTCCGGGCTGGAGGGCGACAACTCCGACTTCGATTTCGGGGACATGACCTCCGACGCACCCGACAATCCCTACGACGGACAGGGTTACGACCGCCTGCCCAACTCGGTGCGGCTGGCGACCTACAACACCCACCGCTGCGAGGGATGGACCCAGAACTCCGGGACCGACCGCGCGAACTACAACAACACGGCCAAGGTCATCTCGCTGATGGACCCCGACGTGATCGCGTTGCAGGAACTGGACAAGAACACCACGTGGCATCAGACCGACCAGTTGCAGGAACTGGCCGACCGCACGGGGATGCGGCCCTACTACTGCAAGACGATCAGCTACCGCGGCGGCGACTACGGCATCGGCATCCTCTGCAAGACGGCGCCTAAAAACACCTATGCGGGCGATCTGCCGGGAACCGAGGCGCGGAAGTTCTTCCTCGCGGAGTTCGACGGCTACATCTTCATCGCCACGCACTTCTGCCACCAGAGCGACGAGAACCGCCAGCGGTCGTTCGAGATCATCACCGAGTATATCGCCGCCAACTACGCCGCCTATACCAAGCCGATCTACCTGGCGGGGGACCTCAACACGTCGAAGCTTCCGGCAGCGGCGCTCGAATCGTGGAAGATCATCAGCACCTCGGCCAATACCTTCGTGAACACCTCTTCGCCGTCGCGCATCGACTATGTGCTCGTCTACACGGGCAATTCGCCGTCGTACGAGGTGCTGCGCACCGCCGTGCCCTCGTACGAGGAGATCAACGTGATGACGGTCTCCGACCACCTTCCCGTACTGGTAGACCTCAAAAAGTAAGCGATTATGAAAAACAGACTCTTGAATAGCTTTTTCCGGGCGGCGGCGGCCTTCGCGCTGCTGCTCGCGGCCGGAGCGTGCAAGGACGACGTGGCGCTGCCGATGCAGCGGGTAGCGCTGAACACGCACGCGATTCTCGCGCCGTCGTTCGCCACGACGCTCTCGTTCGACGTCGAGGCCAACTGCGACTGGACGATCTCCGTCGCGGGCGACGACACCTCGTGGGCCGAACTCTCGCAGACCGAGGCCACGGGCATGGCGACCGTGGCGGTGTCCATTGCCGAAAACAATACTTCCGGCTCCCGTGCGCTGACGATACGCGTTGCGGCCAAACGGAATGCCGCGGTCGTGGAGGAGTTGTCCTTCGTGCAGGCTTCGGCGACGGCCGAGGGGTATCTCTCGATCCCCGATCTGCGGAAACTGGCCGCCGACGGCGACTACTCCGTGACGCAGGACGTGAAGATGCGCGGAATCGTGGTGTCGAGCGTCCAGGACAATAACTATTACGACAACTGCATCGCGCTCCAGAGCGCCCTGAAAGCCAACTGCGGCATTACGCTCCGCACCGACGAGGTGCTCTACCGCAAGCCGGGCGAGGAGCTGGAGATCGACCTGAAGGGGGCGGTCGTCAGGGTGAATCCCGAAACCGGCGTGATGGAGGTGAAACCCGCCGCGGACGACAAGGTGAGCCGCACGGAGACGACGCAGGTGAAGATCGAAGCCTTGAAGATCACCTACGAGGAGCTTCGGTCGGGAGCCTACGAGTCGATGTATGCAGGCATTTATTCCCAGGTCTACGTGCCGGAAGGCGGTTCGCTGAACGGTATAACGCTCAAGGACGATCTGTCGATGCAGGACCCCGACAACAACCGTTTCCGGCTGGTGGCTTCGCAGGCTTCCTCGTTTGGCATTGATCCTGCGCCGACGGGTAGCGGAGTGCTCAAGGGAATCGTTGTGCCGCAGGACGGCGCCTATGCGATCCGCCCCTGCACGGCCGGGGACAAGGAACTCACCGGGCTGCGCTTCGGCGCCCAGGTTGGAATCAGGCTGCCCTATGTCTTCTCGTTCTACGCCGCCTCGCAGGCCAACAAGGATTGCAAGTACGTGACGGTGACCGATGGCACGTTCGACAAATTGGGGGCAGACTTCAAGGTCGAGGACAAGGATGTCACCAAATGCGTCGTGCTGACGGCAAAGGTGGCCCCGACGTCGAACAGCAGCCATTTCCGGCTGACGCACTGGGCCGATGAGGCCGCGCATGACAACATTCCGGCCAAGTCGATGGTTTACGGTCAGGACTCCTATTTCCTGCTGACCGTGCCTTTGGCCGAGGATATGCCTGCATCGTTCCGCATCTCATTCGGTATGTCGGGAACGGGCGGCGCTCCGAAGAACTGGGCGGTGGCCTATTCGACCGACGGCACGGAGTACGTCACTCCCTCCGACGGCTCGACAGCCATCTCGATTCCCGGGGCGATTGCGAGCAGCGGCTATTTCTATTATTTTACGGTGACCCTGACGCCGCAGTTGCGGCTGATGAAGGGCCAGACGCTGCTACTGAAACTTTATCCGACAGACAACGTCAGTTGCAACGGCGGTACGGCTGGATACAATTCGGATTCGCGCCTGCATTCGTGCGTCGCGATTGAGGCCGTGCCGAAATTCAGTACACCGAAACCGGTCGGAGCGGTTTATTTCGAGCCTTTCGACGGGTTGACCGAAGGGTTGGACTACCTCTACGGCGATAAGTTGGCTGCCATGCTGAACTATTGCGGCAGCGACATCTCGGAATGGGACGCCGTGCTGAAAAACGGACTTTCGGGCACCAACGTTCATCAGCGTCCGGGTTATGCCCAGATCGGTTATGTCGAGTCGCAGGCCGTGAAGCGGGCAGAGTATGAGAATAAGGCGGGGGCACTGCTCACGCCGGCGCTGAACGCAACGGGCGATCTGAACCTCTCTTTCCGCGCGATGGCCTACAAGACCTGTTCGGATCGCCCCAAGGGTAAGGCGACCGAACCCAAGGACAAGAAGGGCGATCTGACGGAGATCGTCGTCGAGGTGATCGGCGGCGGAACGATCGACGGCGCGACGAAGAAGGTCGTGTCGGGACTGGCGACCGATGCGTTCAATACCTATTCGCTGACGATCGACGGCGCGACGGTCTCCACGGCCCTGCGCTTTACGAGCGAACCCGCTTCGGGCGAGTTCTCGCGCTGGTTCATCGACGATATCTGTGTGACGAAGTAGGGGTTGCCCGATGATTGAAAAGCGTCCCGGAGCATTCGCTCCGGGACGCTTCGTTACAGGCCGGATTGCGTCCGGTCAGTTCTCCGCCTTGGTGGTGACGGTGAAGAGCTGGCGGCCGTATTCGTCGGTGGCGGTTATCCGGATCTCGGCGGACGGCGTTACGGGCGTGTATTCGAGCATGTGGTCGGTGCGGTATTTGTCGAGGAAGCTGAACGAGGAGATGTCGTTGCCGCAGGCGTCGTGGACCGTGACGTAATAGTCGTCGTACTCCCGGACCGCCTTCAGCTGCGAGGCGGGAACCGCGGCTCCGTTTTCGCGGCATTCGAATTTCCACGTCGGATGCCAGTCCCAGACGTTGAGGCGCACGACCGGCCTGCCTTCGGCGTTTTTCAGCCCCGAGTTGTAGACCCGGCAGTATTGCTCGTCGCTGTCGCTGAAATTCACGCTCCGCCGCTCCGTGATCGTTCCGCCGCTGAAATCGTAACGGGTGAATGTCGCCGGGGCGCCGTCGTGGCAGAGCGGGAAATACCACCATGCGCCGCATACGCACGGGTGCGTGTACTCGGTCACGCTCATGTCGCTGCGCGGTACGGTGACCGTTTCGGCGATGTGGTTGTGCCCCGACCAGATCGTGACAGGCAGCTGCTTGTCCTTGTAGATGTCGAGCAATTCGTCGGCGTTGTCCATCGGGTTGGGCGACGAGGCCCCCGGGTTGCGGCGGAAGGCCGGGCAATGCCACGCGATTACGATGCGCTCGACGTCCGACGGCATGTAGTCGGCGTCCTTCTGCGCCCAGTCCATCTGACGCCGGTTGAGACGGACGGCGAACGACCGGTCGCCGCCGGTGTTGACATACTGCGTATTGTCGAACACGACGTAGTGCACCTTGCCGATGTTGACGGCGTAGTATGTCGGCCCGAGCGCGGAGATATAGGCCAGTTCGGCCGCCGAGTCGTCGTCGCCGGCGATGTTCTGCACGGCCATGTCGTGGTCGTGGTTGCCGATGGCGTGGAAGGTCTGGATCGGCATGCCCCCGCGTTCGCAGACGTTGACGAAATTGGCCAGCGTCGCCTTGTTGGCGTTGGTCCAGTGCGACTCCTGCGTCATGTCGCCCAGATTCATGCCGTAGACCGGCACGCCTGCGGGCAGGGCTTTGACGTAGTCGCGCAGCGCCTTGAGGTAGGTGCGGCGGAACGTCGTGGAGTCCAGTTCGCCCTTCGGGGGACAGATCGACGGCGTGGCCGACGATGTGGTCTTGATCATCGCCCGGTTGCGGATATGCATGTCGGCCGACACGATCATAATGTGGCGGTCGTTGTTCACCTTTTTCAGCGTGAAGTCGTGCTGCTGCACCTGCTCCACGCTCGTGGGAGCGGTGACCCTGCGGTAGAAGCGGGGGATGAACCCACGCGTGGATTCGACCTCGTAACCCGACGGGACGGTCAGGTAGACCAGTTTCGACTTGTCGGACGACGTGCGCAGCCCATAGGCCCCCTGTTTGTTCGTGCGCGTCATGTTCACGCCGTCGGTCACGACGACGCCCTGCACGGCGGCGCCGGCGCACGTCACGACCCCGCGCACGGTGGCTTTCGGGTCGATCTTCGACCAGTCGACGCCGTCGTCGGGCGAAGGGGGCGGATCGACGGGTTTTTCCTGTTCTCCGGGATCGTCGCCCGAACCCGAACAGCATATGCCGCCGGCGGATATTGCGAACAGGGCGGCCAATAAAAGCAACAGTTTTTTCATGGTTGCGGTTTTTGCGGTTTGCGGCATGGGACGGCTTTCGGGAAAAGCGGGGAAAGGACGGTCGTCCTCTCCCCGCTTCGACCGTTCGTTACACGCCGCTATTTGTTATAGCGGATGGCGAAATATTCGAGGCTGCTGGCGTGTTCCGCGGCCAGGGCAGCACCGCTGGCGCTCTGGTTCAGGCGCGCGTTGGCGTAGTCGGAGCCGTCGCTGCAGAGGTCGCTCGTCGGGCGAAGCCGGATGTAGACGTTTTCGTGGCCGAGAATCTCCTGGGGAAGTTCGAAGTCGATGCTTTTGTAGGCCACGCACGACGAATAGAGCGTGTTCGCCCAGACGGAAACGTCGGGGATGGTGTATTCGCCGATCAGGTTCCACTGCGAGTCGTCCTTTGCGGCCTGCGAATCGGTCAGCGACCATTCGGCACACCAGAAACGGGGCGAGAAGAAGCTCTGCTGCGTGTTCATAACGGAAATCTGCATCGAGATATGCGATGTCGTGATGCCTTCGGTCGAGAAGTTGATCAGCCAGGCGTAGGGGCGGTCGGTGTCGTCGTCCCACCAGAAGTGGTTGGCGAAGGCGGTGTAGCAGGAACCGTATACATTCCCCTTGCCGCGCATACCCGTGCTGCCGTTGTAGTTGATTTGCGTGGAATTCGTCGCAATCTCATTGTTGCCCGGCCAGCCACCCGTGCCGTTTGCCGCGTTTTTATCCTTGGCATAGGGACCGCACCACTCCAGCGTTCCGTCGGGATTGCGGCTCACCAGATCGTCCATCAGCGGATTCCAGCTCTCCTTCGCGGGGTCGATCACTACGCCGATGCCGTTCTTGTTGCCGAAGTTGGCTCCGAAGATATAGGAGGCATTGTTGCCGACGGGACCCAGGTATTCGTAGGTTCCGCCGCCCCACATGTGCTGCTGGAAGGTGGCCTGCAGGTACTCTTTGCTGGCGGAGCCGGTGTACTTCTCCTGATAGGTGTGCGTCAGGTAGCCGTTCGTTCCGTAGGTGGGTTTCTGGACCTTGTTCTCCAGGTCGGGATTCCAGTAGCGGTACTCCGTCAGCAGGGCCGAGAAACTGTCTTCGACGCTGTTCTGCATGTTGTCCCAGATGTCGCCCTTGGTCTGGTGGCGGATCTGGTAGCGGCCGATGAAGCCGAGCGTCGGATCGTCGTCCATTTCGGCCGGGTCGGCTCCGTCGCGCCATTCGAAACGCGAGAAACGCTCGTGGACGATGACGCCCGAAATCTTGCCCGAGCCGTAGGGCAGGCGCGTGCCGTCGCTGCGGTAGGCGCAGTTGGTGTTGGTCAGCATGTACATGTCGTCGCCGTTGATGTCGCGCACGAGCAGCGGGTATTTGCTGATGCGGCTTGCGCCCGTGCCGATCGCATAGCCCTCGTTGATGGGCGTGATCGCGCCTTTGCGTACGGGGAACTCGACGTCCTTCAGGGTGACGTAGGTGTAGATGTCGTTGTCGGTGAGCTGGCTCATCCACTTCTCCTTCACGGGAACGTCCGATGCCGAACCCGCGATGCGCGAAATGACCATCGCCTTGGTGACGTTGCGCAGTTCATAGCGGTCGGGGGTCTCGACCAGGTAGCCCGAGGCGCCCTGAATGAGGATCTGCACGTGGTCGTACTGTTCGAAGACGTTGTCTTCGGCCGTGGCGGTCTGGACAGCGATGCCGTATTTGCCGTCGTAGGTTTCGAGGTAGACGGTCCGGTCCGATATGCTGTAGTCGATCTTTGCGGTCGTGCTTTGCGTGTTCTCGCCCGCATTGTGGCTCTTGGTGTTGCTCACCACGATGCCTTCGAGGATGACGTAGTCTTCGACCTTCTTGTTCATGGCATACGTCCGGCGGAACTCCTCGAATGTGATCTGACGTCCGAGGGTCTCCTTCGCCGTGCGCTGCAGGAGGTTGAATTCGACGGAGACGGTCTCCTCCCAGCCGTCGGTGAAGGAGAGCGACACGGTAGCCGAACGCGGGATTTCATCTGCGGCGTTCGCCTCGGTCGTGATGGCCAGACTGCGCTTTTCGCTCTCGGAATCCACGATTTCGAGACTCTCGATCCAATCGGCGTTGTCGGCCTTGGCATACTCGATGTCGACCGTGATCTCCGAGAAGGGAATGTTAGTCTCGATCGGCGAGATGTTCTCGCCGCCGGCTCCGGCGACGATGACGGACGAGTTGGCGAACTCGATCTTGGCGTCCACGAGCGCCTTCTGCTTGACGTAGACCGTGTCGCGGCGCGCGTCCACGTCGGAGCAGAGCACGAAGCCCGCTTTGCGTTTGAAGCCTTCGTTGAATTCGCATTCGGCGGTGATGGCGCCCTTTCCGTCCTCCGTCTCACCGCAGGTCAGGCTGATCCAGTCGGCCTGGTTGATACGCTCGATATGGAAGGCGCTGTTGGCGTAGATGTCGATGTCGAACGTATTCGCATCGGCTTCGACGACGAACTCCTTCTTCAGCGCGCCCAGTTTGACCAGGGCCAGATCGTCGGCGTCGTCGACGCTGCAGGCCGCCGAGGCTGCGCATACGGCCGCAATGCCTAAAAATTTAAATATCGATTTACGACAGTTCATATTCTATACGTTTTATTCGTTGTTGTTTGTTCCGGCCGTGCGCGGCGGACGGTGCATCCGCCGCGCGACCGCAATTCGTTTAGTTGTAGCGTACCGTTATCGTTCCGATACGGGCCTGGCTGTTACCGGCCGCAACGGACGGCGTCAGCGTTCCCTTCTCGATGCCCAGCGCCGTCAGGTAGTTCGAAGACGTGGCTTTGGGGTCGATGTCGGTAACCTTGTCGGCCACCTGCAAGCGCAGAACCACTTTCTCCCGGCCGAAGCAGTCGGCGGGCAGTTTGCGCAGGTGCTCGGTGAAGCCCGGGGTCGAATCCTGCGACGTGGTCGACCACCACGTGATCGAACGCTTCTTGATGATCGGGCTGTCGGGAACGGCCTGGAACGTCGCTCCGCCGTCGACCGAATAGAGCAGGTTCCAGTGCGCCGGGCCGGAGAGGGTCGTGTTGCTCATCGAGCCGTGGCCCCAGACGATGCCGAAGACCATGTTCGAACCACTGATTCCCTGCGTGGAGAACGAGATGTCGAAGTATTTGCCCTTGTCGGCGTCGAAATCCCACCATTGCTGGGTGAACGTGATGCCGCCGTTTGCCACCAGACCTTTCTGTTCTTTGGTACTGCCTCCATTGCCCGAGCAGACGACGTTGTTGAAGTCCGCTGCGGCACCCTGCGTGGCGCCGTATTTATTGATCTCGCCTTCGCCGATCTCCGGTATGAGGTCGGTCTTGCGGTCGTTCCAGTTCCACTCGACGACGGTTTTCGAGAACGGTTCGTCGGTCAGCGCGATCTCCTCGGCGGTCATGGCGCGCAGCTGGTAGCGGCCCAGGTCGCCGAAGCGGATCGGGGCGACGTCGTCAGCCACGACGATGCCGCGGAACGTGCCCGAACCCTGCGGTACGACGGAGTTGAAATCCAGGTCGCGGCCCGAGCTGAAACGCCGCCAGGGAGCGGCCGTATTGGTCAGCATGTAGATGGTCCGGCCCGTGTTGTCGTAGCACATCAGCGGGGCCACGTCCCAGCGCGGGGCGGTAGCCGTGCCGATTGGGTTGATGTTGTCCTTGAACGAATAGCCGTCGGTGCAGTTGGTGTAGGCGCCGTCCTTGCACATGATTTCGAGGTTGGTGACCGACACCAGCGTGAAGATGTCGTCGTCGGTGAGTTCGCCGATCGTCTTCGTCTTGACCGGAATCTTGAACTCGTCGGGCGTCGAGGTTTCGAGGATGTTGGCCGCAGTAAGTCCCGTGATGGTGTAGCACTCGGGGGAGTTCTTCTTTTCGAGCGTGGCCCCGTTCAGGGAGAGGCGCACCTTCGAGAAGCGGGCCGGCGTGTTGTCTTCGGAGGAGGCGAATTTCAGGCAGAAGCCCCACTTGCCGTCAAGGCTCTCGATATAGGCCGTCCGGTCGTTTTCGCCGCGGTCGAAGAAGAACTGTTGGGTCTGGGGACTCGAAACGACGTTCTTGCTGTCGGGGTCGCTGACGATGTAGCCTTCGATATACTGCTGGAGCGTGATCTCGCCCGGAGTCAGGGCGCGCACCGCGGCGAAATCGGCAGCGGTCGGGTAGGGCTTCTGGGTGATTTTGCACGAGGCCGAAACGGAGTTGCCGTGTTCGTCGGTGAAGTTGAGCCGGATCGTGGCGGTGCGCGGCTCCGAACCCTCGTTTTTGGCCAGCGAGAACGTCAGGCCGTCGTCGGTGATCGCGGGCTTCAGAATCCACTCGGCGCCCTCCGCGACGGGAACGTCGTACGCCACGTCGTAACCGATCTGGTCGGAGTAGGGCACGAGGTTGTTGGTCGTGGCCGGAACCGCGCAATCCTGGGCGTAACCTTCGTACGTTTCGGCATTGCTGTCCAGCTTGAGCGCCGGCAGGGCGATGCCTTGCGTGACGGTGAGCACCGATTTGGTGATCTCGCCCTTGGCGTCTTCGATGAAGAGGGTCAGATCGGCGATGCGCGCGAATCCGGAGTCGTTGTCCGTGACCTCGAACGTGATTCCCTTGTAGGTGGCCGAGACGTTGGAGATCCACGGTTCGACGGGCTGCGCCTGCGGCTCGTCGCCGCCTTCGCCTTCGCCGCCCTCTTCGCCCTCTTCGGCGCGGGTCAGGACGGTGACGGGATCGTTGGGCAGGCCGTCGTTGTCGTAATAGGTGACGCTGGCTTCCAGATCGTCGATGCAGTAGCGCAGGTTGGTGCTGATCGGCGTGAAGATCTGCGACCGGGACTTCAGCAGCGTAACCGCCGGTTTCGAGAACGAGAGCGAAGCGTCGGTGATGGCTCCGGCCTGCGAGAACATCACCGTATCGGTCAGGGAACCTTTCTCGAACACGACGCCGATCTTTCTCGAAATGCCGTAGTTGGCCGAATAGGTGAATACGATTTCGTTATTGCCGTATCCCTGGAGTTTGTTGAGGGAGGCCCACTTCACGGGACGCGTGAAGCGCGCCGTCCAGTCGCCGTTCGAGTAGACCAGCACGTGCGTCGAACCGGCATCCTTGGTCAGGGAAAGTTCGCGCGCCGAGACCGCCAGAGGCAGGTCCAGCTCGAAATCCTCCTGGCAGCCGGTCAGGGCCGTCGTCAGGGCCGTCAGGGCGATCAGTACGCCGGCGACCGATCTTTTCTGTTTATTGAATATTGTTTTCATTCGTCTGAAAGTTTCGGATTATTACAAGCCGTAAGCCTTGTATTCGTTGTTGTCGAGGTTGTTCTTCGAGTAGGTGACCTCCGTGTCGGGAATGGGGTAGTAGCGGTGGCACGGTTTGATCCGGCTGTTAGCCGTGTTGAGTTGCAGATAGGCGTAGTCGCTGTTGTCCGTTACGGCTTCGTACCAGATACCCCAGCGGACCAGGTCGTACTTGCGCTGGAATTCGCCGAAAAGCTCGCGGGCGCGCTCGTTGCGGATCTCCTCCTCGAGGCGCGCGGGGGTGCGGAAGGTGTACTTGGACAGATTGGCGCGCGTGCGGGTCATGTCGAGGTATTCGACCGCCTTTTCGTAGTTTTCCTTATAGAAATAGCACTCGGCCATCATCAGCAGCGCGTCGGCATAGCGGAAGACCTTGTAGTTGTTGCCGTCGGCCGAGGACTGCATGTTCGGACACCAGAACTTCGGTCCGCACCACGGGCGGGTGTTGGTGCTGTTGAACGTCTTGTCCTCGTATCCCCATGCCATGTTGTACTTGGCGCGGATGTCCTTGCCCATTTTGGACTGGAGACCCTGGCTGAAATAGACGTTCGGACGCATCGCCGACCAGACGGTCGCCTGGTCGCCCAGTTCGGGAATCTCCACGCCGTCGTAGACCGCCGAATTGGCCGCACGCGGGTAGGGCTGGCAGATGCAGGCCACGTTGGACGTGTAGGTAAGGGCGCCCTGGGTGTAGGTGTGCTGAATTTCCATGATCGACTCCGGGGTGTTCTTGTTCCGGAACAGGATATTCTCGGCGTAGTCGTACTGCGACAGCGGACCGTAAATCGTTTCGATCTGCTCCAGCGCGTCCAGCGCCACGTCCCACTGCTTGTTCCACATGGCCATCTTGGCGATGAGCATGTAGGCGCAGGAGGCTCCCAGACGATTGGCCTCGTTGTCGTAGGTGCGGGTTTGGGCGGCGAGGGGAGCTATCGACTGAAGGTCTTCGATGACCTTGTTGCGGGTCTCGTTGGCGTCCATGCGCGGCAGCACCTGAATCCGGCTCAAAACCTCGTTGTCCGTAACGTCGTCGAAATAGAACGGAACGTTGCCGAAGAAGCAGGTCAGCGTCCAGTAGAAGAACGCCCGCAGGGTTTTCGCTTCGCAAAGCAGCTGGTGGTACTGCTCCTCGCTGATCACCTCGTTTTTATAGGCGCGCTCGATGCCGTTGACGGCGAAGTTGCAGCGCTGTACGCCGAGGTAGCCGTTGCGCCAGACCGTCGAACCCATGCGCGGCACGGCGGGCGAGATGTCCAGGCTGGCGTCGAGCGTTCCCGACGGGCAGTAGGCGATGTCGGTGACACACTCGGTGGCGATCATGTAGGTATAGGTGTAGATCGACTTGATCGGAATGTAGCATCCGTTTACGACCGACTGGCATTCCGAAAATTTGCGGAAGAAGTCGTCGGGATTCGAGATGCCCGATGTGTCTTCGTCCAGCGTGCATGCCTGAAACGAAAGCATGGCCATGGCCGCGGCCGTGTAGAATATATGTTTGAGTTTCATCGTCTTAATTCTGTTAGGTTAGTATCTCAACTGAAGGCTGAATATGATGGTGCGGGGCTTGGGATAGGCGCCCAGGTCCATACGGCGCAGCGTCGACGAGGTTCCCTCGCTGGAAACGTCGGGGTCGAATCCGTTGTACTTTTTCCACAGAAAGAGGTTTTCGCCCGATACGCTCAGGGTGAGGTCTTTCATCCACGAGCATTTTTTCTTGAGGTCGAACGTGTACGACAGCGTGATGTTCTTCAGCCGGAGGTACGAAGCGTCGTGGATCATAAAGTCGCTCGGAAGCGCGGCGTCGCTTTTCGCTCCGGCCCGCGGAATGTCGGAATTCGGGTTCCGGACGGGATGCCAGGCGTTCAGCATGTAGCGGTACTGGTTAGCGAACTGCGAACCGGCCATGTAGATCTCCGAATAGTTGTAGATCTTGCCGCCGAGCGAGTAGGCGAAGTAGACGCCCAGCTTGAAACCGTGGATGTAGAACGTGTTCTGCAAACCTCCGTACAGATACGGGTCGGCGTTGCCTTGGTAGATCAGGTCTTCGCGCGAGAGCACGCCGTCGTGGTTGGTGTCGTAGTAGCGCGGGCCTCCGTCGGTGTTGGCCGGGCTGACGTAGGTTTTCGTCACCGCGTTTTCCTCGCGTTCCTCGGCGCTCTTCCACGTGCCGCCGTATTTGAATCCCCAGAGCGAGTTGAGCGGGTAGCCCTTGACGTAGCCGTACATCATGTAGGGGTTGTTGCCCGGCGAGTTGTAGGCCGAAATGAAGTCCTCGGAACCGATGTCGTCGACCTTCTGTTCGTTGTGCGACAGGGTGAGCGTCGTCGACCAGTGGAACTTCGGGCGGACGATGTTGTGGCTCTCGACCGACAGCTCGATACCCTTGTTCGAGGTCGAGCCGATGTTGGTCCAGCGCGACGTGTAACCGGTTTGGGCCGCAACGGCCAGCGACATCAGCAGGTCGGTCGTTTTGGATTTGTAGGCTTCGGCCGTGATGTTCAGGCGGCCTTTGAACATCGACCAGTCGATCGCCACGTTGTAGGCCGTGGTCTTCTCCCACGTGAGGTCCGGGGAGTCCAAGCGGCTGCGGTAGAACGCCACGGGCTGCGATCCGTCGAACAGATAGCCGCCCGTCGTCGAGGAGAGGGTGGCGAGCGAACGGTAGGTGCTGATCGCGTCGTTACCCGTCAGACCGGCGCTCAGGCGCAGCGACAGGTCGTCGATCCAGTTGCAGTCCTTCAGGAAATTCTCGTTCGAAATGTTCCACTTGAGGGCGGCCGACGGGAAGAACGCCCACTTGTTGTTGGCCGCGAAGTTCGAGGCTCCGTCGTAACGTCCCGTCACGGTCAGGTAATAGCGCGACTTCCAGTTGTAGTTCAGACGCGCGTAGACCGATGTTTTGGTTTTCTTCGAGTAGGAAGTGCCCGCCGAATAGGTCTCTTTGTCCTGCACGGCGTTCATGTTGTTCCACAGGATGGCGTCGTCCATGTAGCCTTTGCCGCTCAGGTTGAAATCGTGCGAGGCGAAACTGTAAGCCGAGAAACCGCCGAGAACGTCGAACGAATGGCCGTTCTTCTCGAACTTGTAGCCGGCCGTGGTCTCCCACGAGAACGAGTGCTCGTCCCACTCGGCGCGGTAGGCCTCGCCGCCTTCGTTCTCGCCTTTCAGGGGAAGGGTTCCCGGATAGTAACGGTAGGTATGCCGCTGGTAGAGGTAGTAGGAGAAGGTGCTGTTGATCGTGAAGTTCTTCACCGGCTCCAGTTTCAGCGTGAAGGCGTGGTTGTTCGAGTGGCGTTCGAGGTAATAGGTGTTCAGGTCGATCAGCGCACGCTGCGTGTTGATCTTCTGTCCGTTGTAATACAGCGGGTTATACGTGTCGTTCGGCTTGAGCAGCGGTGACAGATACTGGGCGCTGCTGTACCAGGCCGTTCCGCCGATGGAGGATTTGTTCTGGTCGTTGTGACGCCAGGTGTACGAACCCGTATAGCCGACTTTCATCCATTTGAACAACTGGCGTTCGAGGTTGATACGTCCCGTGAAACGCTGCTGGCCGCTGTCCTGGATGATACCTTCGGTGTCGTTGTAGGAGAACGAAGCGTAATACGACGATTTGTCGCTGGTTCCCGACAGCGAGAGGGCGTAGTTGGAATAGAGGGCCGTGCGGGTGATCTCGTTGATCCAGTTCGTCCCTTCGCCCAGCGAGAGCGGGTTGGAATAGACCGAACCGGAGAGGGGCGTGTCCTTGCCTACGTCGGGGTGGTTGGCGTCGCTGCCGAAATAGGCGTAGTCGTTGCGGTACTGCGCGAATTCCGACGCGTTCATAATGTCGAGCTGACGGGGCAGCTGGGAGAAGCCCATGTCGGTCTTGAAGGTGATGTTGACCTTGCCCTTGGAGCCGAGACCCCGCTTGGTGGTGATGAGGATGACGCCGTTTGCGCCGCGCGAACCGTAGATCGCCGTCGAGGAGGCGTCCTTGAGGACGGATATGCCCGCGATGTCGTCGGAGTTGATGTCGTTCAGGTCGTGGATGGCGTCCATCACGCCGTCGACGACGATCAGCGGTTCGTTCGACGCCGAGATCGAACGCGTGCCGCGCACGCGGATCGAAGTCGTGGCTCCCGGCGCACCCGAAGTCGACATGATGTCCACACCGGCGATGCGGCCTTGCAGAGCCTGGTCGACCGACGTGTTGGGCACGTCGCGGATGTCGGACATCTTCACGTTGGAGACCGAACCCGTCAGGTCGGATTTCTTCACCGCGCCGTAACCGATGACCACCACCTCGTTGATGGTGTTTTTGGCATCGGGGACCAGGTTGACGTCGACCTCCGTACGGTCGCCGATGACGATCTGCCGGGTGACGTAGCCCAGGTAGGAGACCGAAATCAGAGCGTCGCCGGCGCCGAGCGTCAGCGAATAGCGGCCGTTGCTGTCGGTGACCGTGCCGCGGCGTCCGTCGGGCGTGGCGTCGGCGGCGCCCACCATTGGCGCTCCCGTTTCGTCCAGCACCGTGCCCGTCAGGGTCCTACCCGTCCCGGCTGCGGGGAGGGGAGTCGCCGACGCCTTGTAGATCACGATCATCTTGTCCTTGATCGAATACTGGACGGTGCGGTCGAGCACCTCGCGCAGCACCTGCGACACGGGCGTGCGGTCGAACGAAGCCGTGACCGGACGTTCGAGGTTCAGCTCCCGGGTGTCGTACATGATCGACAGCCCGGTCTGGGCCTCCACCTCCTTGAGCACGTTTTTGAGAGGCGTTTTCCGGAAGTTCTTCGTGACGGGCTGCATCTGCCCCCACGCCGGGAGCGTCAGCAACACGAACAGGCACGGCAGAAACGCCCGTTTCAGATTGGAGAATTGCTTCATTTGTTTAAGGTATTGGTTGTTTTAAAGTTGTTTCGGGATGCGGCGTCACTTGGCCGAGAGACGCACCGAAGGGCCTTGCCGGTGGACCGAGATCGGAACGATCAGGTCGAGGGCCTTCAGAACGCTGTCGAGCGACTCCTGGTTGCTCAAGCGGATGGTGATGAAAGTCCCGTCGGCGCGCAGGCGGTCGTCGAGCGTGATTTCAACGCCGTAAAGGCTGCTCAGGCTCTCGCACAACTGCACGATCGTCACGTCGATGAACTCGATGCGCCCTTCGATCCTGGCCAGGTACTGCGCCGTGTTGACGTGCGTGATGGCCGTGGTCTCGGCGAAACGGTCGTAGGTGAGCGACTCGCCCGGGCGGAGCGAGGTCTCCCCGCGCGGCGCGGTGAAACCGACGGCCCCTTCGAGCAGCGTGGTGGTGATGAGCGAGTCGTCGGGATAGGCCGTCACGTCGAATTTCGTACCCTTGACCACCACCGAACAGTTTCCGACCTTCACCTCGAAACGGTGCTTTTCATAGAGTAAAACAACCGAATTTGCCTTTCCCCAACCCTCCCGATCACAAAAAAATCAAAAAAAGTCGCAAAAAGAAAAAAAACGACAACAGCGGAGAGAGAAATCTCCGCTGCCGGGTCAATGATCGTCTATCCGATTTTACAGGTAATTCGCCAGCAGGCACGAAAGCACGGCCACCGAAAGTTCGAACGAACAGCTTCGCCGCAAATGCTCGCCCAGCCGGCCGACGGCACGGGCCAGGTGTTTCTCGACGGCCGTCTCGGAGATGCCCAGCCGCGCGGCGATTTCGCGGTTTTTCAGCCCTTCGAAGCGGCTCATCCGGAAAACCTCGCGGCAGCGGTCGGGCAGCGCGTCGACAGCCTTCTGCACCTCGCGCTGCAACTCCTCGTAAAGGCAGGGCTGCTCGGCATCGCTCAAAAAATCGTAGCTGTAAATCCGCTCCTCACCCCGCATGCGGGCCGTGTACTCCAGTTCGTGACGCGCCACGACACCGTTGTGTTTCAGATAATTGAGACAGGCATTGCGCACCATCGTGAACAGCAGCGAGGCCAGATCCAGTTCGCGCAGTTCACATCGCCGCTCCCACAGGCGTGCAAAACTGTCCTGCACCAGATCGCGCGCCGTTTCATGCCCGGCGACGAACCGGGCGGCATAGTTCACCAATCGGGGATAGTAACGCCGGAAGAAGCATTCGAAATCGGCCTCGTTGCCGAATCGGATGCCTTCGAACAACCGCTGGTCTGACGGCGAGGGTGTGGGCATGGCGGAATCTGGACTTTTGCCACAAAAGTAACGTTTTTTTCCACGCCGCAAAATTTTCGGCCGTGACAAAAACGTGACACGACGCGCCGGGCGCAAAAAAAGGCGCTGCCGTGCAGCGCCGCCGGTTTTCAGGCCTGACCCATCTTGGGACCCGCGTCGGGCGTGGGCTGGGGCGAGGGAATCTCGATCTTGCCCACGTTGCTTTCGTAGCGCACGATGTTCTCCTGCAACGAGCGCAGCAACCGTTTGGCATGCTCGGGCGTAAGAATGATGCGGCTCTTGACGCGCGCCTTCTGCACACCGGGCAGGACCGTCGCGAAGTCGATGATGAACTCCGAAGTGGAGTGCGATATGATCGCCAGGTTCGAATAGTGGCCCTGGGCCACGGCTTCGTCCAACTGGAGGTCGATTCCGAATTGTGTCGTCTCTGCCATAAGCGTTTCGTCTTTGTCATACAAAAATAGGGGCTTTCGGGCTCCG
>OHNR01000062.1_pt1 | contig 21917 bp, 20 predicted proteins | sample 1569651 | NCBI WGS metagenome assembly OHNR01 (sample SAMEA3879502, study PRJEB24766) | human gut metagenome | biome: human-associated habitat; feature: feces | place: USA | collected 1985/1987 | reverse complement strand
AGGGAGTCCCTTACTTCTCGATGACGCCGGTCTTCTTCAGCAGCACGCGCACGGTATCCGTGGGCTGAGCGCCGCAGGTAAGCCAGTACTTCGCGCGCTCGCCGTCCACCTTCACCTCAGCGGGGTGCACCATGGGATTGTAGTAGCCGATTTCTTCGATGAAACGGCCATCACGGGGAGAGTGGATGTCGGCAACGACGACACGGTAGAAGGGCTTCTTCTTCATACCCATTCTCTTCAGACGAATCTTCACGGACATTGGTTTGTTCCTCCTCAATATGTTCAGGAAAGTTATTTATATGGAAATCATATAAGCAATTTATATGATACCACGCAGTAGGGGAGTGCGCAGGCTTTACCGCATTCCGGGGAAGCGCATTCTCATGCGGCCTTTGCCCTTCATTTGTGTTACCTGCTTCATCATCTGCTTCGCCTGATCAAACTGGCGGATCAGCTGATTGACGTCCTGCACGGTCGTGCCGGAGCCAGCGGCAATGCGCTTGCGGCGGCTGGCGTTCAGGACACCGGGATTGCGGCGCTCTTTCGGCGTCATGGAGCGGATGATGGCTTCGGGCTTCTTCATGGCGTTTTCGTCCACGTCGATGTTCTCCGCCGCCGGGACCCGGGGCAGGCCGGGCATGGTCATAATGTCGCCGGTATAGGCCACGATGAAGCCGGCTCCGGCGCTGACCCGCAGACTGCGGACGGTGACGGTGAAGCCCGTGGGAGCTCCCAGCAGGGTGGGGTCGTCGGACAGAGAATACTGTGTCTTGGCCATGCACACCGGCAGGTCGCCGAAGCCCAGCTCCGTCAGGCGGTTGATCTCCCGGTCGGCCTCCTCGGTATAGGCCACATTGCGGCCACCGTAGACGCTTTGGGTCAGGGCCAGCAGCTTGTCCCGGATGGGAAGGGCGGCATCGTAGGCGAAGCAGAAGTGGTTCTCCTGCTCCAACGCACGCAGAACGCCGCAGGCCAGCTCCATGCCGCCCCGGCTGCCCTTCTCCCACACCTCCGATAGGGCCACCTCCGCCCCGTAGGCGGCGCAGGCCTCCTGCACCAGTGCCAGCTCTGCCGCCGTGTCGCTGGTGAAGCGGTTCAGGGCCACCACCGCCGGCAGGCCATAGACCTGCGTGATGTTCTCGATGTGCCGCAGCAGATTGGGGATGCCCCGGCGCAGCGCCAGCCGCGGCACGAAGCGCGGCTTCGTCACGCGCAGCAGCACCGCGTCGAGCAGGCCCTTGACCACCTCCGACACCGGGATGAGCAGCAGCACCGCGCCCGATACGCTCTTCGTGGCAAAGCCCAGCAGCAGCGACAAAAACAGCGTTCCCACCACGACGGCCGCGATGTACCACCCGCCGTCGCGCCGCTTTTCCGGCGCGCCGAGCACCTCGCGCAGCAAAAACCAGCCCACGTGCCGCCGCGCGCCCTCGCTGCTCTGCGCGCGCGCGAGCACGTCCCCGGCAATGTCGATCTCCGTCCGGCCCGTCCGCCGCGCCAGCCGCGCCACGCACTGCCGGTAGTGCGCGCGCGTGGCTTCATCCATCGCGGGGTAGACACCCACCGGGTCGCGCGCGAGGATGCGCCCCACGCGGTCGCACCGCTCGGCCATCATGCCCCACGCCGCCGTGCCGAGTGCGCGCAGGGAGGTGAAGAGCGCGGGCGCGGCCGCGCCGTCATGGGCATAGCTCTCCGCCAGCGCGCACACCACGGCCGCCTGCAGCCCCGGCACGAGCAGAGCGAGCTCCGCCGTCTCGAGCGGCAGCACGTCCTGAAACCCCTCCAGATACGCCTCCGCCGCCTTGACCGTCAGCGCCCCCTCGCACGCGCGCAGCAGCCCCGCGCAGCACGCGCCCAGTGCGGTCTGCCCGCCCGCTGTGCGCACGCGCGCGTGCCGCAGGGCCGCGGCCGCATCGCCTGCCGCCGCGGCGGCAAAGCTCCGGTTGTCGCGCAGCCACTGGCCGTTCGGCGTCTCGGGCGTGACGGTGCGCGCCATGCGCGCGAGCGCTTTTGCCGCGCGCCGGATGCGCCCGGTGTCCGCGCGGCCCCGGCCGGTCACGGTCAGGGCGCGGGCGTCGCGCCCGCCCTGCGCGCGCAGGGCGGCAGTGTTGGTTTCGGCCATGAAGATCCCTCCAGAAACGGTTTGCAATACCGGAATTTTTCCCATCCGGCCGGAAATCTATGCGGTGACAAGAAAAAATACTTGACACCCGTGCGCCGGGGGCGTATACTACTCGTGCTGTAAAGGAAAAATGGTTTACAGCGAGGAGGGACCCCACCATGCCGGATGAGACCGTGTGGCGCACGATGCTGTTCGATTTTTACGGCGATCTGCTCACGGACAAGCAGCGGGAGTATTACGACCTCCATTATAATCAGGACCTCTCTCTGGCGGAGATCGCCGCCAGCAGCGGCATTTCGCGTCAGGGCGTGTGGGACAACATCCGCCGCGCGGACGCCGCGCTGCGCGATACGGAGGCCCGGCTCGGTCTGGTGCAGCGCTTCGCTGCGCAGCGCACGGCCGCGGCCGCGCTGGAGGATACGCTCACGAAGCTGCGCGATACCGTCGGCGGCGACGCCCGGCCCCTGGCCGAGCAGGCGCTGCGGCAGCTTCAGGATCTGAAAGGATAGATACCATGGCATTTGAATCCCTGTCGGACAAGCTGACCGAGGCGTTCAAACGCCTGCGCGGCAAGGGCCGGCTCACGGAGGCCGACGTGAAGGAGGCCATGCGTGAGGTCAAGCTCGCGCTGCTCGAGGCGGACGTAAACTTCAAGGTCGTCAAGGACTTTGTGCGCAAGGTGACCGAGCGCGCCACGGGCGCGGATGTGCTCGAGAGCCTCTCGCCCGCGCAGATGGTCATCAAGATCGTCAACGAAGAGCTCACCGCCCTCATGGGCAGCGAGAACCAGAAGCTGAACATCAGCTCCCAGTCGCCGAGCGTCGTCATGCTCGTCGGCCTGCAGGGCGCGGGCAAGACGACCAACGGCGCCAAGCTCGCCGGCCTCATGCGCAAGCAGGGCAAGCGCCCGCTGCTCGTCGCGTGCGACGTGTACCGTCCCGCGGCCATCCAGCAGCTCGAGACCGTCGGCCGCCAGCTCGACATTCCCGTGTTCCAGATGGGGCAGGGCGACCCGGTCGAGATCGCGAAGGCCGGCATCGAGCACGCGAAAAAGCACGGCAATGACCTGGTCTTTCTCGACACGGCCGGCCGCCTGCACATCGACGAGGCGCTCATGACCGAGCTGCAGAACATCAAGGCCGCCGTGAACCCCGCGGAGATCCTGCTCGTCATCGACGCGATGATCGGCCAGGACGCGGTCGCGACCGCGCAGGCCTTTGACGATGCGCTCGACATCACCGGCGTCATGCTCACGAAGCTCGACGGCGACGCCCGCGGCGGCGCCGCGCTGTCGATCAAGGCGCTGACCGGCAAGCCCATCAAGTTTGCCGGCATCGGCGAGAAGCTCGACCAGATCGAGCCCTTCCACCCCGACCGCATGGCCAGCCGCATCCTCGGCATGGGCGATGTGCTCACGCTCATCGAAAAGGCCGAGCAGAACCTCGACCAGAAGAAGGCCGAGGAAATGGCCGAGCGTCTGCGGCAGAACCGCTTCACGCTCACGGATTATTACGACCAGCTCCAGCAGCTCAAGGGCATGGGTTCCCTGCAGGATATCGCCGGCATGATCCCCGGCATGGACGCCAAGGCCCTCTCGGGCGCGAACGTCGACGAGAAGGCCATGGGCCGCATCGAGGCGATCATCCAGTCCATGACCCCCGGCGAGCGCGACAATCCCGCCATCCTGAATTCCAGCCGCAAAAAGCGCATCGCGGCGGGCGCGGGCACGAGCGTGGTCGAGATCAACAAGCTGCTCAAGCAGTTCGAGCTCATGCAGCAGCTCGTGCGCCAGATGTCCGGCAACAGCAAGGCCATGAAGCGCATGAAGCGCGGCGGCCGTGGCGGCCGCGGCGGCTTCGGCGGTCTGGGCAATCTGTTCGGCGGCGGCGGTGGCCGGCCGTACGGATTCTAAATCGGTTCCAAGCTCCCGCCGGGAGCTGGAGATACAGAGAACATTGATGGAGGTGAAGATACATGGTCAAGATCAGACTTCGCAGAATGGGCGCCAAGAAGGCCCCCTACTACCGCATCGTGGTGGCGGACTCCCGTTTCGCACGCGACGGCAGATGCATTGAGGAGATCGGCACGTACGATCCGCTGAGCGCGGACAAGAAGATCGTCGTCGACGCCGAGCGCGCCAACTACTGGCTCGCCAACGGTGCACAGCCGACGGATACCGTTCGTGTGCTGCTCAAGAAAGCCATCGCAGCGGAATAAGGAGAGACCCCAAAGATGAAAGAGCTTCTGACCTATATTGTGCAGAACCTCGTGGAAAAACCGGACGAGGTCTCTGTGACCGAGCGCGAGGCCAACGGCGAGACCGTGTTTGAAGTGCGCGTCGCCGACGGCGATATGGGCAAGGTCATCGGCCGTCAGGGCCGGATCGTGAAAGAGATCCGCATCCTGATGAAGGCCGTCGCCCAGAGAAAGGGCAAGAAAGTCTCCGTGGAGATCATGGATTGACGCAGGAAACGCGCTGCACCCGTGCAGTGCGTTTTTTGCACCTACACCCAAAAAAGGGGGACACAACGATGCAAAAACCGTATCTGGAGGCAGGAAAGATCGTCAACACGCACGGCGTGCGCGGCGAGGTGCGCATCCAGCCGTGGGCGGATGACGCGGCGTTCCTGCTCGGCTTCCGGACGTTTTATATCGACGGCGCGCCCGTGCACGTCGCGCACAGCCGCGTGCACAAGGGCATGCTCGTCGTGAAGTTTCAGGGCGTGGACGATGTCAACGCCGCCATGACGATGAAAAACCGCGTCGTGTCCATCGCGCGCGCGGACGTCACGCTGCCGGACGGGCAGTATTTCCAGCAGGACCTGCTCGGCATCGCCGTCGAGACCGACGCGGGCGAGACCATCGGCACCCTGCGCGAGATCCTCGACCTGCCGCGCGGCAGCGTCTACGTCGTGCAGGGCGACCGCGAGGTGCTCATCCCCGACCGGCCGGAGTTCGTGCGCAGCATCGACCCCGCCGCCGGGCGCATGGTCGTGCACCTGATCGAAGGGATGTGAGCGCGTGCGCATCGACATTCTCACCCTCTTTCCCGACACGATGCGCGCCATGCTCGGCGAGAGCATCCTCGGCCGGGCGCAGGCGCGCGGCCTGCTCGACATCCGCTGCCACCAGATCCGCGACTATACCGAAAACCGGCAGAAGCAGGTCGACGACTATCCCTACGGCGGTGGCTGGGGCCAGGTCATGATGGCGCAGCCGCTCAAGAGCTGCCTGGACGCCGCGCTCGCGGACAGCACCGTGCCCAAAGCGCGCCGCCGCGTGATCTACCTCTCCCCGCAGGGGCCGACGTTCACGCAGGCGAAGGCCCGCCAGCTCAAGGCCGACTATGACCAGCTCGTGCTCGTCTGCGGCCACTACGAGGGCGTGGATGAGCGCTTCATCGAGGCGTGCGTGGACGAGGAACTCTCCATCGGCGACTTTGTGCTCACCGGCGGCGAGCTCGGCGCCATGGTCGTCACGGACTGCGTCTGCCGCATGGTGCCGGGGGTGCTCTCAGACACCGAGTGCTACACCGGCGAGAGCCATTGGGCCGGCCGGCTCGAGTACCCGCAGTATACCCGCCCCGAGACGTGGGAGGGCCGCACCGTGCCGGAGGTGCTGCGCGGCGGCAACCACGCCGAGATCGAGGCATGGCGCACGCGCCAGAGTTTGGAGAGGACCCTGCTCAAGCGGCCCGACCTCTTCCAACAGACGCCGCCGACGCCGGACGAGCAGCGCCTGCTCGATAAGATCCGGCGCGACCGCAGCCGCCCGCAGCTTGTAGAGCCGCCCGTCTGCCGGATAGCAACGGAGGACGACCTCCCGGCCATCCTCGCCATCGCGCAGCAGGCGCGCAACTATCTGCGCCGCCACCGCGTCGACCAGTGGCAGGGCGCGTATCCGAACGAGGAGACGTTCCGCGCCGACATCGCGGCCGGTACCTGCCACGTGCTCACGTATCAGGGCACGGTGGCCGCCATGTTCACGCTCACCTTCACGCCCGAGCCGGCCTACGACGCGCTCACGGACGGGCGCTGGCGCTCGGACCGTGACCACGCCGCCGTGCTGCACCGCAACGCCGTCAGCGCCGATTTTCACGGCACCGGCTTATCCGACCTGCTCATACAGGAGGTCGAGCGGCTCGCGCGCGCCGGCGGCGCGCACGCCGTCCGCGTCGACACGCACCGGCACAACGGCGCGCAGAAAAAGCTCCTCGAGCGCCACGGCTACCGCTTTTGCGGCAACATCCTCTGCGATGAGACGGGACATGACCCGCGCCGTCAGGCGTTTGAAAAGCTGCTGAAGTGAGGGCCTGTGTATGAATCTGACGAATCTCGCGGACATCCGCGCGCTGCTCGCGCGGCATGATTTCCGCTTTTCCAAGTCCCTGGGGCAGAATTTTCTCACCGCCGCGTGGGTTCCGGCCGACATTGCCGACGCCTCCGGCGCGGACGAGCACACCGGCGTGCTCGAGGTCGGCCCCGGCATCGGCTGCCTGACCGAGCAGCTCGCGCAGCGCGCCGGGAAGGTCGTCTCCGTCGAGCTCGATGAGCGCCTGCGCCCCGTGCTGGCCGAGACGCTTGCGGGCTGCGAAAATGTGGAGCTCGTCTTTGGCGACGTGCTCGCGCTCGATCTGCCGCAGCTGGTGGCCGAGCGCTTTGGCGGTCTGCGCCCCGTCGTGTGCGCCAACCTGCCGTATAACGTCACGTCGCCGCTGCTCACGGCGTTTCTCACCGCCGGCTGCTTCGACACCGTCACCGTCATGATCCAGCGCGAGGTCGCGCGCCGCCTGTGTGCCCGGCCCGGCACGGCGGATTACGGCGCGCTGACCGTGTTCGTGCAGTGGCACGCGGAGCCGGAGCTGCTGTTCGACGTGCCGCCGCACTGCTTTGTCCCCGCGCCGAAGGTCACGAGCACCGTCGTGCGCCTGCGCGTGCGCGCGGCCCCGCCCGTCACGGTGCAGGATGAAAAGCTGCTGTTCACCGTCGTGCGCGCGGCGTTCAATCAGCGCCGCAAGACGCTCATCAACGCGCTCTCGGCCGGCGTGCCCGGCTGCGACAAGGCGCGCGCCGCCGCGGCCGTCGCCGCCTGCGGGCTCGATGCGCGCGTGCGCGGCGAGACGCTCAGCCTCGCCCAGTTCGCTGCCCTGAGCGACGCGCTTGACAGTGAAATCGGTTAACATAAGCGATGCGGGTTGACATAATGAAATCAAATCAGGCCGTTCCGCACCCGGAACGTCCTGATTTTTACGCATTTTCGTCGATATAAAGTTTACATAATGTTATTGGGCGGCGATGCCTTTCCATTGAGGGGGAGGTGGCGAGCTTTGCTCGCCGGATGAGGTGTTTCCTGCCGTCACACACCATGGTAATCCCGTTTCTGCATTCACTCGACCAGCACCGCCGGTCAAGCACCGGCGTCCGTCCCGCACCCCTGGCTCCCTTGTGTAAAGGGAGCTGGCAGCCGTCAGGCTGACTGAGGGATTGATACGTCAAAATTCGCCACTGCATCCGGTATCTGCAACCCCTCTGTCACGGTGCAACCCCTCCGTCAAAAATCAGAGATTTTTGCCACCTCCCCTTACACAGGGGAGGCATCGCCGGTGCCGCCGCTCCTGCCCACCTCCCCGCATATCGCCCGCCCGCCCCGCATACGCTGGTAGCAAACCAGAACCGGGAGGGGAGCCTATGCCATACGAGGACAAGAAGGCCGCGCCGCAGCGCCGGCCGCACGCGGTCACGCTCGACGAGCGCAGCCATCTGACCGTCACGGGCGTGGACGAGGTCGTGCGCTTCGACGACACGGAGGTGTCCATGCGCACGTCGCGCGGGATGCTCACCGTGCACGGGGAGGGGCTGCGCGTCGGCCGGCTCGCGATCGACACGGGGGAGCTGGCCATCGACGGCGCGTTTGACGCGCTCGACTACACGGAGGAGACGGCGTCCGGCGGCGGCTTCTGGTCGCGCCTGTTCGGCGGATGAGCCTGCACCCGCTCGCCCAGCTCGGGCAGCTGGCGCTGGCGCTGGGGCTCGGCGCGGCGCTCGGGCTGTTGTTCGATGTGCTGCGCGTGCCGCGCCGCCACGCGCGCCGGGCCTGCACCCGCGCGGTGCTCGACACCGTGTTTTGTCTGACGGTGGGGCTGGTCGTGTTCGCCTTCGGCATGGCGGCCGGCTCCGGGCAGGTGCGCCTGTTCATGTTCCTCGCCATCGCGGCCGGCTGGACGGGCTATTTTGCCTGGTGCAGCGGGCAGGTTTTGCCGCCGCTGGAGAAATTTTCACGCCGCTGCGCGCAAAAAACGCGCAAAATCACGGCCCCCGGACGAAAAATCGCAAAAAAAGTTTGGTTTTTTGCAAAAAAACGCTTCCAAAATCGCTGCAGATGTTTTAGAATAGACTGTATTACTGGAAGCAGATACGATCCGGGGGGAGGTTCTGCAGACTGTGAAATTCAAGAAGGCAAGCATCTTTACAACACTGGTCATCGCGGTGCTGATGCTGTACGCGGTCATCAGTCTGGTCATGGTGCACCGGCAGACCCGGCAGCTGCAGGATCGCGCGGCGACGCTGCAGCAGCAGGTGTCCGAGATGACCCAGTCCAATGCCGAGCTGCAGTATCAGATCGACCACAGCGAGGACGACGACATGATCGAATCGGTCGCGCGCGAAAAGCTCGGTCTGGTCAAGCCCGGTGAAAAGATTTTTTACGACACGAGTGATTGAGCAAGGAGAAACGAACCGTATGCAGGTGGAAGTCGGAGCAGTTGTGGAGGGTACCGTCACCGGTATCACGAAGTTTGGCGCGTTTGTGAGCCTGCCGGACGGCAGGAGCGGTCTGGTGCACATATCCGAGATCGCCAACACCTACGTCAACGACGTCAACGAGTTTTTGAAGCTGGGTGACAAGGTGAAGGTGCGCGTGCTGGCCATAACGCCGGATGGGAAGATCAATCTGTCCATCAAGAAGGCGGAGCCAGCGCCCGAGCGCCCGAACAACCGTCCGATGGGCGGCCGCCCGGGCGGCAACCGCCCGAATAACGGCGGCGCACCGCGCGCTGCGCGCCCGAACCGTCCGGCCCAGCCGGCGGGGCAGGTCAGCGGCCCGAGCGGGGACGCTGCGTTTGAGGACCGGCTCAAGCAGTTCATGCAGGAGTCGGACAGCCGCATGGCCGGCAACCGCCTCTATAGCGACCGCACGCGCGGCCGCCGCCGCGGCAGCGGCCGCGGCTGAGCGCCCAAACCGCATATCCGAGCAGTAAAAAGCTGCGGCCGGCTGGCCGCAGCTTTTTTTCATGTCCGGCCGCGCTCAGCGGCCGCAGATATCTTATCCGAACAAAAAACAGAACCGACCACCGGCACGCACCGTTGGGCTCCGATTGCCCTCAGCTGCGCACGCCGACGCCGGTCCTGCAGCAATGGAAGCGCTTGCAGAAAGGCAAGCATAAATACATAATGAGCATACTTCGTTGTGCTTGCCAAGAAATTCCGCCGAAAAGAAGGCGTTCAGAAATTTAGAAAATGCACCTGCCGCTTGTACGCCCGGTGCGTGTGTAGTATCATCGTATTATCGACGGATTCTAGCACAAATCGGCAGCTTCGTCATCTGCCTTTTCACGGGAGGAGCCCATCATGCAGGTCTATCTGAGTGAACACATCGCGCCGTCGGCGTATGCCCGGCTTGCGCGCCATTTTGAGATCGTGGACAACTTCGACCACCCCGAGCAGCTCGCCGCCATGATCATCCGCCGCGCGGCCGTGCCGCGCTCGGTCATCGAGCGCGCGCCGAACCTGAAGGTCATCGCCATGCACGGCGTCAGCCGCGACACGATCGACACGGAGGCCGCCGCCGAGTACGGCGTGCCGGTGCCGAATGTGCCGGGCCTCGGCGCGCCGGCCGTCGCGGAGCTGGCCGTGGCGCAGCTGCTGGCGCTCAACCGGCAGCTGAAGTTTGTCAACAACGGCCTGTGCGCCGGCCGCTTCGACCACTTCGGCGCGGAGGAATTCGTCTGCCACGAGATGACCGGCCGCACGCTCGGCCTCGTCGGCACGGGCAACATCGCCCACCGCGTGGCGGACATCCTGCGAGCGGCGTTCGACGTGCGCGTCCTGTGCTGGAATCCGCGCCGCACGGCCGCCGAGTGCGCCGCCTGGGGCTATGAACAGGTCAACACCCTGCCGGAGCTCTTCCGCCGCTCGGACTTCGTGAACGTGAGCATCACGCTCTGCGACGCCACGCGCGACCTCATCAACGCGCCGGTGCTCGCCGCCGCGAATCCGGACCTGCTGCTCGTCAACACCTCGCGCGGCGGCATCGTCAACGAGCACGATCTCTATGTCGCCCTCACCACGGGGCAGATCCGCGCCGCGGCGAGCGACGTGTTCGTGCACGAGCCCCCGGCGTGTGATGACCCGCTCATCCATCTGGATAACTTCATCGCGACCTTCCACATCGGCGGCAGCACCTACGAGTCGCTCGAGCGCGTGAGCAACCGCGCCGTGGACTATGTGTTCGCGTACACCGGTGTGCCGGAGCAGAAGGAAGTCATAGGATCCTGACGGGGTCTCCCCGGTGTAAGGACCGCGGCAGAAAGCCCCGGAGCATTTCTGCTCCGGGGCGGCTGCAAACCAGATCAGTCGATCGGCATGGTCAGGGAGTTTGCGATCTCCTGCACGATTTCCTGTGCTTCGTACTCCTTGCAGATGCCGAGAATTTTCGCAGTCAGTTCCAGAGCGCCATACAACATAGTCCGTTTACCCCTTTCGTCAGATTTCCAATGCCGCCGCACACATTCGGCGACACCGGATGGTTGATATTACCGGTTACAAGGCTAGAATACACGAAAAACAGGTAAAACGCAACGGACAAATAACAAAGAATGTAACGTTTAGCTGAAATTCGCAACCGTTTGTCATTTTTTCCGTACCACCGGCGGCTGCAGCCGTTTTCTGTGCGCTTCGAAGCTGCGGGCTGTGTAGGGCACGCGGGAAGCATCCGTTTTTCCGACAAAAAAATCCCGGAGCCGAAGCCCCGGGATTTCCTATGCTGTTATTACATGGCGAGCCAGTTCGGCAGCGCATCGGAGATCGCATCAACGATCGCCTTCGCCTTATCTTCGCCGCACTTGCCAAGGATATCGGAAGCGATGCCAAGACCAGTCTGAATAAGACCCATGTTACTTTACCCCTTTCATCAGATTTCCAACGCCGTCCCACACAATAGACGACATCGGATGGTTGGTATTGCCGGTTACAAGATGTATTATAGCAAAAAACGGTCAAAACGCAACGGACACATATATGCTATGTGTAACATTATGTAACGTTTTGAGTGAAATTGTTAAGAGCGGCAGCGCAGATTTGTTTTCAAATGCAATATTTGTTGCATAGTCTGACATTTCGACACCGGTATGGGTAAAACTGCACTGGTTGTCCGTTTTCACGGGTGAAATCGGCGTTATGGAAACCACTTTTCCACATTGCCAACAGACTTATCAACATAAATACGGCACAATTAACGATGTTATGTAAACGAGTCGCCGCTTTCTGGCCTGCATTCCACCTCTCATGCGACTGTTCTCCACCTAGGCACACGCGTCCGCTGCTGCCGCACATTTCTGCCCGGTCGTGCCGCCCGCAGTGCGCAAAAAAGCCCCGGGAGCGTTGGCTCCCGGGGCGGGGTTTTGCGGTTTGACTGCACCGGCTCACTGGCCGATGAGCTGGCAGTAGCGCATGATGATGGCCGAAGCCTGCGCGCGCGTGGCGCTGCCCTGCGGGGCGAGGTAGGACACGCCGCCGGATCCCATGCCGGAGATCAGGCCGTTGCCCACGGCCCACGACATGGCGGCATAGGCCCAGTTGGCGACGCTGCCGGCGTCGGGGAAGGTGTTGAGCGAGGCGGCGTTGCCGGTGAATTCCGGCGCGAACTCGGCCGTGTAGCCGTAGAGGATGACAGCCATCTGTTCGCGGGTGATGACGTCGTTTGGTGCGAACGTGGTCTCACTCGTGCCGGAGACGACGTTGTTGAAGTATGCCCAGGCGACGGCGTCGTAGTACCACGCGCCGGGCGCGACGTCGGTGAACGGCAGGTAGTAGCGCGAGTAATCGGTCTTATCGCCGGAGAGGTTATAGAGGATCTGCACGATCTGGGCGCGCGAGCAGTTCATGCCCGGGGAGAACGTGCCCGCGCCGGTGCCGACCATGAGGCTGCGGCGCACGCAGTAGTCGATGCCCTCGTGCGACCAGTCGTTCGGGCCGGCCACGTCCGAGAAACCGTAGCTCGGGCAGCTCGGGCCGCCGGGGCAGACACTGCTGCCGCCGGTGGCGGGGATGATCTCGTTTTTGGTTTGGCCGCAGACGGTGCAGGTGTAGGTGCGCACGCCGGGGGTGGTCTCGGTCGGCGCGATGGTCACGGTGCCGTTATCCCACTTGTGGCCGAGCGCGGGCTTGGGGTTGCGCTTTTCGGTCGCGCCGCAGCCGCTGCAGGTATAGAGGTCGTAGCCGTCCGCCGTGCAGGTGGGCGCGACGGTCCTGGTGAACTGATAGTCGTGCGCGCCCGTCGCGGGGATGGTCTCGGTCCGGGTCGCGCCGCAGACGGCGCAGGTGAACGTGCGCACGCCGGGGGTGGTCTCGGTCGGCTCGGTGGTCACGGTGCCGTTATCCCAGGTGTGCGCGCCGGTGGCGGGGATCTCCTTGGTCGCGATGACCTCACCGCAGTTGGAGCAGATGGTGTCGACGCGGCCGGCCTCGCCGCAGGTGGCGGGCACGGTGTTTTCCGTCGTGCCGTAGCCGGTGTGCAGGCACGCGCCCTTGCTGCTGACGGTGTAGCCCTGCCACTTGCCGTCCGCGTCGAGCGTCCAGCCGTAGACCGGGTCGGGGTTATAGTGGATGGTGACGATCGCGGGCTCGAAGCTGTGCGCTTCCGAGTTGCCCGGCTCGACCGCCGGGGCCGCGCCGTAGCAGCGCACGTCCTTCAGCGCGGTGCAGCCGGTGAACGCATTGTGGCCGACGCTCGTCACGGTGCCGGGCAGCTTCATGTCGGCCAGCGCGGTGCAGCCGCGGAAGCAGTCCTCGGGAATGGCGGTCACGCCCGCAGGGATGGTCACATCCGTCAGCGCGGTGCAGCCGGTGAAGGCGGCCTTGTCAATGGTGGTCACCGTCTCGGGGATGGGCGCTGCGGTGAGCGCCTTGCAGCTTTCAAACGCGAGATCGCCGATGGCGGTCACGGTGCCGGCGTATTTGACGTTCAGCAGCTTCGTGCAGTCGGCGAAGCACTTGCCGGGCACGGCCGTGATGGCGGCGGGCAGAGTGGTGTTCGTGAGGCTGGCGCAGGTGTCAAATGCGCCGCGGCCGAGGCTCTGCAGCCCGTCGGGCAGCGTGACGGCGGTGAGCCCGTCGCCCGCGAGACCGAAGTCGCCGATCTCGGTCACACCCTTGGGGATGGACAGGCCCGTGAGCTTGGAGCACATGGCGATGCCGTAGCGGCCGATGCTCGTCACGGAGCCGGGCAGCGTGACCTGCGTGGCGGCCGGCAGGAAGAACAGGGCATAGTCGCCTACGTTCGTGACGCCGTCTTTGATGACGACCTTTTTCAGCTCGCCCTCCAGTTTGAAGTTGCCGAAGCTCGTGAGCATGCCGAGCGCGTCATAGTTCCACCACGGCGCGAGGTTGCCGTGGGGGAAGTCAAAGTTGGGCATGGCGCCGGTGCCGGAGATGGTCAGCGTCTTGCCGCTGAAAACACCGGTGGAGACCTCCCAGTGCAGGCAGCTGTTCTCACCGAAGTCGCCCGAAGTGGCCGCGGTCGCAAAGCTGCTGAGAATGGCATCCGTGTCGAGATCCGGGATCTCAAACTCCTCCTTGAGCTGCTCGATCTTCTCCTTGATGAGCTTCTCGGCGATCTCCTTTTTCAGATCGTCGAGTCTGCTTGCCGATGCGTTCACGGTCAGGCCGGAGAACAGTCCCACGACCAGAACCAGACACAGTGCCAGCGAGAGCATGCGCTTTTTCATCGTTTCTTCCTCCTTTTTGTGATGCGTGTGTACAACCGTAATACCTGTCTGTCGAAAATATACCATATAAGCGGGAAAGTGTGCAATGGGGATTTCCAGAAAAAACGTTTTGATCGTTACATTTTGTTTCATTTGTGTAAATAAAATGTGCATTTTTTCGCGCCCATGCGCGCACGACCCATTGCAAAAGCATGGGGCGTCCTGTATACTGATTGTGTAGACTCTGTTACCAGTTCGTCTATTCCAGGAGGGAGGAACCATATGAAAAAACGAGTGTTGTCGCTGCTGCTGTGCTTTGTGCTCGCGGCCGGATTGCTGAGCGTGTGCGCCCCGCCGGCGCAGGCGGGCACGATCGCGGGCGTGGTCGACCAGTTTCTCAAGCAGCCGGATCAGATCAAAAAGCTCTTCGGCAACGAGGTCGCGCATGGCGACTGCGGCCCTGCCGGGAACGAGGGCAGTGTACATTATAAAATCTACGAAGTCACGAACCCCACCGTCGTGCAGGACAACCCCGCCCTGCAGCAGATCTGGCAGGAGCACGACTACCGCGAGGACGCGCAGTATTACGGTGTGTACATCTACGGCGATGGCCCGATGGCGGATTATACCGACCGCAGTAAGGCCCCCTGGATGGGCAACGTCGATGTCACGGAGTACAACGACAAAGGCAAGCCCATCGGCACGACGACCGTGGAAAACCTCGGCGAGGAGTATCTGGCTCTGGCCTACATCGCCGGCGCCACCACCGAGGACGGCAAGACCTACTCCGGCGTCACGAACGTCGGCGACCGCGCCTTCAAGGACTGCCAGTACCTGACGTACATGTTCCTCGACGACGGCATCACCACCATCGGCGATCGTGCGTTTTATGCGGACGAGTACCTCTCGGCCATCAACATGCCGCGCAATCTCGAGCTCATCGATCAGTACGCCTTCTACGGCTGCGACACGCTCACCTTCGTGCGCGCGGGCGCCTGCAGCCGCCTGCGCCGCATCGAGGATCATGCGTTTTACAGCTGCACCATGCTCGCCGAGCTGCGCCTGCCGAACGGCCTGACGTATATCGGCCCGTGGGCCTTCGCGTGGGACCGCATCCTCGGTCAGGAGGACACGACGCTCGGCCTGCCGTCGAGCCTGCAAGTCATCGGCACGGGCGCGTTCGCGTTCGTCAACCACCACAAGAACCTCAACATTCCGGCCAACGTCACGAGCATCGGTGACTACGCGTTCATGTGCGATTATTATATGAACAACCTCACCTTCAGCCCCGGCGACAAGCCCCTCACGATCGGCAAGGCCGCGTTCTTCGGCGACAACCATATGAAGACCGTCGACCTCTCCAACCGCGTCGCGCAGATCGACAAGTGCGCCTTTGCCGGCTGCGAGATGCTCGAGGAGGTCTATTTCGGCGACAAGATCGACACGATCCAGGGCCGTGCCTTCACGAGCCTGGATAATGCCATGAAGATCCTCGTCGAGGGCGTGCTCAACGGCATTCTCCGTCCGGACGACACCGATCAGAACGCCGATCAGGCCGGCGACATCAGCACGGCCTTCAATATGATCGCAAAGATCACGAAGCTCAAGCGCGCCGTCTTCAAAAACGACCCCGCCAAGAGCATCTACGGCGCGGCGGATTCCAACCGCTCCTTCCCGGATGACTGCGTGGTCTATTACACGCAGGGCAGCTACACCTGGGCCGCCGAGCTCAAGGACGACGGCACGTGGCAGGGCTACAAGACCGGTCTCTGGCACGGCGACCATATCGCCCAGTTCGCCGACACGGTCGTCGACCCCACCTGCACGAAGCAGGGCTACACGCACCACGTCTGCACGGTGAAGGGCTGCACCTATGCCCCCGTGGACGACACCTATGTCGCCGCTACCGACCACACCTGGGTCAAGACGCAGACGAACCCGCCCGCCTGCACCAAGCAGGGCACGGCGTTTTACAAGTGCTCTGCCTGCGGCGCAACCCGCACCGAGAAGATCGCCGCGCTCGGCCATGACCTGAGCCGCTGCGACCTCCTCCCGGACGCCACCTGCACGAAGCCCGGCCGCGCCGTCGGCACCTGCGCGCGCTGCGGCGTGAAGATCGATGAGGTCATCCCCGCCAAGGGCCATGACTACAGTTATAAGTCCGCCTCCAGCATCGAGCCGACCTGCACCGAGTCCGGCCGCTATCAGGGCACCTGCCCGCGCTGCGGCAAGGATTATAACGACACCATCCCCGCCCTCGGCCACGACTGGGGCGAGTGGGTCGTCGCGCAGGAGCCGACGTACACGACCACCGGCTACCGCTATCACATCTGCGCGCGCTGCAACACGCGCGTGGGCGAGGACATCCCGAAGCTGCGGGACCATACCTGGGATTCCGGCATCGTGACCACGAAACCGGACTGCATTCATGCTGGTGTCCGCACCTATACTTGCACGGACTGCGGCGCGACGAAGACGGAGACAATCCCTGCAACGGGTGAGCATACGTTTGTTGCCAAGGAGATTCCGGCCACTTGCACGACGGGCGGTTATATCCTGTGCACATGTAGTGCCTGCGGCACGACACAGCGATATGACGCTTCAGAACCGCTGGGACACAAATGGAACAGCGGGCAAGTGACAACGAAGCCGACAGAAGATATGGCAGGTGTCCGCACCTATACCTGTACTGTGTGCGGGGATACCAAGACGGAGACGATTCCGGCGACCGGTGTGCATGTGCATACTTGGCAGCTGACAAAGCGTGTTCATGCAACTTGCACGGAAGATGGTTATGACCTGTATACATGTGCAAAATGCGGAGCTGTAGAACACCGTAATGAAGTGGCGGCGTTTGGCCATAAGATGAATGCAGGAGAGGTCGTTATTAAGCCGACTGCAACAACATCCGGGGTTCGAGTTTATACTTGTTCCGTCTGTGGAGAGACAAAGGCAGAAACCATTCCTGCTACCGGTTTGCCGTCTGTCTGCCCCGGCGGTCCGACCTGCCCGGGCTTCGCCTTCCGTGACATGCCCGCGCCCACCGATTGGTCGCACGAGGGCCTGGATTACTGCATCTACCGTGGCTACATCGCCGGCACCTCGGCCAGCACCGTCGCGCCGACCGGCGTGTGCACGCGCGCCCAGCTCGTGAGCATCCTCTACCGCATACAGGGCGAGCCCACGACCGTCGGAGGGATTGAGCTGGCCAAGCTCCGCGCCCCGTTTAACGATGTGCCGCGCGGCCAGTGGTATACCGATGCCATCTGGTGGGCAAAGATCACGGGCGTCGTCTCCGGCACGAGCGCCACGACCTTTGACCCCAGCGGGGAGATCACGCGCGAGCAGCTCGCCGTCATCCTCTATAACTACACGAAGCAGTTCGCGGCCGGCAGCCTCACGGAGGCGGGCTCGCTCGCCGGCTTCCCGGATGCGGGCAGCGTCTCGTCTTGGGCGCGCACGGAGATGGCCTGGGCCGTCGGCAACGGCCTCATCTCCGGCACCGGCAGCGGCGGCGTCGCCTACCTCAGCCCGAAGGGCAGCGCCACGCGCGCGCAGGTCGCGGCCATCCTCATGCGCTTTGAGCAGGCCATGGCCTGAGCGCAGACCCCATCACGCACAAATCCCCGGAAGCAGTTTGCTTCCGGGGATTCCTTTCTTTCGTACAGTTTACATAACTTTGCACCAGACGGCGCGTTGCAGAATTCTTAGAGCAGAACCGGCGCTGCGGTTTACATAACGTTTACCCCTTGCGCCCGCGCAGCATCGCCGCGATCGTCACGGCGCTGTAGCCGCTCTGCTGCCAGAGATCGTCGGGCACGGTGCCGCCGTTGCGCAGGATGAGCGTGATCTGCCGCCGCGCATCGCTGCGCGCGGCCTTTTCCGCCTTCTCGGCTGCGTCCTTTTCGTCCTTCGCCTTTTTGTCGGCGGCGGCCTTGGCATCGGCCGCGTCCTTGGCCTGCTGCTGCAGCTTGCTGTCCGCGCGGTCGTAGTCCGCGTCGTCCATGTCGAGCAGCGCGGCGATCTGCGCCTTCGTCACGCTGTCGCGGCTGTCGGCCGCGTCGAGCAGACTGTCAATGGCGCTCAGGCGCGTCTTGCGCTCGCCGCTGTAGCGCTCGTAGGCGAGCTGCGCCAGCTCCGGCAGCTTGCCCGCGAGCATCGCGCGGTAGTATCCGCCCGCCTGCTGCGATGCCGCCACCGCCGCCGTCGAGGCCTGCCCGCCCGTCAGCGCGGCCGCTGCGCCGAGGGCGTTGGCCGCCGCGAGATCGGCCTGCCGCTCGTACTGCTGCCGGTAGGCGGCGTAGAGCTGGTCCGATGCCGGGTCGTAGTTGAATTCCTCGCCGAGCAGCGCGTCAAGCATCTGGTCGATGCGGCTGCGCTGTGCGGTCGTGTCGCGCCCGGTCAGCAGCGTTTCCGCCTCGCGGCGGTGCGTATCGTCGTAGTCCGGCACGTCCTCGAGGGGCAGATACTGCGCATAGTCGTTCGTCTGCTCCTGATCGGTCATGCCTTCGCCGCGGATCTTCGCGTTGCGCTGCTGCTCGTAGATGGCGGCGGACGCATGGTCGCCGCGCTGCGCCGCCTGCTCCATGAGCGCGGCGTAGTCGGTGTCCTTGTCGTATTTGTATTTTGTGGCCATAAGGTCTCCTTTCCTCAGTGCTGCGGCCCGGCGGCGGTCTCCATGCGCGTGAGCGACAGCAGCCGCCACGCGCCCGTGCCCGTCAGCCGCAGGCGAAAGTGGTCGCACCGGCGCGGCAGCACCGGCAGCGTGACGGAGCGCTTTGCGCCCGCCGTCACGGTCGCGAGCGTGTGCCACACGCCGTCGGAGTCGTACTGCACCGCCGCCGTCACGCTTGCGCCCGCGTCCGCCTCCAGCCGCAGCTGCACGCGCAGCAGGCGCTTGCAGTCCGGGCTGCCGCTGACGAAATCGCCCGTTTCGAGCATGCTCTCCAGCTGTGCCGTGCTGCCGGTGCCGAAGCGCCAGACGCCGCTCGTGTCCTGCGCGTAGAGCGCGCCGCCGCTGCGGGCAAACCCGCGCGCGTGGAAGGCGTCCTCGCGGCTCCACAGGCCGCTGCGCGTGTCGTATACAAACAGGTGCCAGACGTTGTCCCTGTCATGCGCCGAGAGATACCAGCGCGTGCCGTCCGTACCCGCCACGCCGGCCGTGAGCGTGCGCCCGAGCGCGTCGCCGATGCGCACCGGCCGTCCGCCGGCCGTGCGCGCCGGCCCGGCAGGGGAGAGGTAGTAGAGCGTTTCCGCCGCCGTCACGAGCGTGCGGCCGGAGTTTTTCTCCGCGCCGAGCGCCGCCGAGGCGACGAGCTGGAAGTTGTCCGGCTTCGTTCCGTACAGCCGCCAGAGCCCGTCCGGCTTGAGAAATACCACGCCGCTGCCCGTCGCCGCGCAGCCGGAAAAATCGCCCGGCGTGCCGACGTCCACGCTCCATGCCGCCGTGGCGACCGTGCCGTTTTCGTCCGCCTCGTACCAGTACCAGCTCAGCGGGTCGCCGAGCTTTGAGCACCAGACGGTGTCGTTCGCGCAGGCCCAGATGCGGTTGCCGTACGTGCATGCGTGCATCGCCATGGGCATGCGCCGCGTGACCGTGATGTCCTCGGTCACGCCGGCGGTGGAGAACGTGTCGGGGTCGAACACGAGCGCCGCGCCCGCAATGTCGCGGATGATGTAGGTGCCGTTGTCCTCCGGCGTGGAAAAGCCGCGGATCGTCACGGCGTCGCCCACGCGAAACGGCAGGTCGATGCCCTCCGCGGCGATGGCGTCGGCGCGGGTGCCGCTGCTGTCGTCCGAGCGCTGGAGGTTCACGGAGCCGCTCCAGCTCGGCTCCGCGCTGCCGAACTGGCCGGAATCCGGCCGGTACCAGATCTTGTCCGGCCAGATGAGCACGGTGCCGCCCAGCTCGGCGAACACCTTCGGCCCGTTGATGAGCGTGCAGCCCGCGACGGGCGTGCCGTTGACATACAGCGTCTGGCCGGTGCACCAGAGCAGCCCGCAGCTGCCTGCGAACAGCCCGTTCGGTCTTCCGCCGGCGGTCGGATAGGTCAGCGTGCGGCCCGGCCGCGTGGAAAACAGCGGCGCGTCGGCCGCCGAGCCGTTCGTCATCTCGTAGATGCCGCCCTCCGGGCAGCCCGGCCGGTGGTCGTAGCCGCGAAAGTCGGTCTGCACGCGCCGCGTCACGGCCATGGCGCGGGGAAATGTGGGTAGATGCATTGCCTGCCTCCTTACTGGTTCGTGGTCTGGCCGCTGCGCAGCTCGGCGCGCAGCCGTTCGAGCGCGGCGGGGTTGAAGTTCTCGCGGCTGAGATTCGTCAGCGTGTATTGCAGCGCCTCCAGCAGCCGGACGATCGTCTCCTCCAGCGCCGTGACGCGCGCCTCCAGCCCCTCGCCGCCGGTACGCTCCGGCAGCGGGAAGTTCAGCGGGGAAAAATCCGTCATGCCGCGCCGCCTCCGTCCCCGTCTCCGCCGCCGCGGTCGGAAATGCCGGCGCGCAGGGCGGCGATCGCCCGCATGAGAAACTGCGGCATCGGCGCGCCGAGCGCGCCCGCGTTTTCGGCGATGCTGCCCAGTTCCGTCAGCAGATACCACGCCGTCACGAGCGGGCACAGCAGCACGTCGTAGTCGATGCCCAGCCCCGGCACGCTGCCGAGCAGCACGCGCAGGGCAAAGTCCAGCAGCGCTGCCACGAGCACGCCCGCCACGGCTCCGGCCTTGTGCCACAGGCCCTCGCGGGCGACGCGGCTGCTCCATGTCCCGGCGCGCAGGGCGGCGGCGCTGCCGGTGGCATAGTCGAGCAGCATGGCCAGAAACCATGCCGCCGCCAGCCAGCCTGTCCAGCCCCAGAAGGCCGTCAGCGCTGCGGCCGCCGTGCAGACGGCCGCTTTGATCGTTGTGAGTCGGTCCATTTATGTCTCCTTTGCCTGGTCGATCATCCGCTGGCACACGAGCATCGTGCGCAGCATATCCAGCGACAGGTCGAGCCTGCCGTCGGTGTCTCCTTTGAGCGCGCCGCGGTCAACGAGCCGCTGCGCCTCTTCCTGCGCCCATGCGGGCATCTCGGCCACGGTGTTGTACCGTGTCATGTCTGTTTCCTCCTTCTGCGTGCCGGCCATCGCCTCGGCGACGTCGGCGCGAAATCCGTCCATGGTGAAGCCCATGCCGTACTGCCGCCACAGATATTCCGGGTCTGCGTGGTTGCTGGCCACGCCGCGCCGGTGTCCCTCCGCGTGGCCGATGATGACGCCGTCGGCCAGCGGGTCCAGCCCGTAAACCCCGCACAGCCGCGCAAACAGCGCCACGGCCGTGCGGTATGTGCCCGTGATCTGCGCCGCGGCCTCGGCGTAGGCCATGCCCGCGCCCGGCTCCGTCATTTCGATGCCGATGTGGGTATTATTTGCCGCGCCGCCGCAGTGCCAGCCGCGCATCTCCCACGGCAGCGTCTGATACACCGTGCCGTCCGCCTGCGCAAATGCGTGCACGCAGACCGACTGGCCGCCAGGTTGGTACTGGTCAAAGTACCGTGCCAGCACCGCCGCGTTGGGCTGTGGGCAGCCGATGCTGTGCAGCATGATGCCGCGCGGGACTAGCGCCGCGCCCGCCTGATAGCACTTGTTTTTCGCCGCAAATGCTTCGATGATCTCCATCTGCTGTTACCCCCTTCATTTTGGCGTCAGCGTCGCCGTAAGATTTGCGCCGACGCCCTTGACGCAGAACTTGATATAATGCGGCGCCGACAGCGACGCGATGTCCAGCGTAAAGCCGGTCTTGTCCGCGTCGATCGTAAACGCCCCCGCCGTCGTGGTCTTGGCCT
>OHNR01000061.1_pt1 | contig 22104 bp, 16 predicted proteins | sample 1569651 | NCBI WGS metagenome assembly OHNR01 (sample SAMEA3879502, study PRJEB24766) | human gut metagenome | biome: human-associated habitat; feature: feces | place: USA | collected 1985/1987 | reverse complement strand
CCGCCTGCGGGCGGCAGCTTTCCCCGAGGGGGAAGCCTTAGAGACGCAAAAAAGAGGACGCTTTAACCGTGGTGCCATAAGAAAACATGAAAAAACCCAGTAAAATCAATGTTTTTTAGGGCAGCGGAAAACGGGGCAGGTCAAAACAACTGAATAATCAGACAGAAACAGGGTGTTGTCAAGCATGACAGCGCCCTTTTCTGTTCCCCGGCCAAGCCGCAGATTTTGAAAAAAGTCTGCGGCTTTTCTTTTTGCCCAAAAGCAGAAAGGAGGCGACGGCCTATGTACTTCACTTCCGGCAGCGATCGGGCCTTTGAACAGCTCATGCAGGGCAAGCCCGGTTTTGACCACTACGACAGCGGCGAGGCGGTCACGCCGGAGGACTGCGGCACCTGCCGCTTTTATCGCCCGCACTGGAAATATCAATTCTGCGTCTATGCGGAATGTCCCTACCAGCCGGGCAAGCTGACCGCCTACGACGCGGTGACATTTCGAGTGAAAGGAGTTGAGAATATGGCAGTATTTCGTGTAGAGCGTAACAAGGGCTACACGGTGATGTCCAATCACCACCTGCGGAACAAGGACTTATCCCTGAAAGCCAAGGGCCTGTTATCGCAAATGCTCTCCCTGCCGGAAGATTGGGACTATACGCTGAAAGGTTTGTCCCTTATCAACCGGGAGCAGATCGACGCGATCCGGGCCGCAATCCGGGAGCTGGAACAGGCCGGGTACATCGTCCGATCCCGTGAGCGCGACAGCCAAGGGCGCTTGCGCGGCGCGGACTATGTGATCTATGAACAGCCCCAGCCTGTGCCGGATTCACCTACGTTGGAAAATCCAATGTTGGATAATCCAACGCAGGAAAAGCCTACGTTGGGAAAACCAACGCAATTAAATAAAGATATATCAAGTAAAGAAAAATCAATTACTGATGTATCAATTACCGATCCCATTCCTATCCTTTCCCGACCCTCTCCTTTGGAGGACGAGGCGGCACAGCCGCCGGAACGGAAAGGAACGGAAGCGAAATCACAGAGCGCCATAGAGATTTATCGTCAAATCATCATGGACAACATCGAGTACGAACACCTTTGCCAGCACGCCAAGGGCATTGACCGGGAAACGCTGGACGAGATCGTGGACTTGCTGGTGGAAACCGTGTGCAGCGCCCGCAAGACCATCCGTATTGCCGGGGACGATTACCCGGCAGAGCTGGTGAAATCCAAGTTTATGAAGCTGGACAGCAGCCACATTGAATTTGTGTTCCAGTGTTTGAGCAAGAACACTTCGGAAATCCGCAACATCAAGAAATACCTGCTGGCTATGCTGTTCAATGCGCCCAGCACGATCAACGGTTACTATGCCGCGCTGGTGGCCCATGACATGAACACCGGCAAAATCTGAAAGGAGGACGGCCCTATGAAACAGGGTGCATTGATTTTCGACGAGCGCAGCGACCGTTACGACATTCGCTTTGATCTGGCGGACTACTACGGCGGCCTGCACTGTGGGGAAACCTTTGATGTGATGGTGGGCGGCAGGTGGAAGCCCACCCGCATTGAGTACGGGGCCAACTGGTATCTGGTTGGCATCCGTGCCGACGATCTTTCCGGCCTGCGGGTGAGGATTTAATCGGGGACAACCGGCGCAAGCGGCTGTCCCTTTTCTGTTTCCTGCGGCGGCTGACGGTGCCACCTTAACCGTCCCGCCGCACTTCTGCGAAAGGAGGGATAGCGATTGCAGGAGGAAGTAACCCAAAAGACAATAGCCTTTTCCATCAAATCGGGCAAGCTGACAATCCAAGTGCTGCAAGCGGCGGCCCGCAAGTTTCTGGAAACCCAAAACAAGGGCAAGACCAAGCTGCACCACGGCCAGCAGAGCCTAAAGCAGCTCAAAAAGCACGGGGCGGCCCTGTCCAATATCGAGATCACCGACGCCAACATTGGACTGTTTAAGCCCTGCGCCAAGAAATACGGCGTGGACTTCACGCTGCGGAAAGACGCCACTACCCAGCCCCCGCACTACATCGTGATTTTCAAGGCCAAGGACGCCGACAACATGGAACAGGCGTTCAAGGAGTTCACGGCCAAGAAGTTGCAGCGGGAGGAACGGCCCTCGATCCGCAAGGACATTGCCGCAAGCAAGGAAAAGGCAGCAGCCCGCAACGCTGACCGGGCCAAGGAAAAATTCAAAGAAAGGGGGCTGTCACGATGAAGCCGGAAATGAAAAAACTGATAATCGCCAATCTGCCCTATCTGCTGTTTGTCTATCTGTTCGGCAAGCTGGGGCAGGCGTACCGGCTGACGGAGGGCATCGACCTTTCCCAAAAGCTCCTGCACTTTGCGGATGGCTGCGCGGCGGCCTTTGAAAGTGCCGCCCCCAGCTTCCACCCCACTGACCTGCTGATCGGCGTCGCTGGTGCTGCGGCGCTGCGGCTTATGGTGTACTGCAAAGGCAAGAACGCCAAGAAATACCGCAAAGGCGTGGAATATGGCAGCGCCCGATGGGGCGGCCCCAAGGATATAGCCCCCTATATCGACCCCAATTTTGACAACAACATTCTGCTGACACAGACGGAACGGATCACCATGAACAACAGGCCGAAAGACCCCAAAACCGCAAGAAATAAAAATGTTCTGGTGATCGGCGGTTCCGGCTCCGGCAAGACCCGGTTCTTTGTAAAACCAAACCTGATGCAATGTGTGTCCAAGGACTATCCGACCTCATTTGTGATAACCGATCCCAAGGGCAGCTTGATCGGTGAAGTGGGCCAGCTCCTTATCCGCAGCAGCTACCGCGTGAAAGTGCTGAACACCATCAATTTTTCCAAGAGCATGAAATACAACCCGTTTCGGTATCTGCACTCGGAAAAAGACGTGTTGAAGCTGGTAAATACCCTGATTTGCAACACTAAAGGCGAGGGCGAAAAAAGTGCGGAAGATTTTTGGGTGAAATCGGAACGGCTGTTCTACACGGCCCTGATCGGCTATATCTGGCAGGAAGCGCCGGAGGAAGAAATGAACTTCACGACGCTGCTTGAAATGATAAATGCCAGCGAAGCCCGCGAGGACGACCCGGAATTTCAGTCGCCGGTGGATTTGATGTTTGAGCGATTGGAGGAACGCGATCCAGACCACTTTGCCGTCCGCCAGTATAAAAAATTCCTGCTTTCGGCGGGCAAGACACGTTCCTCTATCCTTATCAGCGCAGGCGCGAGAATGGCCCCTTTTGACATCCGCGAGGTGCGGGAGCTGATGGAGGACGACGAACTGGAACTTGACACCATCGGGGACGAGAAAACGGCGCTGTTCCTGATTATGTCGGACACGGACACCACCTTTAATTTCATTCTGGCAATGGTACAGAGCCAGCTTATCAACCTGCTTTGTGACCGGGCCGATGATAAATACGGCGGGCGGCTGCCGGTTCACGTCCGCATGATACTGGACGAGTTTGCGAACATCGGCCAGATACCCAACTTTGACAAGCTGATCGCCACCATCCGAAGCCGTGAAATCTCGGCTTCTATTATTTTGCAAAGCCAGTCACAGTTAAAGGCCATCTACAAGGACGCTGCGGAAATCATTTCCGATAACTGCGACTGCACGCTTTTTCTTAGTGGGCGGGGCAAGAACGCCAAGGAAATCTCTGACGTGCTGGGCAAAGAAACCATCGACAGCTACAACCAGAGCGAAAACCGGGGCGCACAGACCTCTCACGGATTGAATTATCAGAAGTTAGGAAAGGAGTTGATGTCACAGGACGAAATCGCAACGATGGACGGAGGCAAGTGTATTTTGCAGGTGCGCGGTGTCAGGCCGTTTTTCAGTGAGAAATACGACATTACCCGTCACCCCCGCTATAAATACCTTTCCGACGCCGACAAGAAGAACTATTTTGATGTGGACAGGTACTTGACCGCCCTGCGCCGGAAACGGCAGCGGGTGGTTTCGCAGGAGGAAACCTTTGACCTCTACGACATTGACCTGTCGGATGAAGATATGGCCGCCGTGAATGAATAACCGGCGGCTTTCCCTTATCAACAAATCATATCAATCTAAAATTATGGAGGTAAATTTATGGAATTTTTCAATAGTGCGGTTACTACTTTGCAGACTATCGTTGTGGGCCTCGGCGGTGCCCTGTGTGTTTGGGGCGGCATCAACCTTCTGGAAGGTTACGGTCAGGATAACCCGGCCAGCAAGTCGCAGGGTGTTAAGCAGCTCGTCGCGGGCGGTGGTGTTGCCCTGATCGGCGTCACTCTGGTTCCCCTGCTGTCTGGTCTGCTGGGCTGATCGTCCCGGCTGTCCGCCAACCAACCCAACCATAACTGTTAAATCCTGAAACCCCGCCGCGCTCTCCCGGTTCCATGCGGGAAGGCGCGGCAAAGGAGGTGAACCCACATGATAGGCGAACTCATAGGGGATTGGATCAAAGGCATTTTAATCGACGGCATCATGGGCAACCTGTCCGGGCTGTTCAGCACGGTCAATACGAAAGTCGGGGAAATCGCCTCGGATGTGGGGACGACGCCGCAAGCGTGGAACAGCGGCATATTCAATATGCTGCAATCCCTGTCGGACACGGTGATCGTCCCCATTGCAGCGGCGATCCTTGCCGTTATCATGTGCTATGAGCTGATAGACATGATCGTGGAAAAGAACAATATGCACGACTTTGACACGTCCATGTTCTTCCGTTGGATTTTCAAAAGTGCTTTTGCCATTCTCATTGTGACGAACACATGGAATATCGTCATGGGCGTTTTCGACGCCACCCAAGCCGTCGTCAACCAGAGCGCCGGGGTGATTATCGGGGAAACCAGCATTGACTTTGACACCCTCATTCCCGACCTTGAAGCACAACTGGAAGCTATGGACATCGGGCCGCTGCTCGGCCTGTGGTTCCAGACCCTTGTTGTGGGGCTGACGATGAACATTCTTTCCATCTGTATTTTCCTTGTGACATACGGCAGAATGATTGAAATTTATGCCGTGACCGCGCTGGGGCCGATCCCCCTTGCCACGCTGGGCAATGCGGAGTGGCGCGGCGTCGGCCAGAACTACTTGAAATCCCTGTTGGCGCTGGGCTTCCAAGCCTTTTTGATTATGGTGGTTGTCGGCATCTATGCGGTGCTGATCCAGCAGATCGGACAGGCAGCGGATATATCCGGGGCCATTTGGGGCTGTATGGGCTACACGGTTCTGCTCTGCTTCTGTCTGTTCAAGACTGGCAGCATATCGAAAGCCGTCTTTACTGCACATTAACAGACAGGAGGACTACCAACCATCGAGGAAGTACAAAAGAAACGATACCACATCATTTACGCCGATCCGCCGTGGCGGTATGAGTGCAAGAAAACAGGTGCGGCGGAACATCACTATCCCACCATGAGCATTGACGAGCTGTGCGCCCTGCCGGTGGAAACGCTGGCGGAAAAGGACTGTCTGCTGTTCTTGTGGGCCACATTCCCGCAGCTCCCGGAAGCCCTGTGCCTGATCCGGGCATGGGGCTTTACGTTCAAAACGGTGGCCTTTGTCTGGTTGAAGCTCAACAAGAAAAGCCCCACATGGTTTTATGGGCTGGGCTACTGGACGAGAGGCAATGCGGAAATCTGCCTGCTTGCCAAACGAGGCAAACCCAAGCGCCGCAGCGCCGGTGTCCATCAGTTTATTATTTCCCCTGTGGAGGAACACAGCAAAAAGCCGGACGTGACCCGTGACAAAATCATTGAGCTGGCGGGCGATCTGCCCCGCGTGGAGCTGTTTGCCAGACAGAAAGCGCCCGGCTGGGACGTTTGGGGAAACGAGGTGGACAGTGATCTTTCCCTGACCCCGCAAGAAAATGTATCAGAAACGAGGTGATTTGAATGGCTTATGTGACCGTCCCAAAGGACTTAACCCGCGTAAAATCCAAGATTGTGTTTGGCCTTACCAAACGACAACTGATCTGCTTCGGCGGTGCGCTTCTCGTAGGCGTCCCGCTTTATTTTTTGCTCCGGGGCCGGGTGACTGGCAGCGCGGCGGCCCTGATTATGGTGTTCGCCATGCTGCCGGGCTTCCTGCTGGCCCTGTACGAGCGCCACGGCCAGCCCCTTGAAGTGGTGGTATGGCAGATCGTCCAGTGCTGCTTTATCCAGCCCAAGGAAAGGCCCTACCAAACCGATAACGCCTATACTGCCCTCATGCGGCAGCATCAAATGGAAAAGGAGGTAAATGCGATTGTCCGAAAAGCAAAGAAACGAGCCGCCTGTAAAGCTCACCCGCGCCGAAAAGCGGGAAATACAGGCCATCATCCGCAAGTATAAGGGCGACGGAAAAGCCCATTCCGCACAGGCCAGCATCCCGTATCAGGCCATGTACCCGGACGGGATTTGCAAGGTGACGGCCAACACGTTCAGCAAGTGTATCGAGTTTGCCGACATCAGCTATCAGCTTGCACAGGCCGACACCAAGACGGCCATTTTTGAAAACCTGTGCGATCTCTACAACTATCTGGACGCCTCGATCCACGTCCAGCTTTCCTTTGTCAACCGCAAGACCGACCCCAAGCAGTACGCCAAGAGCTTTGAGATCAAGGCGCAGGGTGACGACTTCGACGACATCCGGGCGGAGTATTCCGGCATCCTGCAAGACCAGCTTGTACGGGGCAACAACGGCCTCACCAAGCGCAAGTTCCTGACATTCACCATCGAGGCCGACAACCTGAAAATGGCCCGCGCCCGTCTGACCCGCATTGAAACCGACCTGCTGGGCTATTTCAAGACGATGGGGGCCGTGGCTCATGTGCTGGATGCCAAAGAACGTCTGGAAGTGCTGCATGGGGTACTCCACCCCGACGCCGAGCCGTTTCAGTTTGAATGGAAATGGCTGGCCCCGTCCGGCCTCTCCACCAAAGATTTTATTACCCCGTCCTCGTTCCGCTTCGGCAATTCCCGGATGTTCGGGCTGGGCGGCAAGTATGGGGCCGTGAGCTTCTTAAACATCCTGTCCCCGGAGCTGTCGGACGAAATGCTGGCCGACTTCCTCAACACGGAAAACGGCATTGTCGTCAATCTCCATGTGCAGGCCATCGACCAGAGCGAGGCCATCAAGACGGTTAAGCGCAAGATCACCGACCTTGACGCCATGAAGATACAGGAACAGAAACGAGCTGTCCGCAGCGGCTACGACATGGACATCCTGCCCAGCGACCTTGCCACCTACGGACAGGACGCCAAGGAGCTTTTGAAAACCCTGCAAAGCCGGAATGAACGAATGTTCCAGATCACCTTTCTGGTGATGAACACCGCCGACACCCGGCAGAAGTTGGAGAACGATGTATTTTGGGCCGCAGGCGTGGCACAGAAATACAACTGTTCCCTTGTCCGTCTGGACTACCAGCAGGAACAGGGCCTTATGAGCAGCCTGCCGCTGGGGGCCAACCACATCAAGATCGAGCGTTCCTTGACGACTTCCAGCGTGGCCGTGTTCGTGCCTTTCGTGACGCAGGAGCTTTTCATGGGCGGCGACGCCATGTATTACGGTGTCAATGCCAAGACCGGAAACATGATTATGCTGGACAGAAAACGGGCGCGGTGTCCCAATGGCTTGAAGCTGGGTACTCCCGGTTCCGGCAAATCCATGAGCTGTAAATCCGAGATCGTCAGTGTGTTCCTTTGTACGCCGGACGATGTATATATCTGCGATCCAGAGGCGGAATATTACCCCCTTGTGAAGCGGCTCCACGGCCAAGTGGTGAAGCTGTCGCCCACCAGCAAATCCTATGTGAACCCGCTGGACATCAACCTGAATTACAGTGAGGACGAAAACCCGCTGGCCTTGAAAAGCGATTTCGTGCTGTCGTTCTGTGAGCTTGTCATGGGCGGCAAGAACGGGCTGGAAGCCATCGAAAAGACAGTCATTGACCGTGCTGTGCAGGTAATCTACCGGCCCTATCTGGCAGACCCCCGCCCGGAGAATATGCCGATCCTGTCCGACCTGCATCAAGCCCTGTTAGACCAGCATATCCCGGAGGCTGACCGTGTGGCGCAGGCACTTGACCTGTATGTAAACGGCAGCCTAAACGTCTTTAACCACCGCACCAACGTCAACATCGAGAACCGCATTGTGGCCTTTGACATTAAAGAGCTGGGCAAACAATTAAAGAAGCTCGGTATGCTCATTGTCCAAGACCAGATTTGGGGCCGTGTGACCCAAAACCGCAGCCAAGGCAAGGCGACGTGGTACTTCTGCGACGAGTTCCATTTGCTTTTGCGAGAGGAACAGACGGCGGCTTTCTCCTGCGAGATTTGGAAGCGGTTCAGAAAATGGGGAGGCATCCCGACCGGGGCGACCCAGAACGTCAAAGACCTGCTTTCTTCCCCGGAGATCGAAAACATTCTGGAAAACAGCGACTTCATTTGCTTGCTCAATCAGGCGTCCGGCGACCGGCGTATCCTTGCGGAGCGATTGAACATTTCCCCGCAGCAATTACGGTATGTGGACAATTCCGAACCCGGCGAGGGGCTTTTGATCTATGAAAATGTGATTCTGCCGTTCCGCAACCCCATCCCGCAGCGCAGCCAGCTCTACAAGATTATGACGACCCGGTTAGGCGAGGGCGAAACGGTATGACAGACAAGGAGGTGACGCCCTATGAAGCAGTTGAAACCCCGTGATAAGGTGACGCAGCACATGACCCGCGACGGCCTGACGCTGGACAACCAGACCACCGGCGAGAGCATCAACATTTCCAGCCGGGAGGCCGAACAGGACTATTCCGCAGCCGAGCCGGGCGGCACCGCTGAAAAGGTGCTGGAACGTGCCGGGGACATCCGGGAGCGCAGCAAGGCGAAACGGGCCGCCAAGGATGGCGCGAATACGGCAGCGCAGGCCACCGGCCCGGCGTCCCGCCTGCAATTCACCGCCGAGGAACGGGCCGATCCCGCCCTTTCCAAGTACGTTCACAAGGCGGAAAAGCGGGCGGATAAGCTGGACGCAGCCAAAGAAGCCCTGCCGAAAAAGCGCGTCGTCACCAAGGAAACCGTCTATGACGAGGCCAAGGGCAAGGCCAAAACCAAGCTGCACTTTGACAAGGTGGAGAAACCGGCCCCCAAGCTCAAACCCAACCCGGCCAGCCGTCCGATGGAGGAAGCGGGCCTGTATCTGCATGGAAAAATCCATGAGGTTGAGCATGAGAATGTGGGCGTCGAGGGTGGCCATAAGGGAGAAGAACTTGCCGAGCGCCAAGCGGGAAAAGCCATTCGCAGCGGCATCCGGCGTCATAAGCTCAAACCCTACCGGGCCGCAGCCAAGGCCGAGAAAAAGGCCATTGCCGCCAATGCGGAGTACATCTACCAGAAATCCTTGCGGGACAACCCGGAAATGGCGCAGGCGGTGAAAAACCCGGTGGCCCGGTTCTGGCAGAAACAGAAAATCAGACGGGACTATGCCAAGGCAGCACGGGCGGCGGGCCAGACGGCACAGGGCGCAGCCAGCGCCACCAAGACCACCGCCGCAGCCGCCAAAAAAGCCGCCGAGAAAAGCAAACAGGCCGCGTCCTTTGTGGCCCGGCACTGGAAAGGTGTGCTGCTGATCGGCGGTGTGGGCCTTATGCTCATGCTGATTATGGGCGGCCTGCAATCCTGTACGGCCATGTTCGGCAGCGCAGGAACCGGCGTGGCAGCCACGTCCTATCTGTCCGAGGACAGCGATATGCTGGGGGCGGAAGCCGCCTATGCGGACATGGAGGCCGATTTGCAGTATGAGCTTGACAACTACGAAAGCCTGCACCCCGGCTATGACGAATACCGTTTCGATCTGGACGAGATCGGTCATGACCCCTATGTGCTGACTTCCATCCTGTCGGCGCTGCATGAGGGCGTCTATACGCTGGGCGACGTGCAAGGCGACCTTGCCATGCTCTTTGAGAAGCAATATACCCTGACACAGACCATTGAAACCGAAACCCGATACCGCACCGAAACCCGGACGGACAGCGAGGGCAACACCTATACTGTGCAAGTTCCCTACACCTATTACATCTGCAACGTGAAGCTGGAAAACTTCGATATGTCCCATCTGCCTGTTTACATCATGGGCGAGGAACAAATGAGCCTGTATGCGGTGTATATGCACACGCTGGGCAACCGGCCTGACCTGTTCCCAAACGGCACCTATCCCAACGCTTCCACCGTCAAGGAGCCGACCTATTACGACATTCCCCCGGAGGCTTTGGAGGACGCCACCTTTGCCGCAATGATGGCCGAGGCGGAAAAGTATGTAGGTTATCCGTATGTGTGGGGCGGCAGCTCTCCCAGCACCAGCTTTGATTGCAGCGGCTTTGTGAGCTGGGTAATCAATCACAGCGGATGGGACGTGGGACGGCTGGGCGCACAGGGCCTTTGCAATATCTGTACCCCTGTTTCCCCGGAGCAGGCCAAGCCCGGCGACCTTGTATTTTTCGTCGGCACCTACGACACCCCCGGCGTTTCCCACGTCGGCATTTATGTGGGCAATTCCGTGATGTTGCACTGTGGCGACCCCATTTCCTACACCAACCTCAATTCGAGTTATTGGCAGCAGCATTTCTATTGTTACGGGCGTCTGCCTTGACGCCAGAAAGGAGTTTTGACTATGGCAAACAAACTTGACCGTATCGAAAAGGACATTGAGAAAACCAAGGCCAAGATCGCGGAGCTGCAAAAGCAGCTTCGTGAGCTGGAAGCGGCAAAGACCGAGCAGGAGAATTTGCAGATCATCCAGCTTGTACGCGGCCTGAACATGAAGCCGGAGGAATTTGCGGCGTTCCTGCGCGGCGGCGCTTTGCAGAGCGCCCCGGCCCCGCAGCCGGATTTTGAACAGGAGGACAATGCCGATGAAGAATAAGATCATTCGCACGTTTACCGTGACGCTGGCCGCCGTGCTTTGCCTGACGGCCTTTTCCACCACCGCGTTTGCCGGTGGCACTGACCCCAACCCGGAGCCTTTGCCGGAAACCACCGAGGCACCGCAGGAGGAAGAACCCACCACCGGCGGCATGGAGCCGGAGGGCGTACCTGTTACCCCGGAGGGCAATGCAACACTGGTGGATGATTTTTATGGGGATAAGCAGCTTATCACCGTTACCACCAAGGCGGGCAACTACTTTTATATCCTGATCGACCGCGCCAACGAGGACAAGGAAATCGCCGTTCACTTCCTCAACCAAGTGGACGACGCTGACCTGCAAGCACTGTTGGAGGACGGCAAAGCCGCCCCGGAAACCTGTACCTGTACGACCAAGTGCGCGGCGGGAGCCGTCAACACGAATTGCCCGGTATGTAAAACCAATATGACCGAGTGTACCGGCCCGGAGCCGGAACCGCAGGAGCCGGAGGAAACCGAGCAGCCGCAGGAAGATGAAGCGAAAGGCAGCGGCATGGGCGGCCTTGTCGTGTTCCTTGTGGTGGCCCTGATCGGCGGCGGCGCGGCCCTTTACTTCTTCAAGTTTAAGAAGCCCAAGGCCGACACCAAGGGCGGCGACGAGCTGGACGAATACGATTTTGGCGAGGACGAGGACGACGAGGACGAACCGACCCCGGAGGACGAGGAACCCGCGCAGGATAAGGAGGAATAAGGAATGAGTATTCAGTTGGTAATTGCAGAGAAACCGAGCGTCGCCCGCAGCATTGCGGGCGTGATCGGTGCGGATCAGAAACGGGACGGCTACATGGAGGGCAACGGCTATCTGGTGAGCTGGTGTATCGGCCACCTTGTTTCCCTTGCCGACGCCGGAGCCTATGACGAGCGTTTCAAGAAGTGGCGCTATGACGACCTGCCGATTTTGCCGCAGGAGTGGCAGTACATCATCCCCGACGAGAAGAAAGTCCAGTTTGCCGTGCTGCGCTCCCTGATGGAGCGCCCCGACGTGACGGGCCTTGTGTGCGCCACCGACGCCGGGCGCGAGGGTGAGCTGATTTTCCGTTTCGTCTACCAGATGGCGGGCTGCAAAAAGCCGTTCAAGCGCCTTTGGATTTCCAGCATGGAGGACGCTGCGATCCGGGAGGGCTTTGCCCACCTGAAACCGGGGGCCGACTACGATAACCTGTATCAATCGGCCCTGTGCCGGGCGCAGGCCGATTGGCTGGTGGGGATCAACGCCACCCGGCTTTTCTCCATCCTCTACCACAAGACCCTGACCGTGGGCCGTGTCCAGACGCCTACCCTCAATATGCTGGTTGACCGGGAGGCCAAGATCAGCAATTTCAAGAAAGAGAAATACCACATTGTCCATATCGCGGCGGGCGGAATGGAGGCGGCCAGTGACCGCTTTATGAACCCCGACGACGCCGACGCCACCAAGACGGCCTGTGCAGGAGCGCAGGCCGTTTGTGTATCGGTGAAGCGTGAGAAAAAGGCGGAGCAGCCGCCCCGCCTTTACGACCTCACCACCTTGCAGCGGGAGGCCAACCGCCTGTTTGGATTTACCGCCAAGCAGACCCTTGATTATGCCCAACAGCTCTATGAAAAGAAGCTGCTGACTTATCCCCGCACCGACAGCCAGTATCTTACCGACGATATGCAGCCTACGGCGGAAAGCATCGTGTCCGGCCTGTGGCCGCTGCTTTCCTTTGCGGCGGGGCTGGACATTGCCCCGCAGTTTGGCCGGGTACTGAACAGCAAAAAGGTGTCCGACCACCACGCCATTATCCCCACAATGGAGTTTGTGCAGAAAGGCTTTGACGGGCTGACCGAGGGAGAAAAGAAACTGCTGTCCCTTGTGTGCTGTAAGCTGCTGTGTGCCGTGGCTGCGCCCCATGTGTATGAGGCCGTCACCACCACATTCACCTGCGCCGGGAACGAGTTCACCGCCAAGGGCAAAACCATTCTCACCCCCGGCTGGAAAGAGATTGAGCGACGCTTCAAGGCGTCGTTCAAGACCGACGCCGACGAGGACACGCCGGAGCTGGCAAGGGAGCTGCCGGAGATCACCGAGGGCCAGACCTTTGACCTGGTGGAGGCCAGCATTACCGAGCATTTCACCACACCGCCCAAGCCCTACACCGAAGATACGCTGCTGTCTGCTATGGAACGGGCCGGGGCCGAGGATATGCCGGAGGACGCCGAGCGCCAAGGTTTGGGAACCCCGGCAACCCGCGCTTCCATTCTGGAAAAGCTGGTGCAGATGGGCTTTGTGGAACGCAAAGGCAAACAGCTACTTCCCACCAAGGACGGCCACAACCTTGTGTGCGTCCTGCCGGATGTGCTGACCTCTCCCCAGCTTACGGCTGAATGGGAAACCAAGCTGACGGCCATTGCCAAGGGCGAGGCCGACCCGGAGGGCTTCATGGCGGACATTGAGGAAATGACGCGGGGCCTGATTTCCCGGTATTCGCAGATCAGCGAGGACGCGCAGAAGTTGTTTCAGGCCGAGCGTGTTGTTATCGGCAAGTGTCCCCGCTGCGGCGAAGCCGTCTACGAGGGCAAGAAAAACTATTACTGCGGAAACCGGGCCTGCCAGTTTGTCATGTGGAAGAATGACCGCTTTTTTGAGGAACGGGGCAAGACGTTCACCCCGAAGATCGCCGCCGCGCTGCTCAAAGACGGAAAGGCAAAGGTAAAGGGCCTGCGCTCCATGAAAACCGGGAAAACCTATGACGGGACGGTGCTTTTGGCCGATACCGGCGGGAAATACGTCAACTACCGCGTGGAGAAAAGGAGCTGACGGAGTAACGTAGCAAGCATAGGAAGTGTAGCCACATTTCCGATAAATCCCTGACCCGGCCACCCTGCCGGGCCGGGGATTTTGCTTGTTGGGGAAAGCCCCAAACCCCTATTTTTGAAAGAAAGGAGGGCTGCCAATGGCAAGTCTTAGGGACGTTGTATCAGAGTATCAAGACGACCTGCGGAACGGCATTGCATGGCTGGCGTTCTGGCGCGAGGGCCGGAGCTGGCAGGCCGAGGCGTTCCACCTTGATCTGGACGACACCCTTTATCCAGAGGACAGAGCGCGGCTTGCCGAGATACAGGCCGCCGATCCACGGGCCATTGCGGTGAATGGCTACTATTCCGGCTATCTGTCCGAGAAAATGAGCGTGGCGGAATTGGCCGCCGGTGTGAGGCACCACTATGACAACGGCCTGAACAACATTGCTCCATTCATAGAGGCCCACAGCGACGAGCTGCCGCCGGATGTGTTGGAGGCAGCAAGGGAAAAAGCCCATGCTGCCGGACTGCCTTTCTATGAGCGCCCCTACCGTGGGGACGACATCGACCCATACACCTATGACGGCCACATGAGCATTGAGGACTACGAGTTAATGCAGAAATTGATGGAACAAGACAGAGAAAGGAGTGAACCCATGAGCGAAGTATTTTCGATCCTGCTTCATAACCGACAGCGTTATGAGCAAGGCAAAGAGGGCCTTTGGTTTTCTTTGCCGACTACAACCGAAAAGCTGCAAGCAGCCCTGCGGGAAATCGGGATCAGTGCCGACAATCCGCAGGATTTTTTCTTGTATGGCTACCGAAGCCCGCAGGAGCGTCCCATTAAGCTGCCCCGCGATCTGGTGCTGTCCGCTGACGTGGACGAACTGAACTTCCTTGCCGCGAGGCTGGAAAAGCTGGACGCCGCCGAGCTTGCGGAGCTGAACGCCGCCCTGACAAGCCCGCAGAGCGATTTTCACAGTATCGGCCAGATCATCGACTACCCCGACAACGTGGACTACTATGTGCATCTGCCGGATGTCACCGGCACGGGCCAGTTGGGTGACTACTACCTGAACCGTTCCGGCATGGTGGATATGCCGGAGGAATGGAAAGCGGGAATTTTCCTGCCCAGTTTCGGCCTGCATATTGCCAATACGGAGCATGGTGTTTTCACCGATTACGGCTATCTGGTGAAAAGCGGCGACGAGTGGCAGCGTGTCCATGAGGGCCAGCCGGTGCCGGAGGAATACCGGGTGATGGCCTATCCCGCGCCGGAAATTTTGCGGGACGATGCCCCGACCCGGACGGTGCAGCCGGAGGCAGCGCCCGCCGCCGAAGCTGCGGCCCCGCCGCCCGTCGTCCCTATCATTCTCAACAGCCAGAACAGCGCCGACCGCATGAAAGAGATCACCGACCGGCTGGAAACCGGCATACAGGAGCTTTTCGAGAGTGAACGCTACAAAGCCTATCTCACCTCTATGGCGAAGTTCCACAGTTACAGCTTTAACAATACACTGCTGATCGCCATGCAGGGCGGTCAGCTTGTAGCGGGCTACAACAAGTGGCGGGACGATTTTCACCGCAATGTGAAGCGGGGCGAGAAAGGCATCAAGATTCTGGCCCCCGCCCCCTACAAGGTGAAAAAGGAAGTGCCGAAGCTGGACGAACAGGGCCAGCCGGTCATGGACAAGGACGGCAACCCCGTTACCGAGAAAAAAGAAATCCAAGTTCCGGCGTTCAAGATCGTGTCTGTCTTTGACGTGAGCCAGACCGAGGGAGAACCGCTGCCCTCTATCGGTGTGGACGAGCTGGCCGGGAATGTGGAGCAATACGAGGACTTCTTCAAGGCGCTGGAACAGACTTCCCCCGTGCCGATGGCCTTTGAGGACATCCCCGGTGGTTCTCACGGCTACTACCACCTGACGGAAAAGCGGATCGCCATTCAGGAGAACATGAGTGAGCTGCAAACTTTGAAAACAGCCATCCATGAGATTGCCCATGCCAAGCTCCACGCCATTGACCCGGACGCCCCTGTGACCGAGCAGGCCGACCGGCCCGACAGCCGCACCCGCGAGGTGCAGGCCGAGAGTGTGGCCTATGCCGTCTGCCAGCACTACGGGCTGGACACGTCCGACTATTCCTTTGGGTATGTGGCCGGTTGGAGTTCCGGCAAAGACCTGAAAGAGCTGCGGGCGTCCCTTGAAACCATCCGGGCCACCGCCCATGAGCTGATTACCGCCATCGACGGCCACCTTGCCGAGCTTCAGCAACAGCGGCAGGCGCAGCAGACCGTGGAACAGGCCGCCGAGCAGCCTGCCCCCGACAGTGTGTTTTCCAAGCTGCCCCCGGAACAGCAGCAGGAAATGACCGACAGTGTAAAAGCTATGCTGCAAACCCTGATTGACGCCGATGTGAAATCCACCGGCGAGGTGACGCAAGGCACGTTGGACGCCATTCAGACACAGGGCTTTGTCCTTTCCGGCGACGGGACGCTGCAACGGGCCGAGGCCCAGCCGGAGCCGCAGCCGTGGAATGGGATTGACGGCCTTTTGAACAACAAGCCCATTATGCCGGAGGCCACCCCCACGGAACGGGCCAACGCCCTGATCGACTGGGCCGAGCGCAACGGACAACGCATGGGCAACGAGGAACGCCGGTTGATTGTGGAGTATGCCGAGGCCGTGGATAACACGGACAAGGTGATTGCCCTTATCAATGAGTTTTGCGAACATGGCTATGAAATGCAGCACGGCCATGTGGACGAGCTGGTGAAAAGCCGGATTGATCGGGAAATCGCAGAGGCCAAGGCTGCACAGCAGCCCGCCCTTGACCTCACGGCAGAGCCGGTTGTGACGATCATTTTCACCGAAAGCCCCCATCTTGAAATCGGCCAGCAAATGCCGCTGCATGAAGCCGACGCCCTGTTTGCCCGGCTGGACGCAGAACACCGGGGCGGCGGCTACTATGACAAGACCGACTTCCGCATTGATTTTACATTCCAAGGAGAGCCGCACAGCTATTCCGGGCGGCAGGATTTTGGTGACCGGGACGGTTCCCTGATTGAGCATATCCGGGAGTATCAGACCTTTTATCTGAACGACGAAAAATGGAAAGACCATCTGACCCGGCAGGGAGGCCCGGAGGCATGGGCGGAGGATCACGCCAGCCGGGAAGCCTTTCTCACCGAGATCATCCCCTACATGGAGCTGCATTGCAACCTGTCCCGGCTGGAACAGGAGGCGCAGACCCGTTTGGCGTCCAGCGACACCCTGACGCCGGAGGAAACCGCCTACTATGGGGCGCTGGTGGACTACGCTATGGAGTGCCGTCCGCTGCTCAACCACGGAGAGCCTTTGCCGGAAATGCCGAAACTGACCGACTTCGACCAGAGCTTGCAGGACTACAAGGCGCAGGTGGAGGCCGAAATTGCACAGGAGGCCGCCGACGCCGGTATGACCGTAGAGGAATATGCGGCGGCTGGCTATGAGGCCCCGGCCCAGCCGCAGGAGGTCAAAGAGCCGCCCCAGCAGGAAGCCCCGGAACAGCAGACAAAAGAACCTGCGGCGTCCGACTACTACTATTCCATCAATGAGGGCGCGGCCCGCCGTGCCAAGGAAATGAACAGCTTTTCCGACTACAAGCCCGGCAGCGCCACAGCCGAATACCGGCATTATGTGGATAAAGCCTTTGCGCTGGCACAGGAACAGAAAAAGCGCGTCGATCCCATGTACCATGAGAAGATCGACAGCCTGCTTGACACCTATGCGCGGAAACTGGCCGCCAACATGAACCATGGCTATGAGATTGACGCCCGTGTTCCGTCCATTTTGATTGCCGGTGGTTCCAATTTCCCGGTACGCCAGAAAGAGAAACAGAACGCGGCCCGCGACAGCAATATGCAGGAATGGCAGTACATCCAAGGGCTGCTTGATAAAATCCGCAGCACCGGCATGGGCGGCATCCGGCAGGACGACCCGCAGGCCATTCCCAAGCTGCAAAAAAAGCTGGCCGGTCTGGAAAAGACGCAGGAAACCATGAAAGCGGTCAATGCCTATTACCGCAAACACGGTACGCTGGACGGCTGCCCGCACCTCTCTCCTGAAAACCTTGAAAGCCTGAAAGCAGATATGGCGTCCGGCTGGCACTATGAAAAGAAGCCGTTTCAGAGCTGGGAGCTGTCCAACAACAATGCGGAAATCCGCCGTGTCCGGCAGCGGATCGAAAGCCTGACCCGCGCAAACGAAGTGGCCTATGTGGGCTGGGAGTTTGACGGCGGCCATGTGGAGGCCAACCGGGATCAGGGCCGCTTGCAGGTGTTCTTTGACGGCAAGCCGGAAGCGGACGCCCGCCAGCAGTTGAAAGAACACGGTTTCCGCTGGGCGCCGAGTGTGGGCGCATGGCAGCGGCTTTTGAACGACAATGCCTACTATGCGTCGGACAGGATCGCTTGTATTCAGCCCCTTTCCGGCATCAAGCCCACGGAGCTGCAACGCAACAGCAGCCGGGAGCAGCGGGCGCAGACGGCACAGGAACAGGCCGAGCCGGACTACTTCTACCGGGTACACGCCAACCCCCGCAGCGACAGCCGGGAAAACCTGTATATGCTGCAAGCCTATATCCCGCAGGATAACGGTAGGGCCAAAATCGGGGATGTGCTGTATGTCGGGACGCCAGAACGGTGCCGGGAGCTGATGGATCAGCTCAACACCGGGGAGCTGACGCAGGAGGCCGTCAAGGAGCTGTATGCCAAGGAACAGGAGCAGCCGACACAGGAACCCACCCCGGAACAGGAACCGGCACCAGAGCCGGAGCCGGAACAAGAACCCGTGCAGGAGCCGGAAACCGCCCCGGCGCAGGCAGTTACTTCCGACGCCGAGCCGCAGGCGGCCCCTGCCGAAACCCTGACGGAGTTGCAGGAAAAGGCGCTGGAAATCGCTGACCGCTACAAAGACCTGCCCTTGCAGGCCAAGATTGATGTGATCGCGCAGGCGTTTGGCTGTAAGACCGGCGAAATCCACACGTCCCCCTGTACCGGCAAATGGCGCGGCACCAGCGATATGACGATCCGTTTTGACAACGGCGCGTCCCTGTTTATCGGCAACCACCTGACGCCGAAAGCCAAGACGGTCAAGGTGCAGACGGAATGTGTCAACCGTACTTTGGTGCAGTACAACCCGGAGATCGTCAAGGCCACCAAGGAAGCGGCCCTGCCCGCGCTGTTGCAGCGGGAGGCCAAGGACAACGAGATCGCGGCCCAAAAGGGATTGAAGCCCTACACGCTGCTCAATGTAGAGTTCAACGAGGGAGCCGACGAAAAGACCGGCGGTTATATTGGCTGGTACTATGTGACGCTGGCCGTGGATGGCAAAATCTGTACCCATCTGGAAACGGGATTGAACCATGATATTGCCAGCGGCAAGGTGAGCGACACCCCCACACGGGCTGACTACTATCCGGCAGGAGCCTTGAAAGAGGCCGATGTGGACTACGTTTTCAACAACGTGGGCTTTTCCTCTGCGTCCACCCTCTATACGATGCCGCTGCGGGACGATGTGCGTGAACGTGCCGAAAAGACACTGGCCGAGCGAAGCGCCGCTGCGCCGGAGGCTGGCCGGGAATGGGGCTTTTATGTGATCCCCGACCTGAAAACATGGGCCACCAATGCCGAACAGCAAACCCCGATTGAACACTTTGCCACCTTTGAGGAAGCCAAGGCCCGGTTCGACGAGCTGCGGAGCCAGCCCTATAACAGCGAGGCCAAGGATTTGAACACCGATGGCCGACCTTACGCCCATCTGACGCTGGGCATGGAAAGCAAGGACGGCATGAGCGCCGCCGATATTCTCCATGTGCGGGCAGGCCAGAATTATCTTGTGGAGGATTTCACCCGCATGGAACGTCTGCGGAGTGATCCCGTGGTACTGGAAAGCCTCTCCCGTGTGGCACAGGAAATCGGCTTTGACCGGGTGCGGCCCTATGTGATGGAGAACGGCAGCTACAAGGCCATGCCGGATATGCCTTTCACCCAATGGGAAAACCCTTATTTCACCGTCGATCCCCCGGCGCAGGAGCAGGGCAACACCTTTGCCATCTACCAGCTCAAAGGCGGGCCGGAAACACGGGATTATCGCTTTGAGGCTTACGAGAGTTTGCAGGAAGCGGGGCTGGCCGTTGATCGGCAGAATTACGATCTGGTTTACACGGCCCCGCTGGACGGTAAAACCACGCTGGAGGACATTTACCGCACATTCAACCTTGACCGTCCCGCCGACTTCACCGGCCACAGCCTTTCCGTTTCCGACGTTGTGGTGCTGAACCGCAGCGGCAAGGAGGAAGCCCATTATTGTGACAGCTTCGGCTTTACGCCGGTGCCGGAGTTCTTCTTGCAGCGGGAAAAACAGCTTACGCCACGGGAATTGCTCACCGGCGAGAGCATCCAGACCCCACGGGGCAGCTTCCTTGTAACCGACATGAGCCGGGAGCAGTTGGAGGCCGCAGGCTATGGCTTCCACCACCAATCCGAGGACGGCAAGTATCTTATCATGGGCAACGGCACGGACGCCTTTGCCATCCCCGCCCAGCAGGAAAGCCCCATCAAGGCCGCTGAAATGACGACCGAGCAGAACTACAACATGATCGACGGCGTTCTGAACAATGCCCCGACCATGAGTGAGCTGGAAGCCAAGGCCAAAGCCGGGGAACAGATTTCCTTGTTTGACGTGGCCGAGGCAGCCAAGGCGGAAGCCCGAAAGCCCAAGCAGCCCCAGCGCCCGGCGCAGAAACCGAAAAAGCCGTCCATCCGGGCGCAGCTCAAAGCCGCCAAGGAGGAACAGCAGAAGAAACCGCCACAGCGGGAAAAGACACAGGAATTGGAGGTGTGACGCCATGAACAGGTTTGAGAATGTGGATGTTGTGGCCGCGCTGGAACAGCTCATGCGGCAGAACACCGCCTTTTATCGCAATGATTTTGAGATCGACAAGGAGATCATCGGGCGGGCCGCTGCCAGCGACAAGGCCGAGGACAGGACGCTTTTGTGGATGTCCCGCCCGTCCGGGACGCACTGTTTCCGGGAAAGTGATGTGTACCTGCAAGGCACCCGGCAGCACAACACATGGAAGTTTTACGGGGAGCAGACCCGTGACCGGGTGCTGGCCTACGCCGTGGAGCTGACCGGCAAGGTGCGGGGCGTCATTCGCGGCAATCTCTATGAGCTGGACTATCCCCAGCACTTCCGGCACGTCGCAGCCGAGGCGGTACAGGCCGACAACATCATCCTGCACTATGAAAAGGGCGACCGGGAGCAGCCCGCCGGTCTGTACTTCGACGGGCGGCCCGATCCCAAGTTGGGGGCGTTCCTGCGGTATGAGGCCAAGCCTAATGAGCCGGAACACCTGCGGGAGCTGTTGCGGCAGGAACAGAAAGGCCGGGCGCAGCTTGCGCCCGGCGACTTCAAGGCCCACGTCACGGCGCTGCATGACGGCATGATTTTGGCCGAGGCGCAGCGGATCGTGGCCGGGCTGAAAGATCTGTCCGCCCCCAACAGCCCCAACAAAACGCATTTCATGGTGGAGCTGTCCCCGTACTTCGTCCAGATTGCGTCCAGCAAGGACACCGACCGGCTGTTTTCTATGCTGCCCTATAAATCCCTGTGCTTTACCGGCATGAAAGACCGGCACGGCCTGTATGCGGTGATCGGCAAGGACGAGAACCGGGACAAGGAAGTGCGGAGGCCCCGCGCTTCCATCCGCAGGCAGCTATCCGAAACCAAACAGGCCCAAGCCCCGAAAAAGGCCCCGGCCAGAACCAAGAAAAACGAATTGGAGGTATGACAATGGTACCGTTTACCGTAGAGGAAGAAAACCTGATCTGTATGTATCACAAGAGCGACCGGCGCAGAACGGCGGCCAACATTCGGGCCGCCCTGCCGGACATGGACGAGGACATGGCGGCGCTGGCCCGCCAGACCGCCGACAAGCTGGACGCCATGCACGACGCCGACTTTGAGGCGCGGCAGTTCCATTTCACGGACGAGTGATCCAAGTATAGCAAAGCGCCGGGCGCGGTGGCTGTATGGCCTCTGCGTCCGGCGCTTTTTAGTATATTACACTGTATTGTTCATATAATATTGACTTTATACTTCATAATTTGTATAATTTTACCATAAAACATAAGGGGATTGCGCGATTGAAATGAATGAAAGAGGTGATTCCATTGGGATGATAGTTTGATGGCATTTTCTATTTACGATACCTAATAAGGAGGAATGACTGTATGTTGAAAAAACACTTAAAGAAAATTGTGAGTTTGGTGCTTGTCACCATGATGGCCATAGGAATGTCGATTACTGCTATTGCGGCTGAACCCTACCAGAATGAGTTGGAAGCCGTCATGGATACCTCTCCCGCTGATTCCGGGCAAGTCACTCATTACGAT
>OHNR01000060.1_pt1 | contig 22139 bp, 18 predicted proteins | sample 1569651 | NCBI WGS metagenome assembly OHNR01 (sample SAMEA3879502, study PRJEB24766) | human gut metagenome | biome: human-associated habitat; feature: feces | place: USA | collected 1985/1987 | reverse complement strand
CTATTTGTACAAAGACAAAAACATCAATTAAAAGCATTTTATATGAGAAAGCTATATATCTTGATTTTCGCCCTGTCACTTTTCACCGGGACCGCATTCGGACAAATGGTGAAAGGGCACGTTTATGATGCGAAAACCCATGAACCGCTACCGGGCGTCAACATCACCTACAAGAAAATAAACGGGGATACGAACGGAACCATATCGGATGCCGACGGAGCCTATGAAATCGCGTTGCCGGACGGTGGGATCGACCTCCTGTTCAGTTACATCGGGTACGAGAACGAACAACTCCCGCTGATACTCCGCAAGGGGGATACCAAAACAAAAGATGTCTATATGAACATCAAAACGAACCTGTTGGGAGACGTAGTGGTCAGTGCCGGACGCTTCGAACAGAAACTAAGCGATGTCACCGTTTCGATGGACCTGCTGAAAGCAGGCGATATCGCCAAGCAGGCCCCTACCGACCTGAGTTCGACACTGAACACAATGCCGGGTGTGGATATCAACGACAAGCAACCCTCCATACGGGGCGGGAACGGATGGACATACGGGGTCGGTTCGCGCAGCCTTGTGTTGGTAGACGGTATGAGCGCTCTAAGTTCGGGCAACGGAGTGATCAACTGGAACATCGTCCCGCTCGAAAATATCGAACAGGTAGAGGTGATGAAGGGTGCTTCCTCTGTGCTCTACGGCTCATCGGCCTTGAACGGGGTGATCAACATCCGCACGAAACGGCCGGGACTCACGCCGACCACAAGTGCCCGCGCCTATGTCGGGGTATACGACCATCCGGTTCATGACGAATATGAAGGGGCAGACGTCTCGCACGCACGACGGATCGGAAACTTCGATGTATCGGGCGGACTCAACCTGTTTTCCGATGACGGATACCGCGATCAAGGATACAACCGGCGTCTGCGACTCGGAGGCAATATGACATACCACCATCCGATGAAAGAGGGCAAACTGCTGAACTACGGGTTCAATTTCAATTATCTGGCCGACAAATATGCCGACTTCTTCATCTGGCGTTCTCCGGTAGAAGTCTACCAGCCGTCATCCATCGCCAACATGGGTCGCAAGGGGAACACCTTCTATATCGACCCGTTCTTCAATTTTACCAATCCGACCAACAATACCTCGCATAAGATCAAGACCCGTTTCTATTACCGGGGAGACAACATCATCGACGGAAGCTCCAGCCATAAGTCGCTCGACGACATCTTAGGCAATATGGGAAGCGATGCCGCCACGGTCACCGCCTATATCGACAACATCAAGAACGGAGACTACAGCCCGTTCTTCCCGCTGATCCAGCCGATACTGCAAGGCGACCTGAACGGGATCGTGGACGGGGCCGTCAACATCCTGAACGGGGTATTCCCGACTGCCACGACAGCCGATTACTGCGACCTGATCTCCTGGGTGATGAACAACAACAAGGAGAATGTTCCCAAAGGGACGGACAAGAACTACACCTACTATGTAGACTACCAGTTCAATAAGAAATGGGACAACGGAAGTCAGATCACCGCCGGGGCAACCTACGAACACATGAAAAGCGTTTCGAAAACCACCGGGACGCACGACAGCGACAATGCCGCCCTGTTCGCCCAGTACGACCAGCGTTTCTTCGACCGCCTGAGCGTATCGGCCGGCATGCGTGCCGAATACTACCGGGTGGATGGTTACCTGCGGGAAGCGGATACCAAACTGTTCGGAACCAAGATTCCGGTCAAACCGATCTTCCGCGCCGGACTGAACTACCAACTTGCCGACTACAGCTTTATCCGCGCCAGCTTCGGGCAAGGCTACCGCTATCCCTCTCTGACCGAGAAATATGCCCGTAAGGACATCGGCGGTGTCGGCGTGTACCCGAACAAAGAGGTGAATGCCGAAAAAGGTGTAAATGCCGAACTGGGCTTCAAACAGGGATATAAGTTCGGAAACCTGACGGGATTCTTCGACTTGGCGGGATTTTATACCCAATATACCGACATGATCGAATTCCGCTTCGGAATCTTCAACAATACGACTTTTCAGTATATCAACGGTGTGCGCGACCTCTTGAGCATGATTACCCAAGGCCAGATGCCGGGATTCGGCGCCGCCCTTTCGTTTTGCGCGGACCTGCCGGATTCCGCTGAAAAAAGAACCCGGCAGGATGCCTTCTTTTTCTCTTCAAATTCTTCAGGAAAAAGACGGGATTGCGCTCCTGCCGGGATTCTTCTTTTATTCCTCCTCGTCGTAATAGATCTCCTCCATCAGCCCGTCCAGTTCGCGCCGCTCCTTCTTGGTCGGACGGCCCGTACCGCGGTCACGGACGATGAAGATCGTCTCGCGCGGAACGTTGAGTTTGTCCAGCTCCTCCTGCGGAGTAACGTTGAGACAGTAAAGAGGCACGTTTTTCGCCGGCTGACGGCTCGACACCAGATCGAGCACCTTGTAGGAATAGGTCACCTGCATTTTGCGCACGGCGATCACATCGCCGATTTTCACCTCGCGCGAAGGCTTGGCATAAGCGCCGTTTACCGTCACCTTGTTCGTGCGCACGGCATCTGCGGCATCGCTGCGGGTCTTGAACACCCGCACCGCCCAAAGATACTTGTCCAAACGAATATCGTCCATATCACTTGATGTTTTGCTCCATTTTTTCCAGCAGGCTCCCCTTGCCGTAACCCTGCCATACATCCTGAATCCGGCCGTCGGGAGCGATCAGCACGAAATGCGGAATTTCCTTTACCCCATAACGCATCCCAAGCCCGGTATCTCCGTCTACAAGTTCGTTCCATTGGTTTCCGACCAACTGCTTTTCGGCAATAAACTCCTTCCACACCGGCTTCGGGTCTTGGCTGATGCTCACAACCGCAACCCTGCCGGCATACTTTCGTGCGATCTCTTGCAGTTCGGGAATCGCCTGTACGCACGGACCGCAGCCCGCACTCCAGAAATCGAGCAAAATATATTTCCCGATGAATTCCGCCAGGCGATGCAGATTCCCATCCGCATCGTACAGATCGCCGTCCACCAGCCGGTCTCCGACTCCGACCGCCGGAGCCAGATTGAGATAAGCGTCAATCCGCCGGCCCATCGGAGACTGCCGCTGTTCTTCCGTCATCCGGTCGTAAAGCGCAAGCATTTCGGCCTTGTGAGCTGTACCTATTCCGAACTGCAAAAGACGGGCGCATTCGGCCAGTTTGTTCAACCAGACCCGCGTCACGGGAGCCGTCTGCATACGACGGACGGTTTTCTCCGACACTTGCCCGAACAGCTCCATATAACGGGCAAAATCCTGCTGTGTATTCAGCATGTCCTGAAACCAATTCAACTCACAGATTTGAGGTTCGACCAGAGCACGGTACATGTCTTCGTCCGCCTGCTCCGCAATGTCCGAAGCGGCCTCCCAAAGCCAAGCCTGCTTATCCTCACCACGGACCTCGATACGTTTGCCGGGGGCAACCCAAACATCGAGCGTACCGCCCCGGTAATCCCCAACCGTCACACTGATCTGAACAACTTTCGGGAAAGCGACCGTATCCCGGAAGAAAAACCGACCGCCTGCCAGCGTATCCACGCCTATTCCCCGCAACATTTGCCCCTGCGGTTCATACAGACGCACTACCGCGCCGTCGGGCACGTTCTCGATTTTTCCGACAATCCGGAATTCGCCGGCGGGAACGGCGGGAGCGCAAGCCGTTGCGGCCACCGCGGCAAAAAGCAGGGAGAGCGGTTGTTTCATCGGTTTTCTCCTATTTTTCGTACAACGTTTCGCTTTTCGGCCGGTCGTGCGACTGTTCGTCGTTCTGGCGGCTGACGCTCAGGATCATCCCGAAGGCGATCATCGTGAAGAGCATCGACGAGCCGCCGCGCGAAATCAGCGGCAGGGTCTGCCCCGTCTCGGGGATCAGGTTCACCGTCACCATGATATGCAGCAGCGCCTGACACGTGATCAGCAACGCAAGCCCCAGCACCAGCAATCCCGGAAAGGCGGTTCCGCACCGCCGGAATATCTCGATTCCCCGGAAGAAGACCCACAGGTAGAGCATCAGCAGCAGCACGGCCAGGATAAAGCCGTACTCCTCGACGAAAAAGGCATAGGCATAGTCGCTCTCGGGGTGGATCATCTCCACGCGCATGGCGCTCTGCCCGGCGCCTTCGCCCAGGATGCCGCCGTTGTAAATGGCGATCATCGAACGCTCCGTGTCGGAGAGGTGTTCGATGGGTTTCTCGGTCTGCGACTTGGTCCAGAGGTGAATCCACGTCGAAACGCGCCCTTCGGCGGTCTCGCTGCGCCCGAGGTTCAGCGTCATAATAACGACGATGGCCGCAACGCCCCATCCCACGAGTTTCATCAGCTCCCCGAAACGGACGCGTCCGATGAGCATCATCACCCACGACGCCAGGCACACCAGCACGGCCGACGAAGTGTGCGCCGGAAAGATCACCATTGCCGAAACGACGACCGGCAGCAGAATGGGGCGCGTACCCTCGCGCCAGATTTTTCGCTGCACGGGCGACGAACGCCACGTCCAGAACTTCCACGTCGGCACGATGCGTATCTTGTCGATCTTCGACTGCCGTCCGGCGAGCTGCCGGGCGAGGAACAGCACCGTGGCGACCTTCAGCGCCTCGGAGGGCTGGAACTGGAAGGGGCCGAGCGGAATCCAGCGGGCTGCGCCGTTGGTCGTTGCTCCGATGAAATAGACGGCGACGGTCAGCGCCACCGAAAGAAAATAGGCCGGCCGGGCCAGAAGATTGTAAATGCGGCAGTTGATCTTCTGCACGGCGACCATGATCAGCAGGCTGCCGACCAGCAGCAACAACTGCTGACGCAGGAAATGCGCCGTCGTACGGGCCGTATGGGCGTCGTAGGCCATCTTGGCCGTCGAGGAGTAGACCACCAACACCGAGATCACCGCCAGCGCGGCGACGATGATCCACAGCACGCGGTCGCCCGTAAAGAGGCGGAACCCCGATTTCCCGGCCGTTCCCGTCCCGCAGGCGCACTCCTCGCCGGAGGCCGCGTCACCGCTCCCCGAAGTCCGCCTGCCGCCGCGCGGCGCAGCGTCGCGCGCCGCCTCCGCCGTCGCCCGGTCGTCGTATCTGCTCTCGTCCCGCACCATCGGCTATGCTTTTTCTTCGACCCAGTTCTTGAACAGTTCGCCGCGGTTCTCGTAATTCCGGAAAAGATCGAAACTCGCGCAGGCAGGCGACAGCAGCACCGCATCGCCGGGACGCGCCGCGGCCTTTGAGGCCGTCATGGCCGCTTCGAGCGAATCGGTCGAGACCACCTCCGGGACCACGCCCGTGAACTCCCGGACCAGTTTGGCGTTATCGAGACCCATGCACACCAGCGTGTGCACCTTCGCCCGGGCGAAGGCCTTCAGCGGCTCGTAATCGTTGCCCTTGTCGGTCCCGCCGGCGATCCACACCACGGGGCGCGTCATGCTCTCCAGCGCATAGTAAACCGAATCGACGTTGGTGGCCTTCGAGTCGTTGATCCACAGCACGCCGCCCTTCTCGGCCACGGGTTCGAGCCGGTGTTCGACGGGCGCGAAGGCGTAGAGCGATTTGCGGATCTTCGCCGGGGCGACGCCCGCCGCGAGGGTCGCCAGCGCCGCGGCCATGGCGTTGTAGGCGTTGTGAAGCCCCTTGATCTGCAACTTTGCGGTGTCGATCTCCACCGACGCCTTGCCGGCCGTTGCGGTGAATTTTCCGTCGCAGAGAAACGCGTCGCCCGCACCGCTCGCCACGGCGTTTTTAGCGGCGAAGGGCAGCTGGCGCATCCTCAAATCGTACTTCGGAATCTCGTTCCAGATCACCTCGTCATCGCCCGAGTAGACGAACCAGTCGCGCGAGGTCATATTCTGCACGATTCTCATTTTCGAGTCGGCATAGTTCTGAAAACAATGGTCGTAGCGGTCGAGGTGATCGGGCGTAATGTTCATCAGCACCCCGACATGCGCCCGGAACCGATACATTCCGTCCAACTGGAAAGAGCTCAATTCCAGCACATACCAATCGTAGTCGCCCGTAGCGACCGACCAGGCGAAACTCTCGCCGATGTTGCCGCCGAGAGCGACGTTCATCCCCGCGTCGCGCATGATCTTGTAGATAAGCGACGTGGTGGTGGTCTTCCCGTTCGATCCGGTGATGCAGATACATTTGGCCTTGCCCATATAGCGGCCCGCGAACTCCATTTCGGAGATCACCGGAATGCCCGCCTCGCGGATCTTGCGCACCATCGGGGCCGTATCGGGAATGCCGGGCGACTTGACGACCTCCGTGGCCGCGAGGATGCGCTCCTCGGTGTGGCCGCCCTCCTCGTAGGGGACCTCCCATTCGTCCAGCTTGGCCTTGTAACGGTCGGCAATGCGCCCCGCATCGGAGAGGAAGACCCCGAACCCCTTCTTTTTGGCGAGGATCGCGGAACCGTAGCCGCTGATTCCCCCGCCCAGAACGACGATCTGTTTCATATTATCTTATTTTCAGCGTTACCAGCGTAATGGCCGCCAACAGCAGCGAGATGATCCAGAAACGGAGAACGATCTTGGTCTCGAAGATGCCCTTTTTCTGGTAGTGGTGGTGGACCGGAGACATCAGCAGGATGCGACGCCCTTCGCCGTAGCGGCGTTTGGTGTACTTGAACCAGCCGACCTGCATCATCACCGAGAAGCTCTCCACGAGGAAGACGCCGCACAGCAGCGGCAGCAGCAGCTCCTTGCGGATGCAGAGCGCGAAAACGGCGATCACGCCGCCGATGGCCAGCGAACCCGTGTCGCCCATGAAGATCTGGGCCGGGAAGGAGTTGTACCACAGGAAACCCACCAGCGCCCCCACCAGCGCCGCGGCGAAGACCACCATCTCGCCGCTGCCCGGGATGTACATGATATTGAGGTAGTCGGCATAGACGATGTGGCCCGAAAGATAGGCCAGCACCCCCAGCACGGCGACGATCGGGACCGAAACTCCCGTCGCCAGACCGTCCAGGCCGTCGGTGAGGTTGGCGCCGTTCGACACGGCCGTCACCACGAAAATCGCGACCAGCACGTAGAGAATCCATGTGGCAACGGAGTTTCCGCCCGTCAGCCATCCGTAGTCGAACTCGTTGTTTTTGACGAAGGGGATGGTCGTCTGCGTGGTCTTGAGGCTCTCGGAGCTGACGACCACATGGCGCTGAACCGTTTCGAGCACCGTGCCGTTCTCGTTCAGATAGACCGTCTGCACGGGCTGCGTGACCTTCTCGCGCACGACGATGTCGGGCGAGAGCCACATGGTCGTTCCGACGATGACGCCGAGGCCCACCTGCCCCACGATCTTGAAACGGCCCTTCAGCCCCTCCTTCCTGTGGCGGAAAACCTTGATGTAGTCGTCCAGACCGCCGATCAGGCCGAGCCAGACCGTCGACACGAGCAGCAGCTGGATGTAGACGTTGTCCAGTTTGCCGAAGAGCAGCATCGGGACCAGGATGGCGACGAGAATGATCACGCCGCCCATCGTGGGCGTGCCTTTCTTCTGCAACTGGCCCTGAAGCCCGAGGTCGCGGATCTCCTCGCCGATCTGACGGCGCTGCATGAAGCGGATGATCCCCTGTCCGAAGGTGATCGTAATGAGCAGCGCCAGGATGACGGCCAGCGCCGAGCGGAACGAGATGTACTGGAACATGCCCGCACCGGGCAGGTCGTAAGAACGGTCGAGATATTGGAAAAGATGATACAGCATACGTCGATAAAGTACCGGTCGGCGCCGGCGGAATAAATGAGGTTAGCGGTGAATGGAAAACTGATGTTCGATCTGTTGACGGTCGTCGAAATGGCGGCGCTCGTCGCCCACGATCTGGTAGGTTTCGTGTCCCTTGCCGGCAAGCAGCACGATGTCGCCCGGACGGGCCAGCATCGCCGCCGCGCGAATCGCTTCGCCGCGGTCGGCGATGCGCAGGTAGCGCGCGCCGGGCTCCAGCCCCGCGACCATGTCGTCGAGAATCGCCTCGGGCGACTCGTGGCGCGGATTGTCGGAGGTGAAAACCGCCGTCGTGGCATACTTCACGGCAATGGCCGCCATCTCGGGACGCTTGGTCCGGTCGCGGTCGCCGCCGCAGCCGCACACCACGATCAGCTGCTGGCCGGGGGTGCGGATCTCCTCGATGGTCTGAATCACGTTCTCCAGCGCATCGGGCGTATGGGCATAGTCGACGATGGCCGTCGTGCCGTTCGCCGCGCGGATCTTCTCGAAGCGGCCGCTCACGGCGTGCAGCATGCTCAACACGCGCAGCACCTCGCCCCGGTTGAGTCCCAGCAGCGCCGCCGCGCCGTAGACCGCCAGCAGGTTGTAGGCGTTGAACCGCCCCAGCAGCCCCACCCACAACTCCTGCCCGTCGATGCGCAGAAGCATGCCGTCGAGGTGCATCTCGACGATCTTGCAGCGGAAATCGGCCATCGCGCGCAGCGAATAGGCGCTCACCGCCGCCGCGGTGTTCTGCACCATCACGCGTCCGTTCCGGTCGTCGGCGTTCGTCAGAGCGAAAGCCCCCTTGGGCAGCCCGTCGAAAAAGAGCTTCTTGGCCCGGATGTACTCGGCGAAGGTCTTGTGGTAGTCGAGGTGGTCGTGCGTGATGTTCGAAAAGATGCCGCCCGCGAAATCGAGGCCCCGCGTGCGTTCCTGCACGATGGCGTGCGACGAACACTCCATGAAACAGTATGCGCACCCGGCGTCGGCCATCTCACGCATCATAGCGTTCAGGCGGATCGAATCGGGCGTGGTGTGGGTGGCTTCGACCTCGCGGCCGTCGATCTTGTAGACCACCGTCGAGATCAGCCCGGCCTTGTAGCCCATGGCCCGCACCAGATCGTAGAGCAGCGTCGCGGTCGTGGTCTTGCCGTTGGTCCCGGTGATGCCCACGAGTTTCAGCTCGCGGCTCGGGTAGTCGTAGAACGCCGCGGCCATATCGGCCATGGCCCCCGCCGAGTCCCCGACGAGAACATAAGCGACGCCCTCCGCCGCATCCGCCGGCATCCGTTCGCAGACGATTGCCGCCGCGCCTTTTTCAACCGCTATGGGGATATAGTCGTGTCCGTCGCTCTGCGTGCCCGGAACGGCGAAGAAGCAGTCGCCCGGTTTCACGGCGCGCGAATCGTAGACCAGCCCGCCAATGGCGGCGGCAGTATCGCCGCACACCTCCCGGACGGGGGTATTTTTCAGAATATCGGTTAATTTTTTCATCCTATTTCAACGTTATGACGACCGCCGTGCCCGGTGCTATGCGCGCTCCGGCGGTGATACTTTGCTGCGTTACGGCTCCCCGTCCCGAGAAGCGGACCTTCAGTCCGCGGCTTTCGAGCACGAACAGCGCGTCTTTCAACCCCATGCCGCGCACGTCGGGCATCACGCCCCGGTCGCCGGGCAGGCTCGTGATGACGACGTTCGAGAGGCTGTCCACCGCGACGCGCCCCCAGCCCGTGCGGCTTTCGAACGAGGCGCGGGGCGACAGGCGGTCGGCCACGCGGCGGACCTGCGCGATGTCGCCGCCCTTCATCCGGTCGGGATAGCGGCGCGGACCGCCGTCGTCGACACGGCCGTACCAGTCGCGGCCGCGGTTGAAGATGTAGTCGACCATGCGCTTCACGACGGGACCCGCCAGCGGTCCCCCGTAGTAGGCTTTCCCGGCCTGGGCGCGGGTTTCGATGGTCGTGAGCACCGTGTAGCGGGGCGCGTCGGCCGGGAAGTAGGCCACCATCGAACCCAGGTAGTAACGTCCCTCGCGGCTGCGGGCGTCGGTGATCTGCGCCGTACCGGTCTTGGCCGCCACCCGCAGGCGCGTCGTGTCGCGGAAAAAAGCGCTGGCCGTACCCTCGGTGCAGACCGCCTGCAAGCACTGCTGCACCTCGCGCAGCGCCGCCCGCGAGGCGATCGACGAGGCGATGGTACGGCTTTCGAAACGCTCCTCGACCCGATCGCCGCGACGCAGTTCACGCACCAGCACGGGCGAAATCATCTTCCCGCCGTTGGCAATGGCGTTGTAGAAGGTTATCATCTGGATCGGGGCCAGCCGCACACGATAACCGTAGGACATCTTCACCAGCATCACGCCCGGGTCGGGAACCTTCCAGTCCGTGGTGACGGAGGGCTTCCGCTCGCCGAGCCGCTCCAGCCCCACGGTCTGGCCCAGATGCAGCTCCTTATGGAGAAAATCGCTGTATTCCTGCTTTCTGCCCGTGCTTCCGTAACGGTCCCAGATCGCCTTGGCGAAGTAGACGTTCGACGACGAAGCCACGGCGCGCCGGAAGTCGATTTCACGGTCGCCGCGGTGCGAATCGCGGATGTTCCTGGCCGGGCCTACCGTCACCGGATCGCCGTTGTGGGTGTCGTAAACCATCGAGACGGGCATCCGGGCGTCGTCGAGCAGCGTGAGCATCGTCGCCAGCTTGAACGTCGAACCCGGCTCCATGCTGCGGCCCAGGGCGTAGTTCTCCCGCTCGGCGAAACTCCCGTCGGCATTGCGGCCGAGGTTGACCATCGCCAGGATTTCGCCCGTATGGACCTCCATCACGATCGTCGTGCCCCACAAAGCATTCTGGGCTTCCAGCTGTCGCCTCAACGCCTTGTCGGCCACATCCTGCAGGTCGAGGTCGAGCGTCGTGACGATGTCGAAGCCGTCCACCGGGTCCTCGTGGTCCCCGCCCGCCACCCGGCCGTAAAAGCCGCGCGCGATACGCTGGCGCAGGGCTTTGCCGTCGCGGCCCGCCAGCTCCTCGCGGTAGGCCTCCTCGATGCCGTAGTTGCCCTTGTCGCCCGTCAGTCCGATCGTACGGCGCGCCAGTTCGCCCTGGGGATAGATGCGTTCGTCGCGCTCGATCAGCCGGTAGACCATGCCCATGTTCCAGTTCAGCAGCGGATAACGCCGCAGGGTCTCCCACTCGGCGAAATCCACCTCGCGGGGAAAGATATTCACGGGCGTATGGTCGCGGATCGTGTCGTAGATGCGGCGTTTGACATATTCCTCGCCCCGCATGCGGTCCATCATGCGCGAAATCCACCCCTCGGAACGCAGGTAGGAGGTGTCGCGCGGATTGACCAGCCGGTAACGGCGGGCGTGCTCCTCGCGGAAACGTTTGGCATAGGCCGAGGCGGGCTTGTCCCGGAAGAAGGCAGCCAGCAGTTTCGCGAGCGAGTCGGCCTGTTCGCGGAAGGTCTTGAGCGAATCCAGCCCCGGCGACGCGAAGTCGAAGGCGGCCTGATAGCGGAAGATCGAGGTGGCGAGGGGTTCGCCGTCGCGCGAAAGGATGCTCCCTCGCTGCGCCGGGATGACCTCCTCGGCGAAGATGCGGCTGGCGAGGCGGTCGGCATTGTAGGCCACCTCCGCACTGAACAGCTGCACCCAGACGAGCCGTGCGAGCACGATGGCCCCGGCGAGGATGAAGAGCACGTACAGAAGCCTCACCCGCAGCAGAATATCGCTTTTGACCTTCGAACGTTCTTGCTTCATCGCCGTTTAGTTTTCGATGATCTCGCCCGGCGCCTGCGGGTCGTAAAGCTCGATGCCCCGCGCCCGGAGCTGTTCGACGATGGCCGAATGGGTCGTGCGCTGGTAACGCTGCTCCTGGAGGCGGATCGAGCGTTCGCGGAGTTTCTGCACGTCGCGCTCGAGACGCGTGTAACGCATGTCGAGGTGCAGCGACCAAAACATCACCATGATGCTCAAAAAGAACATCCCGGCGATGGTCAGCATATAGGGATAGTATTTCGAGACGCCCTCGCGCACGAGGATCGTACCCGAGAACAGCTGCCAGAAGGTGCTGGACCTGCGGCGTCGCTCGCGGCGTTCGCGTTCTTCGGCTTCGGCCCGCTCTTCGGCCTCGCGCTCCTCGTCGGCGCGGATGTCCTCTTCGGCTTCGCCCCGCTCCATGCGCCGCACCTCGCGGCGCACACGGCGCGCGAACTCCTCCTCCTGCTCGCGGCGGGCCTGCTCCTCGGGGGTCACCGGGTCGAATTCGTGGTCTCGGTACATCGTATCAGCGTTTTACGGCCGCCCGGAGTTTCGCCGAACGGGAACGGGGATTGCGGTCGAGTTCTTCGGCCGAAGGGGTCACGGCCTTGCGCGTCACGAGGTCGAACGGGGCCTGCGAACGACCGAAAAAGTCCTTTTCGACCTGCCCCGAGAAGTTGCCGCTGCGCATGAAATTCTTCACCAGCCTGTCTTCGAGCGAATGGTAGGAGATAACGACCAGCCGGCCGCCGGGCTTCAGCACCCGCAGGCTCTGCTCCAGCGCCATTTTCAACGCCTCCATCTCGCCGTTGACCTCGATGCGCAGGGCCTGGAAAAGTTTGGTCAAGAATTTCGCCTCGTCCTTTTTGGGCGTGCAGGGCTTCACGGCTCCGACCAGCTGCGCCGTGGTCGTCACGGGCGCCGCCGCACGGGCCTTGACCAGACAGTTGGCAACCTTCCACGGTGTTTCTACCTCGCCCCAGTCGCCCAGAATGCGGGTCAGGTCCTCCGCGGTGTAGTCGTTCACCACGTCGGCCGCCGTGAGCCGCCCCCTCTGGTTCATGCGCATGTCGAGCGGAGCCTCTCCGCGGAACGAGAATCCGCGCTCCACGGCGTCGAAATGGTGCGACGAAACCCCCAGGTCGGCCAGAATGCCGTCGACCTCCGTCACGCCGCGCAGCCGCAGCGCCCCCCGCAGGAAGCGGAAATTGCTCTCCACGTAGTGAAAACGCGCATCGTCGGGACGGTTCTCCAGCGTGTCGCGGTCCTGGTCGAAACCGTACAGACGGCCTTCCGGCCCCAGGGCGGAGAGGATGCGGCGCGAATGGCCGCCTCCGCCGAAAGTGAGGTCGGCGTAAGTGCCCGCAGGTTCGACAGCAAGCAGTCCCACAGACTCTTCCAGCAGTACGGGAGTATGGTATTGCGACATAATAGTTATTTGCAAAGGTCTATTTGGGTGTAAAGTTAGGGATTTTTCAAAAAAGAATGTCTATATTTGTGGATATAATTTTCCGAACATTCCATGCCCAAAATCGACATCGGCGCCGTACTCAGGCAGAAAGCCCCGCGGCTGGCTCGCTGGATTCCCCGTCCGGTCGTGAACTGGCTGCGCCGCACGATCCACGAGTCGGAAATCAACCATATCCTCGAACACTACTGGTCGCTGCCTCCGCAGGAGTTCATCCGCGCCTGTTTCCGCGAATGGCAGGTCACCTATTCGATCGAAGGACTCGACAAGCTCGCCCCCGGAGGCCGTTACCTCTTCGCCTCGAACCATCCGTTCGGGGGCATGGACGGCATGATGCTCGCCGACAAGCTGATCGACCGTTTCGGCGACGCGCGGGTGGTGGTCAACGACCTGCTGATGTACCTCGAACCGCTGCGCCCGCTGTGGATTCCGGTGAACAAGCACGGCGCGCAGAGCGCCTCCTACGCCCGGAAGTTCGACGAGGAGTTCTTCGGCGATCTGCCGGTCCTGACCTTTCCCGCGGGTCTCTGCTCGCGCCCCAACGGCGGCGAGGTGACCGACCCCGAGTGGAAAATCAGCTTCCTGAAAAAGGCCTACGCCTCGCAGCGGCAGATCGTTCCGGTCTTCGTCGAAGGGCGTCTGTCGAAGTTCTTCTACCGCGTCTACCGGATCCGCAAGGCGCTGGGCGTCAAGTTTAACATCGAGATGCTGTGGCTGCCCGACGAAATGTTTTCGCAGAAGGGCCGCCATTTCCGCATCGTCGTCGGCGACCCGATTCCCGTGGCCGAACTCCAGCGTTTCGGGTCACTGCACGAACAGGCGCTGGAAGTACGTAAAAAAGCGTATTTTTTGGAAAAAACGCTCGCCGGCCCGAATCAAAACCGCTAATTTTGGTATTTTTGCCCTGTCATGCAACAGAAAGAGAATACAGTACCCATCATCGCCCGGGAACTGCTGCTCGCAGAACTGACGCCCGCCCGCAAGATGCGCAACACCCACCGGGCAGGCAATGAAATCTACATCTTTTCGGCCGCCGAATGCCCCTCGCTCATGCGCGAGGTGGGCCGCCTGCGCGAAGCGGCCTTCCGCGGCGCCGGCGGCGGCACGGGGCAGGAGGTGGACATCGACGAGGAAGACCTCGCGGGCGACGGCTACTACCAGCTGATCGTCTGGGACCCCTCGGCGCAGGAGATCGTCGGCGGTTACCGCTTCATCGTCTGCACCACGCCCAACCCCCGCCATCTCTCGACCGAACACTATTTCCGTTTCAGCGAGCGTTTCCGCCGGAAGTTCCTGCCCCGGACCATCGAACTGGGGCGTTCGTTCGTGCAGCCCGCCTACCAGGCCCGCGGCAACGCCAAGAGCATCTATGCGCTGGACAACCTCTGGGACGGACTGGGCGCGCTGATCGTATTGAACCCCAAGGCCAAATACCTTTTCGGCAAAGTCACCATGTACACGACCTACAAGGCCGTGGCCCGCAACGCGCTGATCTGGTTCCTGCGCCGCTATTTCCCCGACCGCGACCAGCTGGTGGAGGGCATCCATCCCATACGGCTCGACCTGGACGACCCTTATTACGAGGAACTGTTCTGCGGCGCGACCTACATGGAGAACTACCGCATCCTGATCCAGCAGATCCGCAAGTTCAACGAGAACATCCCGCCGCTGATCAACGCCTACATGAACCTTTCGCCCACGATGCGGGTTTTCGACACGGTGTCGAACCCCGATTTCGGCGGTGTGGAGGAGACGGGCATCCTGGTGACGATCCGCGACATCTATCCCGAAAAACGCCTGCGCTACACCCGCTGGCTGGGGTGGCGGGCCAATCTGAAACACCGCCGCGAGGAGTTCAGCGAACGCCTGCGCGAACATTTCGAACGCATCAAGAAAAAGCGGAACGCCTGAAAACGCCCTGTTTCCCCCACGGCCGTCCGGACAATCGGGCGGCCTGAATTTTGCATGCCGTGCAGTAAACCGCACATTTCCGCATTTAACGATACGAACGACTCAACTAAAAAACACCTCGCATGAAACGATTATTTCGTCTTCTTCTGATCCTGGGCCTCGCGGCCGGAACCTGGTCCTGTGCGGACGACGGAACTCCGTCGGTCAGCATCAACGGCGGAACCGATTTTCTGTCGCTCGACCACCTCGCCCGCAGCGGCAAGATCACCGTCAATGCTCCGGCGCCCTGGAGCGTGACGCTGGCGCCGGAAAACTACGGTCAGGACGAAAAACCCGACTGGCTGACCCTCTCCGCAGAAGAAGGACCGGCAGGGTACTCCGAGATCGACGTGACCTTTGCCGAGAATCCGGGTCCTGCCCGCAGTGCGTCGCTTCTTTTCACCTGCGACGGAAAGACCTCGGCTTTCACCGTCTCGCAAAGCGCGGGCGGCACGGGATTCGACGCCCCGGACTACTATTTCTACATTTCGGTCGGAACCATGCCGACCCTCTATTCGGGCCTGCACCTGCTTTCGCACGACAAACCGAGCTACGTCTCCTACGAACGCGCAAGCACCTTCGACGCCGCCGAATTTCCCGACCGGGCCTTCGTGTACCCCGTCGCCGACCCCACGGGCCATGCCACCAACGAGGAATTACGGGCCATGAGCGAAGCGATGAAACGCCGCATCCTGGAGATCAACGCCGAGGACCCCACGGCGGTCTTCGGGCTATGGGTCGACGACCTGCGGTGCCGCCTGGGCTACGACTGGTTCGTGGCGCAGGGCATCGACTCGGCACGCGTGAAGGTGACGATGCTCTCCGACGGCACGGCGACCTACAACAATTTCCACAACTACTTCGGCGATGCCGCCACGGCCGAGCAGAACTGGAACGACTACGCCGCCGAAGTCGAAGCCCTCGACTGGAACCACGGCGGCCGTTATCCCGAGACCCGCGCGCCGGAGGAGTTCGCCTCCTACACCTGGCCCTACTACCTCTCGACGCGCCCCGATTACCGGCTGATGCTGCAAACAGCAGCCTGATGGAGTCCTCCTGCCCGTTCATCGCCGACCGGCTGGCTGCAATGAAGATGGAGAGCGTCCAGCCCTACGAGCTGCTGACGGCCCTTCCCGAGGCTTCGAAACAACAGTTCTACCGCATGGCCAAATTCGACTACGCCCGCTTCGCGGGGCTGTTCGACCTGTCGCCGAAGAAAAACCTCATCATCATCGGCACGAGCCACAGTTCCGCCGCGAGCGAACAGCAGCAGGCGGCCTATGTGGAACGGATCATACAGCAGTACGGCAGCGATTACGACATCTTCTTCAAGCCCCATCCCGCCGACAGCTCGTCGGCCGGTTACCCCGACCGGTTCGAGGGGCTGACGCTGCTGCCGGGTCAGATGCCGTTCGAGATCTTCGTCTGGGCGCTGCTCGACAAAATCGACATGATCGGCGGCTACCCCTCGACGACCTTTATCTCCGTACCGCTCGACAAGGTGGGCTTCCTCTTTGCCGCCGATGCCGACGGACTCGTCCGGCCGCTGAACATCCTTTTCCGCGACGCCGCGAACGTGGAATGGATTCAGTAAATGCCCCCGGCGCCGAAAAACGCCACCCGGCTCGGGTGGCGTTTTTTTTCGCGCAAAAAAATCCCCCGCCGAAGCAGGGGACCAGGCAAACAATTGTTTAACTAAATGATTTCGGACGGAAGATTACCGGACGACCTCTCCCGACTGATTCTCCAGGCTTGCATTCTTCTCCGTCTTCACCGGCTCCGATTTTTGCTCGGCGGGCTCCGATTCCGGCTCTGCGGGAGTCTGTTCCGGCTTCACGGGGTCGGGTTTCTCTTCCGGAGCGGTAGGCTCCTGCTTCTGCTCGGGAGCGGTGGGATTCTCCTTCTGGGGCGTGTCCTGCTTTTCGGGCTGCTGGGCATAAACCATTCCTCCGGCCGTCAGCATCAGCGCCGCCATCATCACAATCGTCTTTTTCATAGCTTTAAAATTTAAATGGTTGAACTTCATTCTTTCGTTAGCGGGTCGTCTTACTCGCGTTCTGACTTCTGAAAGTTCAAGCGAAGTGCCACAACGGCGCAAAATACGCAACAAGCAGATTTCCAACGCAAACGCCATTGTGCTAAAAATCGGAGAAGGTGTGGAAAAATGTGGAGACGGGACAGAAAGTGTGGAAAAATTCCACAGCCGGAGTGTGGAACGGCCGTCCGGAAACCGGAACGGGACAGGCGGGAAGCCTCCTATTCGATACCGTAAAGATGGAGTTTGTTGTAGAGCGTCTTGCGGTCGATGCCGAGCAGTTTGGCGGCCTGCGACTTGTTGCCGCCCGCCGTTGCGAGGGCGCGGCGAATCTGCTCCTCCTCGGAAGCGGGATCGCGCAGCGAAAGAGGCGCCTCCGCAGGTTCCGCCGGACCTCCGGTGACTTCGGCCGGCAGGTCGCGGCAGGTGATGTACTCGCCCGCGGCGAGCAGCGTCGCCGACATCACCGCGTTTTTCAGCTGCCGCAGGTTCCCCGGCCAGTCATAGGCGGCAAGGGCCGCGGCGGCCGCGGCGTCGAACCCGACGATCCGCTTGTCCAGCTCCCGGTTGGCCTGGTCGAGAAAGAAGTCGGCGAAGAGCGGAATATCCCCGCGCATCTGCCGCAGGCAGGGCATGCGCAGCGTGAAGGAGTTGATGCGGTGGTACAGGTCGGCGCGGAACGTCCCGCGCGCGATGGCCGCTTCGAGGTCCTCGTTGGTCGCGGCCACGAGACGGATGTCGACGGGAATCTCGCGGTTACTGCCGACGGGACGGATACGCCGCTCCTGCAGGGCGCGCAGCAACTGCACCTGCGTTTCGTAACCCAGGTTCCCTACTTCGTCGAGAAACAGCGTGCCTCCGTCGGCCGCCTCGAAAGCGCCCGTCTTGTCGGCCAAAGCCCCCGTGAAGGCCCCCTTGACATGACCGAAAAACTCCGAAGCCGCCAGATCGCGGGGAATGGCCCCGCAGTCGACCGCCACGAAGGGCTTTCCGGCCCGCTTGCTTTCCCGGTGGATCAACTGCGCCACATGCTCCTTGCCCGTGCCGCTCGCACCGTTGACCAGCACCGACATATTGGTCGGGGCCACCAGCCGGACGTGTTCGTACAACTGCCGGGCGGCGTCGCTGCGGCCCTCAATGTAGTTGAGCGGCTGCTCCGAAAAGCTCCCGGCCGCACGCGGCGCGGGCTTCGAAGCGGATTTCGCGGCCGGCACCGCCGGAACATCCAACGCTTCACGGATCTTTTTCAGCAGTTCGTCGGGATTCACCGGTTTGGCCACATAGTCGCGTGCGCCGAGCTTCATGCACCGCACGGCGTTCTGGATTTCAGCGTAACTCGTCATCACGATCACCGGCGCCGCGACACCCGCTCCCGCCATCCATTGCAGCAGGGCGATTCCGTCCTCGTCCGGCAGGCGCATGTCGCTCAGCACGAGCGAGAAGCCTCCCGCCTCAAGGTCCCGACTCCGAAACCGCGTTTCGAGAGCCACGTGCGCAGCATCAGGGCAAAAGTAATATCGTCGTCGACAATCAGAATCCGCTCTTCCATAGGCTTCACAAAGATAGCGTTTTTTCAGCTTCCGCGACAATCGCGCGGATTTTTCCCGCCGCCGCACGCAGTTCGCCGCAAAGGGCCTCCGGCAACGGCCCTTCGCACGTCTCGCCCCGGCGCAGCGTCTCGGCGACCTCCGCCGCCCCGAGCATCGTGAAGATCGGCAGCATCTTGTGCGCCAGCGTCTTCACCGTCGCGACATCCCCCTCGCCGAGCGCCCTTTCAAGCTCCGCGCAATTTCCCGCCGTCTGTTCGGCAAACGAGCGCAGGATGCTTCGCGCCGCCTCGGGATCGTCCCCGGCATAAGCCGTCAGGGCCGTAAAATCGGCCCCGTCCGCCGACGGGATCTCCGGGTCCCCGCCCTGCGGGACGATCTCCCCGCTGCCGCAGGCCGCCCGTATCGCCGCCACCAGTTCGCTGTAAGTGAACGGCTTGCGGAGGCACCCCGCAAACCCCCGGGCCGCGAAATCCGCAGCGCCCAGGTCCCCGCGCGCCGACACGGCGACCACTTTCAGCCCGGGATCGACCCCGCGCACCGCCTCCAGCACGCCGAACCCGTCGGCCAACGGCATCTGCAAATCGGTCAGCACCAAATCGAAACGGCTCTCGCCGACGAGTTTGGCGACATACTCGGGATATTGGCAGCTCTCGCATCCGATCCCGGCACGGCGGCACATCGCGGCGGTCATTTCGAGTTGCAGGGGATCGTCATCGACCAGCAGCACGCGCAGTCCCGCCTGGGGCGCAGACTCTTCGGCTCCGGCAGCCGCACTCCCGGCCGCCGCTTCGCCGACGGGGACCGACACGATGAATTTGCTCCCCTCTCCGAGACGGCTTTCGAGCGAAATCGTACCGTCCAACAATTTCACGAGACGGTCGACGATCGACAGTCCCAACCCGAATCCGTCGACTCCCTGCGCCGAACTCAAACGCACGAACTCGGCGAAGATGCGTTCCCTCTCCTCGCGGCCGATGCCGCGGCCCGTGTCGCGCACCGAGAAGACCAGCCGCCCCCGCACCACGTCCACGCGGAGCGTCACCGACCCCTCGTCGGTGAATTTCAAGGCGTTGGAAATCAAGTTGTCGGCGATCTGACGGATGTGGAGCGCATCGCCCGACACCTCCCCCGCGGCGGCCGGTTCGGCCTCCAGACGCAGTTCCAACCCCTTTGCGGCGGCCGCGGCGGCAAATCCCGCACGGATGGTTTCGAACAGCTGCGCGGGACTGAACGCCACGCAGCAAACCTCGATCTTGTTAATATCCAGCCGGTAGAAATCCAGCAGACTGTTGACCAGCGCCAGCAGGTGTTCCGACGACCCTTTCATGTTGCGCAGGTAGAGTTCCTGCCGCTTGTCGCCCGTCAGCCGCGCAAGCAGGTCGATATAGCCCATCACCGATCCCAGCGGGGCCTTGATGTCGTGCGTGATGGCCAGCATCAGCTTCTCGCGCGCCTCCAGCAGCGACTCCTTGTCGCGGTTGGCGCGCTCCAGCTCGCGGCGGTAGCGGTTGCTGCGATTGATGTCGCGCCAAAGCATCCCGACGAACAGGAGCATCAGCACCACGGCCCCGATGGCTACGCCGCCCAGGATGCGCGACGACCGCCTGCGGAAAGCCTCGTTGCGCTCGATACGCTGCATCAGGTAGGCCGTGTCCTCGGCCTCGAAGTCCATGATCAGGCGGTATATCTTCGTATTGACCAGTTCGTTGCTGTAACTCAACCGCAGCCCCTCCTGCCACGCATGGTCGTAGATGCCCTGCCGGTTGCTCGTGACGCTGTCCTGCAAGGCTTGCAGCACCAGCACGATGGTGTCCTTCACCGCGTCGACGGGGATGACCGGGGCGATGGTCTCGCGGCGCGAGATCACGAGGCTCGAATCGGCCTCCGGGGGACTGAACAGATCGCCCAGCCGCTGGAAAAAGCGGCGTTTGGCGCGCGGCACGGCCGTCGTGTCCTGCCGCACGATGCTGCGGAACGGGATCGTATCGGCCACGACGGCCTCCCGGGGACCGATCAGACTGCGGATGTTCTTGTCCAGCAGGCCCGCCGTGGCCCCGGCGCGGATCGAACGGCGCAGGCTCACCGTGCGGCGCTCCTTGTCGGCGATCAGCCGCGTGATGCTGTCCAGACGCATCGTCTGCAACGAATCCCCGCCGACGGTCAGCGCCCGGAGCGAGTCGATCGAGGCCCGCACGGTACGCAGTTCCCGCCTGTAACGCGCCTCGTAAGAGGCGTATCCGGCGATCATCAGCTGCCCGTAGCTTTCGGCCTGGTAGAGGTGGTAGAGGGTCCGGTTGACGGCGCTGCGCTTGGTATGCAGCAGGGCGTAACTGCGGTCGGGCGCCGAAAAACGGACCGCCACCCGGTAGACGTAGCCCACCGAGAGAATACAGACCGCAATCAGCAGGAGATAGCCCGCCACGATCTTCGTTTTGACGAATTTCGACTCCTTCACAGGCCCAAATATACGAAAAAGCCCGGAAACCCGCGTGCGGAAAATGCACGGCGGCACGATTTAATGCTTATCTTTGCGGCGAGGGCACGGACAAAACCGGCGCACGAAAACCATGAGAAAGCATTGGGTACTGATTACGATAACGATTGCCGCCGTGCTGGCGGCGGCTGCCTACTTCCGGTTCTTCTTCGTCTTCGGCGAGGGCGTCAAGAGCGGAGAACTGAACTACGTCGTCTACAAGGGCGTGCTTTTCAAGACCTACGAAGGCAAACTGATCCAGACCGGCATCCGCTCGAAAGCCGCCGGGTCGATCCAGTCCTACGAGTTCGAGTTCTCGGTCGAGAACGAAGCGCTGGCGCGCGAGCTGATGCTGCAAGGGGGAAAGACGCTCGAACTGCACTATAAGGAGTATTTCGGGGCGCTGCCCTGGCGGGGCTTCACGAAGTTCGTCGTCGACAGCATCATCACCGTCCGGCCTGCGGAGCAGGGAAAACAGGGCGTCGACCGATAAAGCGGCCCGCTCCGCACAAACGAAAAAACGTTGCAGGCAAAGGCCCTGCAACGTTTTTTTTCGAATCTGTTCCGGGTTTTCTAAAACTCCTTGACCTTGCCGCGGTTCAACAGCGGCAGCAGGAACGAGATGACCGCCGCCGCAAGCCAGAAGATCGCCACAGGGCCGAAATCGTAGTGTTTCACCCCGTCGGCGGCAACGGTGATGTTGGAGTCGATCAGCCAGCCGCTCGCCACGTCCTGAATGCCCGCAGCGATATAGGAAGTCATCCCCACGACGCCCAGTGCGGCGCCCGTAGCCTTCCGCGGCACGATGTCGACGGCCATCAGGCCCCCCAGGAAGCAGATCAGCACGCCGATGGCGATGCCGAACAGCACCATCGACAGCACGTTGACCCACATGGCGTTGCCTCCGTAGAAGAACAGCGCCAGCGCCGCGGCGTTCAGCACGCCGAAAATCAGCGCCGGAACCTTCCGGTCGCCCTTGAAGAGCTTGTCCGAGAACCACCCCGAGAGCACCGTGCCGAGAATGCCCAGCAGCGCGTTGATCGAGACCACCGAGATCGCCTCGACGTCCGAAAAACCCTTCGCCTCCTGCAGGAACAGCACGCCCCAGCCGTTGATCGCGTAGCGCGAGATATACATGAAGGCGCTCGCAGCGGCAAGAATCCATACCGCGGGGG
>OHNR01000054.1_pt1 | contig 22840 bp, 20 predicted proteins | sample 1569651 | NCBI WGS metagenome assembly OHNR01 (sample SAMEA3879502, study PRJEB24766) | human gut metagenome | biome: human-associated habitat; feature: feces | place: USA | collected 1985/1987 | reverse complement strand
CTCCGGAATATCGAAAAGATTGCGTCTGTTTTTTAGTAGCTTAAATCGATACCGTGCCGGCGGAAATTTTCGAGGTCTTCATCCGACAGGCCGGTTTTCGGGAAAGGAACGGCCAGGTTGTGATCGTTCAGATAGCGGCGCGGTGCCCGGTAGTCGAATGTCGGACTGACCAACGAGTAGGCCGGATCGATGAAGTCGCCTTCGATCGAAGCGATATCGGCCATGCTTTGAAACATGGAGTGGGTTGTGGCCGGTGCGGATTCGTTGTTGCGGGCCGCTTCGACTTTTTCCGGGAATTCCCGTCGATATTCCGGCGAAAACCATCCCAGATTGGCGACATAGAGCTGATAAAAAGTGGTCGTAGGGGAGGCGTGCAAGAAGCGCTCCCGTTCGTCGTCGAGAATATCTTCGCCGTGATCGGCACAGTAGAGCAGCGCCGAACAGTCGTTTTCGAGCGAGCGGAGATATTCGATCGTCTGCGAGAGGAAGTGGTCTGTATAGTAGATCGAATTGTCGTAGGCATTGACGAGTTTCTCGACGTTCTTTCGGTTGATGGCCACGTTATCGTCCGGCAGGAAGCGGGCGAATTCACGGGGGTATCGTTGGTGATAGGTGAAATGAGAGCCGTAACAGTGCAGGATGATGAGCAGGTCGTGTTCCGGATCTTCGGCGATAACCTGTTTCATCGCTTCCAGCAGTTGCATATCGTAACGTGGCTCCGGAAGGTACACCAGGCTGTCTGCATCCTTGGCCAACTTGTCGATCATGGCTCCCTGGGGGCGCTGGTTGGAAAGAAACCAGGTTTTGAACCCAGCCTCCTTGAAGAGTGCCGGAAGCCCCTTGCGACGGTATAGTTCTTCGTGTTGATCGGTTTTTACCGACGAAAGAATCAAGGGCACGCTTTTGTGCGTGGTATTGCTCTGTGTGACTGTATTCCGGAATACGACCAGACCCTCTGTGCGGGTCAGACAGGGATTCGTTTCCCTGTGGTAACCGTACAGTTGCCAGTTGGCGGCCCGGGATGCTTCTCCGATTACATAGACGTAAATCTCGCGTTTGGAAGCCTCGGCCGTGCGCCGTGCATGGTATGTGAAATCCTCCGAGGTGTGTTCGAAACGGTACATTTTGCGGAACTCCGAACCGCAAAGACCGATATTATAGAAAACATTGACCGGAAAAATGTCGGTTTTCAATACCCGCTTGTCTTCGCTCACTTTATAGGCCGGGGCCAGGAACAACCCTCCGAGAATGAAGGACGAGAGTCCGATCAGGGCGATATTCTTGCGGGCCGTTTTCGAAAGACAGTGCCTTTGTCCGATGTCGCGTGAGGCGAACCAGAGTAGCGGCAGATAGATGGCGCAGACGATGATGATCGATGGATAGATGTTTGAGAGCAGCTCGCCAGCCTCTTCCGGATTGGTCGTCAGCAGGTTCGTGAACATGTCCGTGGCGATGATCGAGTTGCCGAACAGGTACAGCAGCACGATCTGGAAGGCGCAGAAGAAGATGAACGGGAAGGCCAGCCAGATCATCACGCCCGAACGCCGCAGCGCCACGCTCCACATCATGTAGAATCCCAGCGGCATGAGGATCAGCGCCTCGACGGTCCACACCGAGTAAGGCTCCGTATTGGCCAGCACGCAGTTGGGGATGATCAGCGCCACGAAGAAATAGACGGTCAGCAGCGTCGTGAAGCGGCTGCGGGTCTTGACCGTCCTCCGGCGGTTCGTCTTATTCGCGTTATTCAGATCGGCATTCATACAAATTCTCTTAAAAAGCCTCGTTGATGTTCAGCAGGAAACCGCTCGTTTTCTTGCCGAATCCGTAGTCGAGGCGCACGTTCACCCGTTTTTTCAGTTCCCACCGGAGTCCTGCGCCGTAGTTGGGCAGCGTCTGCGACCAGTCGAATCGCGACAGCGAGGGAAAAACGTTGCCCGCGCCGCCCCATACCGCGCATCCGATCCGCCTCCAGATGCGCTGGCGCAGTTCGACCTGCACGGTGATCATGTCGTTGTCCGTATAGCGGCCCTGGTAGTAGCCGCGCATCCGCTGGCCTCCGCCCATGCGGGCGAGCATCGGCCACGGAGTGCCGTCGGAGTTGAATACGGCATACAGATCCGCAGCCAGAACGCCGCCTTTCCAGACCTGCCCGTAAGCGTCGGCCGTGAAGGTCGTGCGCCACAGCGTCTTGCCGCAGTTGCCCAGCCCCTTGGGGAACAGCGTCTCCTGAAAACTCACGTAGACGCCCCGGAACGGGCTGGGGATGAAGTCCCGCGAGTCGTATTCCAGAATTGCGCCGACGCCCGTGGCCGTATAGCGCTGTTTCTGCCCTGCGAGGTAGGCCGGGTCTGAAAATTTCAGCCCCCGCACATGCTCGAAGCTCACCAGTCCTCCGATGTAGGCGTGGGGCAGGAACTCGTGCAGGTAGCGCCCTTCGACCAGATAACGCTTTTCGGAGTAGGTGCTCTCGGGATTGTACCGCCCGGCGTCGTAACCGATTCCCCAGAAACTGCGGGGCGCCGAGGCGAACATCACCGTATAGTTTATGCGGCGTTTGTTGTGCGAGAAAATGTTGTTTCCCGTCACGCCCAGCGCATAGAAGCCCGACACCGAGACGTTGCCGAAGATCGAGACGTCCGACGGCGCCGTGATCGAGTCCGTGCGGTCGAGGCGGTAGAGTCCCGCAGCCAGCAGCCCGATGCCGAAACTCGTGTTCTTCGAGTAGCTGGGACCTCCGGCGAAGGTGAAATCTATCTTCTTCTCGAAGGTCTTGTCGGTGGTCGACTCCCCGAAATAATCGACGACGCGCCGCAGAAAGGGTCTCTTTTCGGGAGCCTGCGGCGGCAGCGGGGTGTAGGAGTAGCGGAGCGAGACGCCGTCGGAGGAGCGGATGGCGGTCTCCTGGGCATGCGCCGTGAGGTGCATGCCTGCGCTTATGAGGAGCAGAACGGCGGGGCGGCGCAGCATCCGGGCCTATTTGTACTTTTCGATGGTTTCGTAGAAGGCCTCCTTGTCGGCGTCGGAAAGCTCGCCCTTGCGCAGGAACACCAGTTCCCCCTCCTTCGATACGATCATCAGCACGAACTGGTTGTTGCAGTCGCCCAGCGCCCACGCCGTGCTTAAAATGCGGTTCTGGTCGGCGAGGACCGTGGCGCCGTTCTTGGCCGTGCGTTTCTTGGCCATGTTGCGGGCCATGCCGTTGGGGACCATCGGGGCGTCCTTGAGGTTCATCACGCCGAAGCCGTGGATATTGTCGCTTTCGGCGCGGTGGTTCTGCTCCAGTTCGATGGTGAAATCCTCGTTCTGCTTGTGCCGGTCGGGGTCCACGTAGAATATCATCAGGTTCTTTTCGCCGAAATAGGGGAGTTTGACCGGCTTGCCGTCCAGATCGAGCACCTCGACGTTCTGCACTTTGCGGGGCAGCTCCTGCGCCTGAACGGCCGATGCGGTCAGCGCGAAGGCGGCCAGCATTGCAATCACTTTCATCTTCATTACGTTCTGATTTTGTTGGTTTTTAATGAAAACAAATCGTGGCAAAGTTACAATATTTCTCCGAAAATGGAGATTGCGGGGGTGCATATTATTGTTCGATTGGTCATTTTTTTCGGTCGGACGGGAGCAGAGCCGCGTCGAAGGCGTACAGTCCGCCGCCCGAAACGATCAGGAATACGTAGATCCCGAGCCACGCGAATTCCGGCTCTCCGGCTCCGAATCCGCCCCAGGCGAACATCAGGAGGATGCCCAGCGACATGACGAGGGCCGACATCCGCACCCAGAGACCCATGATGATCAGCACGGCCAGCAGCGCCTCGGCGACCGTCACGATGACGAACACGGCCGGCGGATTGATGTAAAGCGGCGATGGATATGAACTGATTATCTCGTTGTAGTTCTGTATTTTGCCGATGTTGTGAAACAGCATCGAAGCCCCCGTGAACAGCCGCAGGTAGAGCACCGCCCAGTCCATGCACCTGTATTGTCCGATCCAGTCTGAAATTCGTTTTCCCATGCCCCGGCTCCCTGCAATTCGCGTTCCGGAAGTTCCGCCGCCCCCGGCGCCGTGACGACATTTTTCACAGGTCGGAAGGTTTTGCCGACCGGGGCGGCCCGATTTTGCATCCATCCGACTTTTTGCTACCTTTGGCGGTGTATTCCAAACGGGACGACGATGCAGGATATGATAGACGGACGCTGCGGTTGGTGCGGAACCGACGGGCTGTATGTGAAATACCACGACGAGGAGTGGGGAAGACCGGTGACCGACGACGGGAAGCTGTTCGAATTCCTCGTGCTGGAGAGCGCCCAGGCCGGGTTGAGCTGGATAACGATTCTCCGGAAGCGGGAGGGCTACCGCAAGGCCTTTTGCAATTTCGACGCCGGGAAGGTGGCGCGGATGACCGATGACGATGTCGAACGGCTGATGCACTTCGACGGCATCGTGAAAAACCGGCTGAAAATCAAAGCGACCATCACGAATGCGCGGCTGTTCCTCGCCGTGCAGGAGGAGTTCGGCAGTTTCAGGGACTACACGCTGTCGTTCTTTCCCGGCGGAAAGCCGATCACCAACCATTTCCGCTCCCTGAACGAGATTCCGGCGTCGTCACCCGAATCCGACGCCATGAGCCGGGACATGAAAAAACGGGGTTTCAAATTTTTCGGCCCCACGATTTGTTACGCCCATTTGCAGGCCTCGGGGTTCGTCAACGACCATCTGACGGGCTGCATTTGCCGGAACGGACAATGACGGCAGGCCATGAACCGCCCTTTTTCCGGCTCCTTGCGGGGCGTCGGTCCGGAAAGCATCTGAAATTTCAACCATATGAAAACGAGAATATTGTTTGTCTGCCTCGGCAATATCTGCCGTTCTCCGGCCGCCGAGGGCATCATGCACCGCATCGTGGAGCGACGCGGCCTGTCCGGGACGTTCGGGATCGACTCCGCGGGAACCTACGGGGGACACCGCGGCGAACTGCCCGATCCGCGCATGCGCAGCGCGGCCTCGCGCCGCGGCTATGCGCTGACGCACCGTTCGCGGCAGGTCGGGGAGGAGGATTTCGACCGCTTCGACATGATCGTGGCGATGGACGACATGAACTACGAGTCGCTCAACCGGCTGGCTCCGTCGCGCGAGGCTGCGCGGAAGATTTTCCGCATGGCGGAGTTCTGCCGCCGCCATCCCGACCGCACCTACGTGCCCGATCCCTACTACGAGGGCCACGAGGGCTTCGAACTGGTGCTCGACATGCTGGAAGACGGCTGCGAGGGGATTCTGGAATATCTCTCCGAAAACGGAAAATGAAAAGTCTCCCTTTGACGAGGGAGACCCGGAGGGATTGCCGGAATGAATGACGCCGCGGCCCGGTGTGGAGTCGGCAGGTTCGGCCCGGGATGAACCCCGAGCGTGTCGGGCTTGCCGGTTTTACGTCAGAAATCCAACCCGAAACTGATGCTGTATGTGTTGCGCAGCAGCGAGTGCTTCTTGGCGAAGAGGTAGGCGAAATCGAGCCGCAGGTGGAGGATGCGCAGTCCCGCGCCGACGGTCCAGTAGCTCGGGTAGTAGTCGCGCCGTTCGCCGTAGTGGTAGCCGGTGCGCAGCTGCACGAGCTGCATCAGGTTGTACTCGGCGCCCAGCGACATCTGGAAACCGCGGACCGCGGAGGGCGAGAAATAGTAGCCCAGGTCGGTTCCGACGGTGATTTCGTGCGCATCGGTGAGGAACGTGTCGAGGGCCGCGCCCACGGTGAAATCCATCGGCAGGGTGTATTCCGTATCGCGGAGATACCCGCCCAGGTTGCCCAGCTTGGCGCCTGCGCGCAGCGTCGAGTAGCTGCCGACGTTCTCCAGCGGCCGCTGCCACGCGGCGCTCAAATCCACGGCCAGCGCGTCGGCCGAGATGTCGGGGCGTTTGAGGTGCATGTAGCGGCCGACGATGCCGACGGCCCACCGGTCGCCGATGCGGCGCGCATAACCCAGGTCGACGGCCATGTCGTTGTTGCCGTGTTCGCGGAGGAACTGCCGCCAGCCGGCCTGCACGAGGTTGATGTTGTCGAACCGGCAGAATCCCGACACGGCGTAATAGTCGAAGCTCCGCTGTCCGTAATAGGAGGAGGAGACCTGCGACGGCGTGTGCGAGAAGATGGCCGTCGCGGAGTTGTTGTAGATGGCGTGCGAACCGGAAAGGGTGGTCATCATCACGCCGCCCATGCCCAGCGACTTGGCGTCGGGGCTGGGAAGCGTCGCCTCGATTCTCTGAGCGTATGTCTGGAGCGCGGCCAGCGCCGCGAGCAGGGTTACGAGTCGTTTCATGTTGCAAAGATAGTAAAATGCGGGACGGAAGCAAATCCGGTCCGCAGAAACCTTCCGGTCTGCCGGAAGCGTCGTTGCGACGCCGGAGGGCAGCAAAAAAGATGCAAGTTGCGCAGGCTGTTCAGGCAATTACGGCACACGCTGCGCTTTCGTGCCGTGATTGTTGGCGGCGCTTCGGCCTCGAAAAGAAAAATTTCGACGGAATATTGTCCGAAAACAAAAGCGCCCTTCCAGGTGAACCTGGCGGGCGCTTTCATTTTCAGACGACGCCTTGACGGCATCGTTTTCCGCAACGTTCTCGTTGTCTGTCGTTTCCTAACAGTTCATCGCTCCGCAGCAGTGGATGACCTGCCCGCTGACATACGACGAAAGGTCCGACGCTAGGAACAGCGCCACCTTGGCGACATCCTCCGGCGTGCCGCCGCGGCGCAGCGGAATCTGCTTGTACCAGCCCTCCTTCACCTCGTCGGGCAGTTTGTCGGTCATCTCGGTCATAATGAAGCCCGGGGCGATGGCGTTGGCGCGAATGCCGCGCGGACCCATCTCCTTGGCGATCGACTTCGCAAGGCCGATCATGCCGGCTTTCGAGGCCGAGTAGTTGCACTGGCCGGCGTTGCCGCTGACGCCCACCACCGACGACATGTTGATGATCGAGCCGCCTTTCTGGCGCGCCATGACCGGCACGACGGCGTGGATGAAGTTGAACGCCGACTTGAGGTTGACCGTCAGCACGGCATCCCACTGGGCCTCGGACATGCGCATCATCAGTCCGTCCTTGGTGATTCCGGCGTTGTTCACGAGGATGTCGATACGGCCGAAATCCTTTATGATCTGGTCGATGACCGCGTGCGTCTCTTCGAAGTTGGCTGCGTTCGAGGCATAGCCCTTGGCTTTCACGCCCAGCGCGGCGATTTCGGCTTCGGTAGCCTTGCCGTTCTCGTCGATCGCAAGGTCGGTGAACGCCACGTTGGCGCCCTCTTTGGCGAATTCGAGTGCGATGGCCTTGCCGATGCCGCGTGCGGCGCCGGTCACAACGGCCACTTTTCCATCCAGTAATTTCATAATTCTTTTATATTTTTAAGGCAATATCTGCCAATTTTTATTCGCAAATATAGGAAAAATATCTTAATCGCCTGCCCGCGGAGCGAATTTCGGCATTTTTGCTTATCTTTACCGACCGTAAACAGCATTCCAAAATCCTTATAACGATATGAAAAGAGATTCCCAGATTTTCGATTTGATTGCCGCCGAGCGCAACCGCCAGATGCATGGCATCGAACTGATCGCTTCGGAGAACTTCGTCAGCGACCAGGTGATGGAGGCCATGGGTTCGGTCTTGACCAACAAATACGCCGAAGGCTATCCCGGAGCGCGCTACTACGGCGGCTGCGAGGTCGTGGACAAGGTCGAGACGCTGGCCATCGAGCGCATCTGCCGTCTCTACGGCGCGGAGTACGCCAACGTGCAGCCCCATTCGGGCGCACAGGCCAACATGGCCGTTTTCTTCGCCTGCATGCAGCCGGGCGATACGTTCATGGGACTGGACCTTGCACACGGAGGACACCTCTCGCACGGTTCGCCGGTCAACATGTCGGGTAAATATTTCAAGGCCGTGGGCTATCAGCTCGACGAGGCCACGGGCGTGATCGACTACGACGCCATGGAGCGCAAGGCCCTGGAGTGCAAGCCGAAACTGATCGTCGGCGGCGCCTCGGCCTACTCGCGCGAGTGGGATTACAAACGCATGCGCGAGATCGCCGACAAGGTGGGCGCGCTGCTGATGGTGGACATGGCCCACACGGCCGGTCTGATCGCCGCGGGGCTGCTGGAGAACCCTGTGAAATACGCGCATATCGTCACCTCGACGACCCACAAGACCCTGCGCGGCCCGCGCGGCGGCATCATCTTGATGGGCAAGGACTTCGAGAACCCCTGGGGCCAGACCACGCCGAAGGGCGCCGTGAAGATGATGTCGCAGATCCTCAATTCGGCCGTCTTCCCGGGCATCCAGGGCGGTCCGCTGGAGCACGTCATCGCCGCCAAGGCCGTAGCCTTCGGCGAAGCGTTGGAACCCGCCTACAAGGAGTATCAGACGCAGGTGCAGAAGAACGCCGCAGCCATGGCCGCCGCCTTCGTCGAGCGCGGCTACAAGATCGTCTCGGGCGGCACGGACAACCACCTGATGCTCGTCGACCTGCGCACGAAGTTCCCCGAACTGACGGGCAAGCTGGCCGAGAAGTGCCTCGTGGCCGCCGACATCACCACCAACAAGAACATGGTTCCGTTCGACAGCCGGTCGCCGTTCCAGACCTCGGGCCTGCGCTTCGGAACCCCGGCCATCACCACGCGCGGCCTGAAGGAGGACAAGATGGACTACATCGTCGGGCTGATCGACCGCGTGCTGCACGACCCGGAGAACGAAGCGAACATCGCCGCCGTGCGCAAGGACGTGAACGCGCTGATGGCCGACTATCCGCTTTTCGCGTGGTAAGATGAAGGAGGTCATCGACTTCTTCCGCCGGCTGCACGACGACAACACCCGGGAATGGTTCGACGCCCACCGCGCCGAATGGACCCGCGTCAAGGGGCTGTTCGGCGCCTTCACCGAACGGTTGATCGAGGGCGTGTCCTCGTTCGACCCTTCGGTGCGGGGCGTGCGCGTGCAGGACTGCACCTACCGCATCGCCCGCGACACGCGCTTTTCGCCCGACAAGTCGCCCTACAAGACCTATATCGGGGCTTACATTGCGCCGAAGGGCAAGAAGTCGGGCTTCGCGGGATACTATTTCCACATCGAACCCTGCTGCGACTCGCTGGTGTGCTGCAACCTGCTTTCGGCGGGCGCCGTGTGCATCGAGCCGACGGTGCTGCGGTCGATCCGCGAGGAGGTGCTCGACAACGGCGCGCAGATCGAGGCGGCGATCCGGAAGGCCAAAGGGTTCCGGCTGTGCAGCGGCAACAGGCTCAAGCGGGTCCCGACGGGATTCCCGGCCGACAGCCCCTATGCCGAGATGCTGAAGCTGAAGGATTTCTACCTCGAACAGCCCATCGCCGAGGAGTTCCTGCTCGCACCCGACCTGCTGGAACGCACCGTCGAGCAGTTCCGCCGCACGCAGCCGTTCATCGCCATTCTGAACCGGGCGATCCGCTATGCCCACGAAGAGATGCAGTGACATGAGACGTCTGTTTCTGATCGCTGCACTGTTTCTGTGGACGCCGGCCGGAGCGCAGAACGACGATGCGACGCCGCGGAAGATCGAAAAAGAGACCTTCGTCTATGCCGTGCGGGATGCCGACACGCTGCGGCTGGACCGTTATGCGCTCCTCTCGCCCGACAGCCGGGCGAAACCCTGCCTGATGTTCCTTTTCGGCGGCGGCTTTATGACCGGAACGCGGGACAACCGGCGTTTCCGCCCCTTCTTCGACTACTACGCCCGCAAGGGGTTCGTCGTCGTGTCGATCGACTACCGGCTGGGGATGAAGCGGGCCAGACAGGCCGGCCTGCTCGACGAGGAGCATTTCACGCAGGCGTTGGACATGACGCTTTCGATGGCGACGGAGGACCTCTACGACGCCACGGCCTATATCTGCCGGCATATGCCGGACGTCGATCCTTCGCGGATCGTGACGTGCGGGTCGAGCGCCGGGGCCATCACGGTGCTGATGGGCGAGTACTGGCTTTGCAACGGGCATCCGCTGACCGCCGGGAAGTTCACGCAGGACTTTAGCTACGCCGGGGTAATCGCCTTTGCGGGAGCCGTTTGCGATACGCAGGACAGCCTGCGCTGGGCGCGCGATCCCGCGCCGATGCTGCTTTTCCACGGCGACGCCGACCGCAATGTGCCCTACGGCGCGATCGGTGTCGACGGGGTCTGGCTGTTCGGCTCGAAGAGCATTGCCGACGACCTCGCGCGGCGCAGGGTTCCGCACGCGTTCTACTCCGTCGCCGAGACCAATCATTCGATGGCGTGGCGGCCGATGACCGAGAACCGCGGCGAGATCGACTCGTTTCTCGAAAAGCTGGTCTTCAAACGGCAGCGGCTGGTGACCGACGTCCGCATCACGCCGCTCGATGCGCCCGCAGTTCCGAAGGATTTCGGGATTTCCGACTACATCGACGCCAACTACGGGCGTTAGTCGTCCGCCGCAGATGAAAAATCCGCAGCCTCCCACGGGAAGCTGCGGATTTTCGTTTGCCGTGCGGCGCGTGATCACTCCACCGTCACCGACTTGGCGAGGTTGCGGGGCTGGTCGACATTACGGCCCTTGTAGACGGCGATGTAGTAGGCCAGCAGTTGCAGCGGGACCGATACCACGATGGGCATCAGGCACTCGGCGATCACCGGGACCTCGATCACGAAGTCGGCCGAGCGGCGTACCTGTTCGTCGCCGCGGGCGATGACGGCGATGATCTTGCCGCCGCGGGCCTTGATCTCCTCGATGTTCGAGGCCGTTTTTTCGTAGGTGTGGTCCGGCGTGGCGATGGCCACGGTGGGCATCTCGGCGTCGATCAGCGCAATGGGGCCGTGCTTCATCTCGGCCGCGGGGTAACCTTCGGCGTGGATGTACGAAATCTCCTTGAGTTTCAGCGCGCCTTCGAGCGCCGTGGGGTAGTTGTACCCGCGGCCGAGGTAGATGAAGTTGTGGGCATAGGTGAATATTTTCGCCAGGTCGGCGACCTGCGGGGCGACTTTCAGCACCTCTTCCATCGTCTCGGGCAGGTGCAGCAGCGCCGCCGAAACCTCGTTGTAATACGCCTCCGTGACGGTTCCTCTCTCGCGGCCCACGGCCAGCGCCAGCATGGCCATCACGGTCACCTGCCCGGTGAAAGCCTTCGTCGAGGCGACGCCGATCTCGGGCCCCACGTGGATATAGGCCCCCGAATCCGTGGCCCGGGCGATCGACGAGCCGACGACGTTGCAGATGCCGAAGACGAACGCCCCGGCCTTGCGGGCCAGTTCGACGGCGGCCAGCGTGTCGGCCGTCTCGCCCGACTGCGACACGGCCACGACGATGTCGTCCTCGCGGATGATGGGGTTGCGGTAGCGGAACTCCGAGGCGTACTCCACCTCGACGGGAATGCGGCAGATCGACTCCACGAGGTGTTCGCCGATCAGCGAGGCGTGCCACGACGTGCCGCACGCCACGAAAATGATGCGCCGGGCGTTCACGAACCTGTCGCGGTGGTCGATCACGCCCGAAAGTTTCACCTCGCAGGTGTCGGGGTTGATGCGTCCGCGAATGCAGTCGACGATGGTCCGGGGCTGCTCGTAAATCTCCTTGAGCATGAAATGGGGATAGCCGCCCTTTTCCAGCTGCGAGATCGACAGCTGGAGTTTCTTGATGTCGATCTTCGCATCGTGGTTGTCCAGCGTGACGATTTTCAGCGGGGCGTTGCGGTCGATCACGGCGATTTCGCCGTCGCCCACGTAGACGAAATCCTCGGTGTATTCGATGATCGACGCGGCGTCGGACGAGAGGAAGAACTCCCCGTCGCCCACGCCCACGACCATCGGGCTGCTCTGCCGCGCGGCGACGATCCGGTCGTGGTTGCCCTTCTCGACGACGGCGATGGCGTAGGCGCCGATCACCTGCCGGAGGGCCTGCCGCACGGCTTTGGGCAGCGAGCAGCCGCTGGTCGCCCGGACGTATTCGATCAGATTCACCAACACCTCGGAGTCGGTGCTGCTGCGGAAGGTGTATCCGTTCTGTTCGAGGGCGTCCTTCAGCACGCGGTAGTTCTCGATGATGCCGTTGTGTATCAGGGCTATGTTCTCCGATTCGGAGTAGTGGGGATGGGCGTTGGCGTCGTTCGGAATCCCGTGCGTGGCCCAGCGGGTGTGGGCGATGCCGATGTTGCCGCCGAGGTCCTTTCCGTCGAGGAAATGCTCCAGATCGGAGACCTTGCCCTTGCATTTGAATACGTTGAGACGCCCGTCCGGGTTGACCAGCGCGACGCCCGCACTGTCGTATCCCCTGTATTCGAGGCGGTGAAGCCCCTTTATCAGAATCGGGCACGCGTCGCGCCGCCCGACATATCCGACTATTCCGCACATGTTGTTCTGTTTTTTGTTCGGGTCAAAAATAAGAAAAAATTTTAATAAACACACATGTGTAAGGGCGGGAATTTACTCCCGCCCTCATTCAGAATAGGCTGCAACGTTTGCAACGATTTGGTTTTCGGTGAATTTACCGCACGTACTTCAAGATTTCCTTCACGATTGCGCCGTTGCCCGCGACGATCGAGATGCCCCGGTCGCGGCGCAGGTCGCAGACGACGCCCCCGGCCTCGGCGAGGATCAGTTCGGCGGCGCAGACGTCCCATTCGTGCAGCGCCAGTTCCCAGTAGCCGTCCAGCAGTCCGGCGGCGACGCAGCTGATGTCGTAGGCCGCAGAACCCAGCCGCCGGACATCCCGCACATAGGGGATGATCCGTGCGACGTTGTCGCTGTTGTTGTCCGGATTCACGTCCTTGTCGTAGGGGAATCCCGAGGCGATGACCGAGGTGGCGAGCGTCTGTTTCTCCCCGACGCGGAGGCGTTCCGGCTCCCGCGAAGCGTATTGCAGATATGCCCCGCCGTCCTTCGTCGCCGTGAACAGCTCGTTCAGGTAGGGTGCATAGACGACCCCCACGATGGTTTCGCCCCTGTACTGGAGGGCTATCGAAACCGTGAACAGCGGAAGTCCCTGACTGTAATTGGTCGTGCCGTCGAGCGGGTCGACGACCCAGCGCCAATCGCTCGCGGCGTTGCCCCGGCAGCCGCCCTCCTCGCCCAGAATGGCATGGTCGGGATAACGCTCCGCGATCATGCCGGCAATCAGTTCCTCGCTCTCCCTGTCGGCGCGCGTCACCACGTCGTAGACGTTGGATTTGGTCTCGATCGACAGCCTGTCGCCCCGGAAGTAGGCGAGTTGTATTCCGCCCGCGGCCTTCGCCAGCTGCACGGCGAATTTCAGCAGTTCGTCGTACATGCTATTCGGATTCGGCGAAATACTTGTAAAACAGCGGAATGGTCTCCACGCCCTTGTCGAACTGCTCGAGTCCGTAGCTTTCGTTGGGCGAGTGGATGGCGTCCTCGGCCAGACCGAAGCCGATCAGCAGCGATTTGATGCCCAGGATGGACTCGAATCCGCTGATAATGGGGATCGAACCGCCCGAGTAGAAGGGCAGGGGCTTTTTGCCGAAAGTCGCCTCGACGGCCTTTTCGGCCGCCTTGTAGGCCGGCATGTCGGTCGGCGCGACGTAGGGCATGCCGCCGTGGAGCGATTTCACCACGACCTTCACGCTCTCGGGCGCGATGGCGCGGAAATGTTTCTCGAACAGCTCCGAGATCTTGCGGTAGTCCTGATTCGGCACGAGGCGCATCGAAATCTTGGCCGAAGCCTTCGACGGAATGACCGTCTTGGTCCCCTCGCCCGTGTAGCCGCCCCAGATGCCGTTGACGTCGAGCGACGGGCGCACGCCGGTGCGTTCCAGCGTCGTGTAACCCGCTTCGCCCTCCACGTCGCCGATTTTCAGCGACTTCTTGTAATCCTCGAGGCTGAACGGCGCCTTGTTGAACGCCTCGCGCTCGGCGGGCGTCAGCTCCCGCACGTCGTCGTAGAAGCCGGGGATCGTCACGCGGCCGTTCTCATCGACGAGTCCCGCCACCAGCCGCGCCAGCACGTTGGCCGGGTTGGCCACCGCACCGCCGAACAGCCCCGAATGCAGGTCCTTGTCCGGTCCCGTCACCTCGACCTCCATGTAGGCCAGTCCGCGCAGTCCGCAGGTGATCGACGGCGTCTGCATCGAGATCATCGACGTGTCCGACACCAATATAATATCGGCCTTGAGCAGCTCCTTGTTCTGCTCGCAGAAGCCATAGAGGCTCGGCGAACCGATCTCCTCCTCGCCTTCGAGCATGAATTTCACGTTGCAGGGCAGCGAATCGGTGGCGCACATCGCCTCGAACGCCTTGGCGTGCATCCACAACTGGCCCTTGTCGTCGTCGGCGCCGCGGCCCCAGATGCGGCCGTCGCGGATGACCGGCTCGAAAGGTTCCGTGCGCCACTCGTCGCGCGGGTCCACGGGCATCACGTCGTAGTGGCCGTAGACCAGCACCGTTTTGGCCCCGGGATCGACGGTCTTCTCGGCGTAAACTACCGGATTGCCCTCCGTGGGCAGCACGTCGGCGCGGTCGGCCCCGGCCTTCACGAGCGCCGCCGCGAGAAACTCGGCGCAACGCTGCATATCGGGCTTGCGCTCGGACTGCGCGCTGATCGACGGGATACGCAGCAGGTCGAACAACTCGCTGATAAACCGTTCTTTATTCTCCTTTATATAAACCTTTGCTTTATTCATTTATTCGGTGGTTTTTTGCAGTGTGTAATTGTCCGCCAGCGCGCCGGTCACAGGTTGTTTTTCGGCGTCGAGGCGGCGCAGGCGGTTCTCCTCGACCTTGTAGTATTGGGGCTGTCCGCCCTCCGAGGGCGTCAGCGTCAGCAGGTTCTCCTTAACGGTGAAAGCGCCCTTCTCGTCGAATTCCGAGTCGCGGTCGATGTATTTCAGATGCAGGGCATAGGAACCGTCGGGCGCGAGCGTCAGCGTCGTCTCGATTCCCGGGCAGTCGGCCGCAGGCAGCGTGCCCTTGTAGACGCCCAGATAGTCGAGCGAGGTCTCGGCATTGTGCATGTCGGGAGCCGCTGCCGTTGTCTGCTGCGTCCCGGCTGTCGCCGCCTTCTGCTGCGCATTTCCGCCGCAGGAGACCATCGCGAGGGCTGCGGCGAGGATCAATAAACTCTCTTTCATGCTCTTAAATGTTGCAGATCTTCTTGATTTCGGCAATGAACCGCTGCGCCAGCGCGTCGGCCTCGTCCATCGACTTCGCCTCGGTGTAGACGCGGATGATCGGCTCGGTGTTCGACTTGCGCAGGTGCACCCAGTTTTCCGCGAAGTCGATCTTCACGCCGTCTATATCGTTCACGTTTTCACCGGCATAACGCTCCTTCACCTCACGCAGCACTTTATCTACGTCGATGGCGGGCGTCAGCTCGATTTTGTTCTTCGAGGCGTAGTACGAAGGGTAGGTGGCGCGCAGCCGGGTCATCGTCATGCCTTTCTTCGCCAGCCACGTCAAAAAGAGCGCCGTGCCCACCAGCGCGTCGCGGCCGTAGTGCAGCTCGGGGTAGATCACTCCGCCGTTGCCTTCGCCGCCGATCACCGCGCCGACCTCCTTCATCTTCGCCACGACATTGACCTCGCCGACCGCCGAGGCGTAGTACTTGCCGCCATGACGCTCCGTGACGTCGCGCAGCGCGCGCGACGAGGAGAGGTTCGAAACCGTGTTGCCGGGCTTTTCGGAAAGAATGTAGTCCGCGACGGCCACCAGCGTGTACTCCTCGACGAACATCGAGCCGTCCTCCGAGACGAACGCCAGCCGGTCGACGTCCGGGTCGACGACGATGCCCAGGTCGGCTTTCTCGCGCACGATGACCTCCGAGATTTCCGTGAGGTTCTGCGGCAGCGGTTCGGGGTTGTGGGCGAATTCGCCCGTGGGTTCGCAGTTCAGCTCCACGACCTCGCAGCCCAGTTCGCGCAGCAGTTTCGGCATCACGATGCCGCCCACCGAGTTCACGGCGTCGACGACGACCTTGAAACGGCGTTTGCGCACCGCTTCGACGTCGACCAGCGGCAGCGCCAGCACGCGGCGGATATGCTCGTCGTTGAAATCCTCGCGCGACAGCACATGGCCGATGGCGTCGATCGCGGGGTAGTCGTAATCCTCCTCCTCGGACATGGCCAGCACCTGCTTGCCCTCGGCGTCGTTGAGAAACTCGCCGTCGGAGTTCAGCAGTTTCAGGGCGTTCCACTGGCGGGGGTTGTGCGAGGCGGTGATGATGATGCCGCCGTCGGCCTTCTTGCCGATCACGGCCATCTCGGTCCCGGGGGTGGTGCACAGCCCGACGTTGACGACGTCCGCGCCGCAGGCCAGCAGGGTCCCTTCCACGAGGTTCGAGACCATTTCGCCCGAAATACGGGCGTCGCGTCCTACGACTATGGTAAGTTTTTTGCCCGGATTGCGGCGGGCGATCAGGCGCACGTAGGCCGTGGTGAATTTGACGACGTCGGGAGGCGTCAGGTTCTCGCCCGCGGGGCCTCCGATAGTGCCCCGGATGCCCGAAATGGATTTGATGAGTGTCATGTTTTATTCGGTTTTACGGATACTTATATTTATGAAAAATTCGCTTCGAAGTTTTGATATTCGAGGTAAATATATTACTTTTATGCCAATTATGGAAATTAAAAAACGACAATTATGAGAACCATTCCCGCTTCCGAATTGATTATCAACGACGACGGTTCGATTTTTCACCTGCACCTGCATCCCGGGCAGCTGGCCGACACGGTGATCCTGGTCGGCGACCCCGGCCGCGTGGCCCTCGTAGCCGGATTTTTCGACACGAAGGAGTGCGAGGTTTCGAACCGCGAGTTCAAGACCGTGACGGGCTGCTATAAAGGAAAACGCATGACGGTCCTCTCGACCGGCATCGGCATCGGCAACATCGACATCTGCGTCACGGAGCTGGACGCGCTGGCCAACGTCGATTTCGCCACGCGGCAGGAGAAGGCCGAAAAAAAGCGGCTCACGCTGGTGCGGCTGGGCACTTCGGGCGCCATTCAGCCCGACATCAAGGTCGGTGAATTCGTCTTCTCGCGCACTTCGTGCGGCTTCGACGGCCTGTTGAGCTACTACAAGGGCCGCGACGCGGTCTGCGACCTGGCGCTCGAAGAGGCGTTCGTAAAACATACGGGCTGGTACGAGAAGATGCCGCGCCCCTATTTCGTCGACGCCGACAAGACCCTGTTCGAGCATTTCAGCGACGTCACGCGCGAGGGCATCACCATCGCCGCTCCGGGATTCTACGCCCCGCAGGGCCGCTGGGTGCGGCTCGAACCGCACGACGCCCGGCTGAACGAGAAGATCGAGTCGTTCGGCTACGAAGGCCGCCGCATCACCAACTTCGAGATGGAGGGTTCGGCGCTCGCGGGGCTGGCCGCCCTGATGGGTCACCGCGCCGCCACGATCTGCACGATCATCGCCCAGCGCATCGCGCAGGACGTGAACACCGACTACAAGCCGTTCGTGCGGAAGATGATCGAAACGGCCCTCGACAAACTGGCAATTTTAGAGTAAGAAACCATAAACAGACAAAACAGAAACAACGTATGAAATTTTCCGTATCAAGCTCGGCCCTGCTTTCGCTTCTGGCTACCACCGGCAAGGTCATCAGCAATAAGAACACGCTGCCCATCCTGGACTACTTCCTCTTGGAACTCAACGGCAACACGCTGCAAGTCACCACGTCGGATCTTGAGACGACGCTCGTCGGGCAGATCGAGGTGGACAGCGTCGAGAGCGAAGGTACGATCGCCGCGCCGGCCAAACTGATGCTCGACTCGCTGAAGGAGTTCCCCGAACTGCCGCTGACCATCGAGGTCAACGACAAGAACTGGGAGATCAAGATCAACTGGAAGAGCGGATCGCTCTCGATTCCCGGAGCCAGCGCCGTCAGCTATCCCGCCGTGCCGCAGCTGAACGCCGAGAAAAAGGAGCTGCGCCTCGACGTCGACACCCTCGTGAACGGCATCAACAAGACGATTTTCGCCACGGCGGACGACGAACTGCGCCCCGTGATGAACGGCATCTATATCAATCTGGCGCCCGACGCGCTGACGTTCGTGGGAACCGATGCGCACAAACTCGTGAAGTACGAGGCCGAGACCGAAAACGAGGTGACGGCGTCGTTCATCCTCCCGAAGAAGCCCGCCAACCTGCTCAAGTCGGTGCTGCTGAAGGAGGACGACGCGATCGAAATGGCGTTCGATTCGAAGAACGCCCTGTTCAAACTCAAGAGCCACACGCTCGTCTGCCGCCTGATCGAGGGCAACTACCCGAACTACAACGCCGTGATTCCGTCCAACAACCCCAACAAGGTGCTGGTGGACCGCATCGAGCTGGTCAACGGCATCAAGCGCGTGGCCGTCTGCTCGAACCCCACGACGAACCTGATCCGCATGGACATCGCCGACAACCGGATCAACCTTACGGCGCAGGACATCGATTTCTCGGTATCGGCCAACGAAACGATCAGTTGCAGCTACGAAGGTCAGAATATCACGATCGGCTTCAAATCGACGTTCCTGGTGGAAATCCTCTCCAATATCGATACGCCGACCATCGTCATCGAATTGGCCGATTCGACCCGTGCCGGCGTATTCAAACCCGTCTATGACGACAAGCAGTCGAGCGCGACGCTCATGCTGCTTATGCCGATGATGATTAACGCATAACCCGGATGGAGCTCAACCTCAAGCGGCCGATCATTTTCTTCGACTTGGAAACGACCGGCATCGACATCGCACGGGACCGCATCGTCGAAATATCGATGGTCAAGGTTATGCCCGACGGCGAGGAGATCGTCCGTACGCGGCGGATCAATCCGGGAATGCCGATTCCGGCCGAAGCTACGGCCATTCACGGCATTACGGACGAAGACGTGAAGGATTGCCCGCTTTTTCCGCAAATCGCCAAGTCGTTGGCCCAGTTTATCGAGGGATGCGACTTCGGCGGTTTCAATTCGAACCGCTTCGATCTGCCGATGCTGGTCGAGGAGTTCATGCGGGCCGGTGTGGACGTGGATTTCCGCAAACGTAAATTCATCGACGTGCAGAATATCTTTCACAAAATGGAGCAACGGACGCTGGTGGCGGCCTATAAGTTCTATTGCGGCAAGGATCTCGCGGATGCCCATTCGGCCGAAGCCGATACGTTGGCGACGTACGAAGTGCTGAAAGCCCAGTTGGACCGTTACGGGGAGTTGCAGAACGATGTCGCGGCTCTGGCTGAATTTTCCACGCGGGCGGAATCCGCCGACTTTGCAGGACGCATCCTCTATAACGAAAAAGGGGAAGAGGTCTTCGGATTCGGCAAATATAAGGGCCGTTCGGTCGCGGAGGTTTTCCGCGTCGAGCCGAGCTATTACTCCTGGATGATGAACGGCGATTTCCCGCTCTATACCAAGAAAATTATTACCGAAATCCGCTGCCGGGAGAAAAACGAGAAACAATAGACTATGCTGAAGGAACTGTGTTGTACCGCGATGTTGCTGACGGCCGGGGCGAACCTTTATGCCCAGGAGCCGCAGTCTATCGAGAAATCGCAGACGATCGTTTATATCAACGGTGCAAAATACTATGTCCACAACGTCCGGCACGGGGAAACGCTCTATTCGCTGGCCAAAACCTATGGAGTGGCGGAACAGGTGATCGCCGCCGAAAATCCGCAGCTCGCTCAAGGGCTCAAAGCCGACCAGAGCCTTAAAATCCCGGTCGTGGAAACGGGTGTCGTCGTACAGGAGCAGCTTTCTCCTAAAAAGCTGAAGAAGACCTTCGATCAGCACACGGTGCAGAAGGGCGAAACTCTTTATGGAATTTCGAAGCGCTATGCGATCTCGGTCGAAACCATCATGGAGGACAATCCCGGTCTGGATCCGATTCACCTGAAACCGGGTTCGGTCATTTTGATTCGCAAAAAGGCGGTCGGCAAGACCGACGCAGCGGAAAACACGGCGGCCTGGGAGCAGTACAAGGATCGCCTGAACCTGGTTGCCGAGGAGGGTTATATGTACCACATCGTCGCTCCCGGGGAGACGATGTACGCGCTGTCCCGTCGCTTCGGTACGACGGTTGAAAATCTGGAGCGGCTGAACGGTATTTCAGCGCAAGACCTCCGTTCGGGAAGTATGCTGAAAGTCCCCGGCGATGCAAAGTCCGCGACCGAGCCGGCGCCGGAAGAGCGATTCGGACAGCCCGAGCCAACGGAGAGCGATACCTTGACGACGGTCGAACCCCAGGTGAAAGAGGTGGATTTTCTGGCATTGAGCAGCGGAGAGCCGCTTCGTGTGGCGCTGTTGTTGCCGATGACCGATGGCGACAAACAGAATCCGAATTATCTCGATTTCTACCAGGGATTTCTCCTGGGGCTTGAAAAGATAAAGACCCAATACGGATACTCCGTTCGGGTCGATCTGTTCAATACCCGGCAGGAAAGCGACCGACTCCGTACGATTGTGGACGACGCCGATTTTCGGGCGGCCCGCTTGATCGTAGGCCCGGTTTACGAAGAGGAACTTCCTGCCGTAATCGGGTATGCCGAGGAGTATGCCGTGCCGGTCGTATCGCCTCTGGCCGATGTCAAGAACGTCGATAGCGATGTTTTGTTTCAGATGGCACCGCCCCAGATGCGGAAATATGCCAAAATCGAAGAACTGACTCAGGGTGAGCACAAACAGGTTACCTTGATCTACGGAGAGAAGAACGACCGGGAGTTCGAACGGGAAATTCTGGCTGCACTGCAGGGTGTACCTTACGCGCGGCATAATTATCGTTACGCTGTCAAGGAGGGCGACCAGGGGCTTTCGTCGCTGCTGGCCAATGGCAAGGACAACCTGCTGATTGTTTTGAGCGACAGCGGGCTCGAAGTGGACCGTATTCTGGCAGCCATCGCTTCGGCCAATACCAACCTCGTAGCCCGCGGCAAGACGCCTCCCCGTTTCACGATCGTCGGCAATTCGCGTTGGAACCGCTTCGGGAACCTCGATCGGGCGCTCTACTTCAAGGACCGGCTCGTGCTCTTCTCGACTTATCACGCCAAACGCGATGCCGAGGTAATCAAGACTTTCGACAGCGACTACATCAAAGCTTTCGGGGCGTTGCCGTCGCTCTACTCTTACCGGGGTTACGATGCGGCGATGATCTTCGTTCCGGCGATGTATTCCGACATCCAGTACGATATGGAGGGACGCCGCTACACGCCGCTGCAAACCTCTTATACGTTCCAGCAAATGCCCGGAGGGTCCAACCATGTCAACCAAAACTGGATGCGTGTGAGCTACCGACCGGACTTCACCATTACCGTAGATTGAAATGGCTTTAATACCCAACGGAATTCCCGAAAAAACGATCGAGCGGCTCAGCGAGTATCGCCGTACGCTGCTCGCCTGCCACAGGGAGGGCATTACCCACATTTTTTCGCACGTGCTGGCCGGGATTCACGGCATTACGGCTGTGCAAGTGCGTCGGGATCTGATGTTGATCGGGTTCTCGAGCGATACCAAGAAAGGCTACGACGTGAAGGTGCTGATCGATTTTATCAGCAACATCCTCGACAGCGAAAATCCGGTGAATATCGCCGTAATCGGTATGGGACATCTGGGGCAGGCCATCACCAAATATTTCAACGGGAAGAGCCTGAAGCTGCGGATCACGGTCGCGTTCGACGTCGATCCCGCAAAAGTGGATACTGCGATCGACAACATTCCGTGCTACCACATGGAGTGTTTCGAGAAGGTCGTCCAGGAGAACGACATCTCGATCGTCATCGTATCTTCGCCGACCAAAGTCGCCCCCGAACTGGTCGTGCCGATCATCAACGCCGGCATCAAGGGCGTACTCAACTTTACCTCGACACGCCTGAATTTCCCGCAAGGTATCTACGTGGAGAATTACGATATTACGACTCTTCTGGAAAAGGTTGCTTACTGCGTCAAGGAATCCGAAGAGAATAACGACAATAATTAAGGTGTCGATGCGAGTATTCCACGGCTTCGAAAATCTGCCTTCGTTCCGTTCGCCGGCGGCTACCGTCGGATCGTACGACGGAGTTCATAGCGGACACCGGGTTTTGCTCGACCGGATTCGCCGGGAGGCGGCCGCTGTCGGGGGAGAAAGTATCGTGCTGACCTTCGCCCCGCATCCCCGCGTGACGCTCGGTACACAGGAGCGGTTGCGGCTGCTGACTTCGCTCGAAGAGAAGATATACCTGCTCGACCGGTTCGGAATCGACAATCTGATCGTGATTCCGTTCGACCGGGCCTTCAGCCGGATTCCTTCCGAGAGTTTCGTAAAGGACTATCTGATCGGGAAGGTGGGGGTGAAGAATCTGGTCGTCGGTTTCAACCACCGCTTCGGCCACGACAAGGAGGGAGATTACCGGCTGCTCAACGGATTGCATGACGAGTTCGGCTTCCGTGTGACGGAGATCGAGAAACAGGATGTCGATGCCGAGAAGGTGAGTTCGACGGTCATTCGTCGTCTGATCGAGCGGGGAGAGATGAATAAAGCTGCCCGGATGCTGTCGCATCCGTATCTGTTGGCAGGCGATGTGGACTGCGCAGGACATATCGCCTCGGGAGAGGCTCTCAAGCTGCTTCCGCCTCCGGGTGAATATCCCGTGCGGATCGAAGGTAGGCCCGGTGTGCTTCGGATAACCGCCAAAGGTACTCCGGAATTATTGAGGACGGCGGGAAAAATGCCGTCGGGCCATATACTAATCGAGTTTTAACGCCATGCTGACAAGAGATTTCAAATTCAGAGTCTGGTATAAGGATACCGATCAGATGGGTATCGTACACCATTCGAATTACATCTGCTATTACGAAGCAGCCCGTTCGGAGCTGCTCCGCAGTTTCGGCTCTTCGTATGCCGATATGGAGG
>OHNR01000049.1_pt1 | contig 23365 bp, 20 predicted proteins | sample 1569651 | NCBI WGS metagenome assembly OHNR01 (sample SAMEA3879502, study PRJEB24766) | human gut metagenome | biome: human-associated habitat; feature: feces | place: USA | collected 1985/1987 | reverse complement strand
CGTCTGGCCCGCCGCGTTGGTCAGCGCATACTGTCCGTCCAGCGACAGCTCCACCCACATGGTTCCGCTGATCTCGGGGTCTGCGGTTTTGCAGGAGCAGAGAAGGGCAGCATATAGAAATAGCAGTATAGCAACAAACATGCTTGTGCACAGTAGCCTAAGTTTTGGTCTTGCCATGATTATTCCTCCCACGCACTGTATGTTTTATTTCTCTGCCCCGCGGGCGTTTCCGCATCGCGGGGCAAATTGCAACGCAAGAGAAGGGCATCGAAAAGGGCCGGATATCCGGCTGAACCTGCGCAGGCTTTTGGGGAGGGACGCAAGAGCAAGCTTGAGAGCGCTTCCCTCCCGCATCATTATGGTTCAGCTGCAGGCCCTTGGCTCTCCCTCTGGGAGAGCTGTCACCAAAGGTGACTGAGAGGGACTTGCAGGCGCGTTCGAACGGTAACAGCAAGCAAAGGGAGAGCCAAGTTTCCCTCTCAGGCGGCTGCGCCGCCAGCTCTCCCAAAGGGAGAGCCAAGTATCGCTCGCAACGCACTGCTGCAGTAGTTCATACTGCTGTGGCTGTCAATTACCTTATGAATACTCCGTGTCCGCCGGAGGCTTTCCCGTGTTCCGGCCAGTACTGCGAGATTGCCGCGCCTTGCTCCGCAAGGCTCGCAATGACAAGTCAGGAAACCTGCCGCGTCCGGGGAGGGGCGCAGGGTGGAAGGCAGGGCATCTGCATTCCCCGGTTGAAAGCCATCGGGGCATGGGGAAAATGCGGGCTTTTTCTGCATTTTCCCGCATTTTCTCCATGCTCCGAGAATGCGGCTGCACCCAGCCCCGAATGATCGGGGCTGGGTGACAGGGTTTGCGGATCAGATCTCCAGATAGCTGTCGGAATACAGCTCGTTGTTCTTGAAGATATCGCAGGACTTGATGGTCTCCATCAGGCGCAGGTCGTTCGGGTTGACGATGGCAGAGGTCAGGCCCTGCATCATCGCCATGGCGACGAGGGCGGAGTCCATGATCGGGCGGAGGGTCTTCGGCGCGCCGTTGGAGTTGTTGGACAGGCCGCCGGTGGACTTCAGGCCTTCATCGGAGAAGAGCTTGATGGCGTTCAGAACGTCCATCTGCTTATCCTGCATGCCCTTGACGACAAGGAACAGCGGGTCGAACCACAGGTCCTCGGCCTCCATGCCGAGCGCCATGCCGCGATCGAGCATGGTGTGGCAGTGGTGCATACGCTCGTCGTTGTCCTTCGCGATGCCGTCGGCGGAGCAGAGGGCGATGACGATGGCGTCGTTGGCGGCTGCCAGGTCGATGTTGGAGATACGGGAGCCTGCATCGGCGGAGTTGACGATGGGCTTGCCGTTCGTGCGGTTATAGACGCGGATACCGGCTTCGATGGCCTTCTTGTTGGCGGTATCGAGGGCCAGCGGGACGTTGTTGAAGTTCTCCTGCAGGAGCTTGACCGCCCAGGTCATGAGCTCGGGGCCGTTGGACTCGGCAGGGCCGATGTTGACGTCCAGATAGGTGGCGCCGGCCTTGATCTGCTGCGCGGCACGCTCGAGGATGGGATCCGGGTTGAACGTGGCCATGGCCTCGCGGATGACCGGGCTGATGCAGTGGATGCGCTCGCCGATGGTGACGAACTTCTTGGACTCGACATTGCGCTGCTTGTAGGTCACGCCGAGATCCTTGTGCGGGATCTCCGGAATGACGATCTTGGAATAGTCGATGGGAGCGTCGGCGTCGACGACTTCCTTCTTCTCTTCCTTCGGCTTCTTCGTGGCGGCGACGGCCTCTGCAGCCTTGATGTGCTCGCCGTCCTTGAGGAACTTGACGATCTCAACGGCCTCGCGGGTGCCGACGACGACGTTCCAGTCGGGCAGCTTGTCCTGGATCTCGCCCTTCATAACGGCGACCTTGCCGGGGATGACGAGCGTGCGGTTGTTGATCTTCTTATCCAGCTCGAACTCGTCGAAGAACTTCTTGATGGAGCTGGAGGAGAACTTGCCGGCGGCCCATGCCGTCAGGACGGACATGCCGGAGGCGTCGGTGATGAGCAGGTTGACCGGCACATTGGAGCGCTCGATCTCGCCGGAGACGAGGAAGTAGGTCAGAGCGAAGTCGACGGTCAGCATGCAGGGATCGTCGGGCGTTGCGCCGTTCATCGGGTAGATGCCGGGCGTGACCTTCATCGGCTTCTGCGGGTCGGTGAAGACGTTCTGGCGCAGGCCGTACAGAGGCAGGGCCTCGGCATAGCCGATGCGCTCCATGACGATGATGGAGCCGTACTTCAGGGTGAAGACGGCGGCCAGAGCGGTCTCGAGGTGCTCGTCGCCCGCGGCCAGCTTGGCCAGATCGACGATGGAGGGATAGCCGAACGTGCGGTCGCCGTCCTTCAGCGCGGTGCGGCGGACGAGCACGGTGTTGGCGAACGTCTCCTTGACGGTCTTACCGGTGACGTCGATGATGAGGTTCTTGTTGCCCGCGGCCTCGAGCTTGGCGATGAGGTCATGCAGCTCGGACAGGCTGTCGGCATGGACGCCGAGGGTCACGCCCGCCTCAGTGGCGATGGCGCTCATCTCCTCGTAGTTCTCCGGCGTGGCGCCGTTGAGGATGGGCTTGCCGTCCTTGCAGATGGCAAGGGCCTTCTTGGCGCACTCGGGGCAGGTGCAGTTGAGGATGAGGGTGCGGCCCGTTGCGGCGGCCTTCTTGACGAGGTCTTCCCACTTGCCGGCGGAATCCTTCTCGCAGCGGACCATGACGAACTCGATGTACTCGCGCTCGCCGATGCGCTCATAGTCGACCTTCTGGATGTCGGCCAGCTTCTGATCGGCAGCGGCCTCGTCCATGCAGGTGCAGACGGGAACGGCGAAGCGGTTGCGGTTGACAAGGGTCTTCTCGTGGCGGAACAGGACGGTCTCGCCGCCGAGCTTGATGTCATTGCCGACCGTGATGGTCTTCATGGGAGGCGCAGTGGCCTCGGAGAGCTTTGCCTTGGCTTCTTCGGAGAAGTACGGGCATTTATCCAGAGCGACGGCGCCCTGTGCGACCTTCATGCAGAAGGCCATGCAGGTGGGGCTGCCGCATTCCTTACAGTTTTTCTTGGGAGAGAGCTTAAAGATATCCAAGCCTTTCAGTGCCATTGTATGTTCCTCCTTCCGCTCAGACCAGCGCTTCGATCATCTCGCTGATGGCCTTGATGGCCGCGGGATGACGCATGATGACGGCATCGGAGCCGCCGGCGAGGCAGGCAGCAGCCGTGGTGATCTCCATCTCAATGCCGCGCTCCTCGGCGCTGCCCCATTCGGGCATATCGGCCTCGCTGACCATGGATTCCTTGACGGACCAGGTCTCGGGGGAGACGGGCGTGAGGATGGGCATCTGGAGCTGCGTGTCGCTCTGGGCGAGGGCAGCCGCACGGATGCGGTCGAGGGTAGAGGCAACGTACTCATAGCCGTAGCCCGCTGCGGCGGAACCGGCGTTCATGACGATGGACGTCGGGGCGACGCCGAGCTGCGTCATCAGGACGTTGAGCTGCTTGGCAAGGTTGATGTCGACGGCGGACTCTGCGCCGACCTTCTGGCCATAGGCCATGACGGCGGAGGCGCCGACGGACTTGTAGTTCTCCTCACGGGCGGAGAAGACGAGGATGTTCTTGCCCTGCAGGGCCTCGGAGACCTTCGTGAAGAGCTCCGCATCCTTCTCGATGTTCTTGCAGCCCATGATGACGAGGGGCAGATCCGTTGCATCGGCAACGGACTTGGCGATCTCGACGCACTCCTCGATGGAGCGGTTATCGCCGTTGGGGTCAGCGCCTTCGAAGTGGAGGCAGATGAACGATGCGCCGTGCATCGTCTCCACGCGCTTTGCCATGTCGGCCACGGTCTGGCAGCCGGCATAGAATTCCTGCAGACCGGCCTGCGGATAAGCCGCCATGCCGTGGTCGGTGATCTCTACGCCGATCTTCGGCGCATTGGTGATGGGCGCGTCGAATGCGTAGAAGGGCAGAACGTTAATGCCGCCGAGCGTGACTGCCTTGTCACCAGTGCCGATGGTAACAGAGCTGATCGACGAATTGAACGCCTGCGTTTTGGGTTCAAAAGACATTGTGTTTTCCTCCTGAAATGGTTGATCGGGAAGCCGGACCGGACGGCCGGGCCTCCGTTGGTTCTCCGATAAGAAAGAAAAATGGATTTTACGGCAGCGCCGCACAATTCAGCGGGAGCATGCGATTGCGCGGGGCTGCCTTACAGGCTCAGGTCCTGCATGATCCCGTGCAGCGCCTGCTTGACCGGGCTGGCATCGGGGATCTTCGAGCTGGGCTTGCCGTCGCAGTCCGCTTCGTAGACGGCATCGTCCTGTGGGAGGACGCCGGCAAGCTCCAGATGATGGGCCTCGATCTCCTCGCGCACGCCGTCGGAGAGAACGCCGCCGGGCGCACGGTTGATGATGAGCTTCATGAGGCCGGGCTTCAGGTCCAGCTCGCGGACCATCTCGGCAATACGGGCAACGGCCTGCACGCCGCGGCGCGAGCAGTCGGAGACGAGCAGCAGCGCATCGACATGCGGGAGCGTCCCGCGGGCGATGTGCTCCATACCGGCCTCGTTGTCGATGACGACATAGCGGTAAGCGCCGATATACTTGTCGAGCAGGGTCTTGAGCACGCCGTTGACGTAGCAGTAGCAGCCCTTGCCCTGTGTGCGGCCCATGACGAGCATGTCGAAATCGTCCTCCTCCGCCAGCGCGGATTCGAAGCGGTATTCGGCATAATCCGCCTTTGTCATGCTCTTGGGGATCGTATCGCCGCGGAGCTCCGCCTGCGCGATCTCCTCGCGGATCTGGCCGAGGGAGACACCGGCTTCGACGCCGAGGACCTCGTTCAGATTGGAATTGGCATCCGCGTCGACGACGAGCAGCGGACCCTTGCCGCCCTTGATGAGGGCGTCGATCATCATGCCGCAGACCGTCGTTTTTCCGACGCCGCCCTTTCCGGCGACAGCAATGGTATAGGCCATGGGGAAACCTCCTTTGTGCAGTGGGGGAACTGCCGGACGGCGGAGCCGCCCGGCAGCGCGAAAAGGTGAGCAAATTTTGGGGCAGCTCCGGAAATCCGGCAGCCCAAACCGGCAGCAGCGCACAATTCAGCAATTGCGCGGTACCGCCAAATACCCGATCCTTAGATCAGGTCGACGATGCCGGACTCCTTGACGATACGGGCGACGTCGTCATACTTGTTCAGGGCATACAGATGGATGCCGTTGATGCCGCAGACGCGATACTCGTCGATGAGCTTGATGGTATACTCGATGCCGGCTTCCTTGAAGGACGCCTTCTTGGCAGCGATGGACTCCTCGGACTCGTTCGGAGCGAACGGATTCGGGAAGATCCAGTTCTTGGAGATGATCTCGCACAGGTCGCGGGACATCACGCAGCCGTTGCGGGAGAGCGCCATGTTGATGGTGGCGGCGGCGTCGAGGACGGGCATGATACCCACATCGACCGGCATCCAGATGCCGGCGGCGCGGATGGCGTCCATCCAGTAACGGAACTGGTCCATATCCCAGCAGAGCTGGGTCATGATGTAGTCTGCGCCCTCATCCTGCTTCTGCTTCAGGAAGGAGATGTCGGCTTCCAGAGAACGGCAGGCAATGTGGCCCTCGGGGGAGCCTGCGACGGCGATGGTGAACTTGTCGCCGAATTCCTTGCGGACGAACTTCACCAGCTCGGTGGCATAGTGCAGGTCGCCGTTCGTGCCGGTCCAGCCAAAGGGGATGTCGCCGCGGAGCGCGAGCATGTGGTCGATACCGTTGTCCAGATAGGTCTGGAGCTGGTCCTTGATGCCTTCCTTGGTGTTGGCCACGCAGGTGAAGTGCGTCACGGGGGTGCACTTGCCGTCGGCCTTGATCTTCTTCAGGACCTCAAGGTTCTTGCCGACGTTCGTGCCGCCAGCGCCGTAGGTGCAGGAGATGTAATCCGGGTTGAGCGTATAGAGCTTCTCAAGCACGCCGCCCTCGCCGCACAGCTTCTCCATGCCAACGTCCGTCTTCGGGGGGAAGACTTCAAAGGAAAATGCGTTGCGCTGTTCCATGATCTCTGCTACATTCATGGTGTTTGCCTCCTAATATTGTGGTATCTGTGTGCAAATGAAGCCCGCGCCTGCGCGCAGTACACTCATTTTGATACAAATTTATCGTATCACAAAAGGGTCCGGTTTTCAAGCGCTTTTCCATAGATTTTACGGAGAGAGACCGCTTTTTTCCGACAGGGTGGATTTTTCCCGGGGAATATGGTACAATGGAGAAAATCCGGCAGACCGCGGGGTGCTGTAGGGGAGGGGACAGCCGGGCCCGGCGGTAAACCGCCGACTCGTACAGGGCATCGTTAAAATGGCAACTGCCCTTGTAGGGGCGGGGCATGCCCCGCCCGGCGCTGCACGAACGATTCGTACCGGGTATCGTTAAAAAGGGAAAAACCAATTGCGTCTGTAGCGGCGCTCACTGCGCAGCCGTTGGCGGCTTTGCCGCCTTACGGATGCGGCGTGCCCCTTGCGGGTAGTGAGCGCCTTGTGGAGGGGCATTCAACGACGCAGGGAACGGTGCTTCCTATCGAATCAGCGGTACTTTTGCCGCTTCGCGGACGGGCAGGGCATGCCCTGCCCCTACAGCATTCCGCCGGCGGCCCTGCGCCGCCCCACCCTCGAACCAAAATCTTATCTCAAAAAGGAGAAAACATATCATGGCAAAGCAGTTACTGGGCAAAGAAGTTACCGATGCACTGAATGCAAAGCTCATCGAGCGCGCAAATGCGCTGAAGGAAAAGGGCGTCGTTCCCACGCTCGGCATCGTCCGCGTGGGCGAGAACCCCAGCGATCTGTCCTATGAGAAGGGCGCAACGAAGCGCGCCGAGCTCATCGGCATCAACGTACAGAAGTTTGTCCTGCCGGAGGATGCCTCCAAGGAGGACCTGCTCAAGCTCATCGACGAGATCAACGCCAATGACGCCATCCACGGCGTTCTGATGTTCCGTCCGCTGCCGAAGCATCTCAAGGCTGACCAGAATGAGATCTGCAACCGCCTCGACCCGAAGAAGGACGTCGACTGCATGACCGATCTGTCGAACGCCGGTGTGTTCGAGGGCCGCAGCGATCTGGGCTTTGCCCCCTGCACCCCCGCCGCCTGTATGGAGATCCTGGACTACTACGGCATCGACTGCAAGGGCAAGAACGCCGTCGTCATCGGGCGCAGCCTCGTCGTCGGCAAGCCTGCCGCGATGATGCTCATGGGCAAGAATGCCACTGTGACCGTCTGCCACACCAAGACCGTCAACACCGCTGAAGTTTGCCGCAAGGCCGATATCCTCGTCTCCGCAGCGGGCGTGCTGAACTCCCTGACGAAGGACTATGTCCGTCCCGGTCAGGTCGTCATCGACGTCTCCATCAACTGGGATGAGAACAAGCCGAACGCGCGCGGCGGTCTGGGCGCCATTGCGGGCGACGCGGTCTATGCCGAGGTCGAGCCGATCGTCGAGGCCATCACCCCCGTCCCCGGCGGTGTGGGCAGCGTGACGACGTCCGTCCTCATGAAGCATGTCATCGAAGCTGCCGAGCGCGTCTGATTTTCGGACGGGAAAGTTGAGAGAGAATCATGCATAAGCTGAAGCAGCTTTCGGTGAGCAGCTTCCTCAGGCTTCTGTTCGCCGCATTTACCTTCGCCTTCTTCTGCTCCGCCTTCATCGCGCCGGACCGCGCGGAGATGTTCACCGGTCTGCGCCGCATCATGACGGAGTCCTCGAAGGTCTCGACCAACTATTTTGATAACGGCGGCTACGCCGGAACGTTCCTGAACGCGGGCCTCGTCTGCCTCGTCCTCACGGCCCTCTACAGCCTCCCGAAGGTCAAGGTCAACGCCACGTCGTGCCTCGCCTTCCTGCTGACGGCTGGGTTCTGCTTCTGGGGCGTCAACATCCTGAACCTCTGGTTCGGCTTCCTCGGCGTGCTGCTGTACTGCCTGGTCAAGCGCGAAAATCCCGCGAACCAGATCAACGCCATGGTCTTCACGACCGGCATCTGCCCGCTGTTCACGGACCTGATGATCCGCTATCCCCATGCGGATGTCGTCGGCTTCCGCTGGCAGGGCATCCTGCTGGCCGTCGCCATCGGCCTGTTCATCGGCTTCTGCCTGCCCGCCGGGCTGGCTCACTCGCCGAAGATGCACAAGGGGTATGACCTCTATTCCGCCGCGGTGCCCGTCGGCCTGACGGCCTTCTTCGTCCGTGCCCTGCTCTATCAGGCGCTCGGCGGCACGCTGCCCGGCGGCGCGAGCACCGATCTCGGCGTCTCGAGCTGGAATGTGGCCAATGTGTTCTGCTTCGGCGTGTTCGGCCTGTGCATTGTCGGCGCGCTCGTGCTGGGCTGCCGCCCGAAGGACTACTGGCGTCTGCTCCGCGACCCCGGCTACAGCGTCGACTTCTCGCAGAAGTACGGCAATGCCGCGTTCCTGATGAACGTCGGCGTCTACGGCCTGTTCATCGTGCTGTATTATAATCTGGTCGGCGCGACGTTCAACGCCGTGACGTTCGGCTGCATCTTCTGCATGCTGGCCTGCTGCTGCTCCGGCAGCCACCCCGGCAATGTCTGGCCCATCATGGTGGGCTATGTTGCCGCGTCGTTCCTCGGCAAGTGGTTCTGTGTCGGCGAGGCCTATACGCAGGCCATCAACGCGCAGGCCATCGTCGTCGGCCTCTGCTTTGCAAACGGCCTTTCGCCGATCTCCGGCCGCTATGGCTGGCCGTTCGGCATCCTCGCCGGTATGCTGCACTTCACGCTCGTCACGAGCGTGCCCCTGCTGCACGGCGGCTTCTGCCTGTATAACGGCGGCTTCACGGCGGCGTTCGTGTGCATGTTCTTCATCCCGGTCTTCGAGCGCTTCTTCCGCACGAAGGAGGAGCGCAAACTGGCGAAGGCAGAGCGCACGGCAAATTCCCAATAATGCTGACGGGCCGCCCGGGATAACCCCGAGCGGCCCGCATTGTCAGGGCGCTGCACCGCCGCCCCGTACCGGCTGCCGTTAAAACGGCATGCACCGATTGCGTCTGTGCGTTTCACGCTCCACTCTGTCACTGCCCGCCGGAACATCCCGCTTTCTTTTCCGTCTAACGGAATAGAACATCCAAGGAGGAATTTTCTCATGAAACAGCTCATTCCCGCGCTGCTGGCTGCGCTCTGCCTGCTGCTGGCGTCCTGCGGCACGTCCCCTGCCGCCACGCTCCCCATGGGGACGGATGAAACGCCCGTCGAAAGCGAGGCGTCTGAATCCACCGGCCCGTGGGCGCCGACCGGCGAGCAGATGCAGAAGGAAAACGCCGTCACCGATCTGCTGAACGAGAGCGGCGAGGGCTATTCCTACCGCATCCCGCAGCTGAACTGCCAGACGCAGGACGCCGAGCTCATCAACACCGCCATTTCCGACGAGCTTATGCCGCTCGTCGACGAGGCCCATACCGCGCAGGCACAGGGCTATGACCCGACGTGCGTCGAGATCGGCTGGGAGAGCCACTGGTGCGGCGACGTGCTCGTGCTCCTCACCCACTCGGCCTACCCGAACGACTGCGCCTATCATCAGGTCTACTGCTTCGACCGCATCACCGGCGCGCGTCTGACGAACGCGCAGATCCTCGACCTGTGCGGCGTGACGCAGGCGGAATTCGAGGCGGGCGCGGCCGATGCCGCCGAGCGCTGCTTCCGCTCCATCTATCCGGACACCATGGGCGACGACGCGCTCTGGCAGGAGCAGCTCGAATGGACGCGCAGCGCCGAAAATGTCAATGCCGATATGATGATGTACCCTGATGAGAACGGCAAGCTCATGCTCCTGTCCCCCATCGGCTCCCTCGCCGGCGCGAGCTATTATGAGCATAGCTACCCGTTCGCCGGGTGAACGGAAGAAAGTTTATGGAGCGTATCCGTGCAGATACGCTCCATTTTTGATCCATATGGGGCAGCCCTTGGCTCTCCCTCTGGGAGAGCTGTCACCGAAGGTGACTGAGAGGGCCTTGCAGCCGCTTTTGCATGGCAGTATCAAGCAAGGGGAGAGCTGAGTTCCCCTCTCAGGCGGCTGCGCCGCCAGCTCTCCCTAAGGGAGAGCCAAGCAGCGGTTCATACTGCGTTTTAATATCCGTACTTTTTCCGCTTCGCCAGCAGGAAGACCGTCGTCACAAGCACGGCCATGGTTTCCGCAAACACGATGGAGAGCCAGATGCCGTCCAGCTCCAGCACGAGCGGCAGCAGGAGCACGGCCGCGATCTGGAACACGAGCGTCCGCAGAAACGAGATGAGTGCGGACGTCAGGCCGTCGTTCAGCGCCGTGAAGAACGACGAGCCAAGAATGGCTACGCCCGCGAGCAGGAACGAGAAGGAGTAAATCCGGAACGCGCGCACCGTCATGGCCAGCAGCGCCTCGTCGTAGCCGACGAAGATCTGCCCGAGCGGCCGCGCCAGCGCCTCGCCCGCCGCCAGCATCGCAATCGAGCTGCCGCCGATGAGCCGCAGGCTCTTGCGCAGCAGGCTGTGCAGCTCCGGCCGGTTCTGCGCGCCGAAGTGGAAGCTCACCACCGGCGACACGCCGACGGCGTAGCCGATGAAGCACGCGTGGAAGATCATGCTGACATACATCAGCACGCCGTAGGCCGCGATGCCGTTCTGCCCGCCGTAGCGCATGAGCTGCGCGTTATAGAGCATACCGACGAGAGACATGGAAATATTGCTCATCAGCTCCGACGAGCCGTTGCCGCAGATGCGGCCGAGCGCCCGCCAGTCAAAGCGGAAGCGCGTCAGATGCAGCTCGCTGCGGTTCCACTTTCCGAGGAAATAGAGGAGCGGCAGCAGCCCGCCGACGCACTGGCTCAGTGTCGTGGCGACGGCCGCGCCCGCGATGCCCCAGCGGAACACGCCGACGAACAGCGCGTCGAGCGCCATGTTCGTCACGCCCGCCGCCACGGTCACCGCGAGGCCGAGCTTCGGCTTGCCCGCCGTGGCAAACAGGCACTGAAATGCGAACTGCAGCACATAGGCCGGGTTCGCGATCAGGATGAGCCTGCCGTAGCGCACACAGTTCTCCAGCAGCTCGCCCTCCGCGCCGAGCAGCTCCGCCACGGGCCGCAGCAGCACGATGCCGAGCACACCGAGCGCCAGACCGGACAGGGCCGTCACGCAGATGACCATGGAAAACAGCCGGTCGGCGTGTTTTCTGTCGCCCTCGCCCATCGTCTTGCCGATGAGGGCGCTGCCGCCGGTGCCGAACAGGAAGCCGACGCAGCCGAGAATCATCAGATACGGCATGATGAAGTTCACGGCCGTGAATGCGGCCTTGCCCGCAAAATTCGAGACGAAAAAACCGTCCGTCACGCAGTAGATCGACGTAAAGATCATCATCACGATGGACGGCAGCGTCACGCGCAGCAGGCGGCGGTAGCCAAAGTGGCCGGAAAATGTACTGTTCATTCCTGCCCCCCCAGCTCCGGCAGCTTGCAGCGGAATGCCTGCAGATAGCGCTCCATCAGCCCGAGATATTGCTGCACATCCTCTGCGGGCCATTCGTCAAAGATGCTGTTTTCCAGCCGGATCAGGCGGCCGGCCGTGGCATCTGCCACGCGCAGCCCCGCCTCCGTCAGGCAGACGCGCTTGCTCCGCGCGCCGGACGGCTCCAGATATAAAATGCCGTCCACCTCGAGCTTGCGCAGGGCGGAGTTGACGGTCTGCTTGCTCAGGCCGGTGCTCTCACAGACGGCACGCAGCGACGCGGGCGAGCCAAGCTCGCACAGGGCATAGAGGATGCGGCTCGTGCTGTCATTCTGTCCCTGTCGCTGCGCGGCCTCGTGATAGGCAGCGTCCATTTCGCTCAGCAGGCAGTTGAGGCGCTTCAGCGCCGGGGAACGATATTCATGCATAATGACCTCCAATGTCCGAAATCATACCATAATATTATAGTACGATTTCGTACAGTTGTCAAGCCGTGATCGATGCTTTGTACGGACTGCAAGCGCCTGCGGCATAAACAAACCCCCGCACGGGATGCCAATGGCATCCCGTGCGGGGGCATTCTGCTCCGATCAATAGCCGGGCTTACCCAGCAGGTGGAACATATTCTTCTTATAGAACTCGACGCCGGGCTGGTTGAACGGGTTCACGCCCAGCATATAGGCGGAGATGCCGCACGACAGCTCGAAGAAGTAAAACAGCTCGCCGAGCGTATCGGCATCGACCTCGTCGGTCTGCAGCACGATGTTCGGCACGCCGCCGTCGACGTGGGCGCTGAGCGTGCCCTGGAAGGCCTGCTCCTCGACAAAGTCGAGCGTCTTGCCCTCGAGGTAGTTCAGGCCGTCCAGATTCTTCCAGTCGACCTCGATGGTCGTGCGCTTGCGCGGCGGGGCGAAGCGGACGATGGTCTCGAAGAGGTTGCGCTGGCCCTGCTGGATCATCTGCCCGAGGGAGTGCAGGTCGGCCGTGAATTCCACGGTCGCGGGGAACAGGCCCTTGCCGTCCTTGCCCTCGCTTTCGCCGAACAGCTGCTGCCACCAGCCCGCGAAGTAGCGGAAGCTCGGCTCATAGCAGCCCAGCAGCTCGATGGCCTTGCCGCGGCGGTACAGCAGGTTGCGGATGGCGGCATACTGCCACGCGGGGTTTTCGGGCGACTGCGCGCTCATGGCGGCAAAGGCCTCGATGGCCGCGCCGATCACGGTCTGCACGTCGATGCCGGCAGCGGCCATTGGCAGCAGGCCGACGGCAGACAGCACGCTGTAGCGCCCGCCGACGTCGTCCGGGACGACGAACGTCTCCCAGCCCTCTTCATCCGCCATGTGCTTGAGCACGCCGCGGTGGGCGTCCGTCGTGGCGAAGATGTGTTTTTTGGCCTTTTCCGGGCCGTGCTTTGCCTCCAGCAGGCCGCGGAACATCCGGAATGCGAGCGCCGGTTCGAGCGTGGTGCCGGACTTGGAGACAACGTTCAGGTCAAAGTCCAGATCGCCCAGTTCCTCGAGCAGATGCATCAGCGCGTCCGGGGACAGGGAGTTGCCGGCAAACAGAATTTTCGGGTCGCCGGGCTGCGGGTGTGGCCGCAGCAGCTCCACGGCGCCCTTTGCGCCGAGATACGACCCGCCGATGCCCACGACGACCAGCGCCTGTGCGCGGCCGCGGATGCGGGATGCGGCGGCGAGAATCTGCTTGAGCTCGCCGTTTTGCATACGCCCCGGCAGATCGAGCCAGCCGGTAAACTCCGCACCGGCGCCCGAGTGCTCGAGCAGCGTGCGGTGCGCCTGTGCGGCGGCCGCATAGTCCGGCCCTGCGGGGTCAAAAAATCCGGCCGCGCCGGAGAGATCCACTTTGATCATTGCGATACCTTCTCTCTTAAAGGATATCACCAGTATACACGATAATCCGGATTTCGCAACCGAAAATCTGTCGTCTCACAGCGCGCGCAGCAGCTGCAGCCAGAGATGCGCCGTCGAGATGCGCGCAGCACCGTCCGGAACGACCAGCGGCAGGATGAGCGTGTCGCCGCCGCTGTCGGTGACGGTCACGGTGCCGACCTGCGCGCCCGGCTCCAGGGGGGCGCGCAGATCCTCGTCGAGCGCGATATCCGTCTGCGGCGCGGCCGTACCCTTGCGCACGACGATGGCGTCCGCGCCGGAGAGCACCGGCTGCACGCTGTCCGTTTCCGCAAACTGCACGCGCACGGGCGGGATGACTGTGTTGGCCGCGATGGAATAGAGCGAATAGTTGGCAAAGGCAAAGTTGAGCAGCGTCGCCGCGTCGGCAAAGCGCGCCTTGGAGCTCTCTGCGTGCAGCACCACGGCGATGTATTCCACACCGTCGCGCTCAGCACTGGCCGACAGGCAGTGCATGGCCTGCTGGGTGTAGCCGGTTTTCAGACCGGTCGCGCCGGGGTAGGCGTGGATGAGCTTGTTGGTGTTGGCGAGACCGAAGCGGCCGTCGCGCACGGTGTCCATCCAGATGGTGGTGTACGCGCGGATGCGCGGATGGGCCAGCAGCGCGCGGGACATGCACGCAATGTCGCGCGCCGTCGTGTAGTGGCCGGGGTCATCGGTCAGGCCCGTGCAGTTGAGAAACTGTGTGTTTTCCATGCCCAGTTCTTTTGCGCGGTCGTTCATGCGCTTGGTGAACGCCTCCTCGGAACCGGAGATGTGCTCGGCCATGGCGACGGCGCAGTCGTTGGCGGAGTTGACGGCGATGCACTTGAGCATCTCGTCCACGCTCATCTGCTCGCCCTCTTTGAGCCAGATCTGGCTGCCGCCCATAGAGCTGGCGTGGGCGCTGGCGGTCACGATGTCGCTCGTATTCAGCTGGCCGCTGTCGAGCTGCTCCATGATAAGCAGCAGCGTCATGATCTTCGTCACGCTGGCGGGGGATAGGTGCTCATCGGCGTTTTTCTCGTATAACACCGTGCCGGTCGAGCGCTCCATCAGGATCGCCGACGGTGCGGATATCTTCAGCTCTTCGTCCGTGGGCTGCTCGAGCGCCATTGCGGGTGTGAGCAGCAGCAGCGCCGCCAGCAGCAGACAGGTCCATCGTTTCATATGCTCAGCCCTTTCCGTTGATTTCTCCTTATCACCCTATGCCGGTGGCGCGTGGAAAAGCAGTCCGGGTCCCCACAATTTGCACAGGCTTTTGCACACCAAACCGCTCAGAGCGTGTCAAGATACGGCGCACCGTGTCGGAAATGTGCGAAAAGCCCGGGATTACCGGCTTGACGGTGCGGGCACATGATAGTAAAATAAATCAGATCGATTACAGACACAGGCAGGCGCTGTCGGGCGCGATGGGGGAGACGGTTTATGAAGCGATTTGATCCGAAAAACAAATACCTCGGCTGGGGCATCACGGCGTTCGGCGTGATCGCGTGCTGCATTCTGTTTTACATGCTGCTGCAGCACGGCAAATCGATCGGCGATGCGATCAGTTCGCTGCTCGGTATTCTCAGCCCGATCATCTGGGGCATGGTGATCGCCTACCTGCTCTGGCCGCTGACGAAGGTATTCCAGCGCAAGCTCTTTGAGCCGCTGCTCAAAAAGATCCGCCCGAAAAAACCGGTGCGCACCTCGCTTGCGCGCGGCCTGTCCGTCGCGCTTTCGATTCTGGTCGCGCTGCTTATCATCGCCGCCCTCATCTGGCTCATCATCCCGCAGATCTATACGAGCGTGGAGAGCATCGTGCTCAACTCGCAGGATTACTATGACACGATCACCGGGTGGATCAACAAGTTCTTTGAGAACAATCCCGAGGTGGAGGAAGTGCTCCTCTCCGCAACCGGAAACGTGTCGGACAGCCTGCTCGACTGGGCGAAGACTGCGCTGCTGCCGTCCATGGGCAAGGTGGTCACGAGCGTGACGACCGGCATCTATGCCGTTTTGCGTGCGATCCTCGATGTGCTCATCGGCTTCGTCGTCGCCTGCTATGTGCTGTCGAATATGGAGCTGTTTCTCGCAAAGTCCAAGATGGTGCTCTACAGCCTGTTTTCCGTCAAAGCCTCCAAGCGCATCCTCAAGGCCGTCCGGTTCACGGACACGGCGTTCATGGGCTTTATCAGCGGCAAGGTCATTGACTCCGCCATCATCGGCGTCATCTGCTATATCTGCTGTGCGATCATGCGCATGCCGTATGTCGTGCTCGTGAGCGTGATCGTCGCCGTGACGAACATCATCCCCGTGTTCGGCCCGTTTATCGGCGCGGTGCCGACGGCGCTGATCATTCTGCTTGTCTCGCCGATGAAGTGCCTGATTTACGTCATCTTCATCATTGTCCTGCAGCAGATCGACGGCAATATCATCGGGCCGAAGATCCTCGGCAACTCCACCGGCATCAACGGTTTCTGGATCATGTTCGCCATCCTGCTCGGCGGCGGCCTGTTCGGCTTTATCGGCATGCTGCTGGGTGTGCCGGTGTTCGTTGTGATCTATGCCGGCCTGGAGAAGCTGGTCAATGACGGGCTGAAAAAACGCGGCCTCCAGACGGAGACCGCAGAATATATGGATCTGGATTACATCGACGATGCCACGATGCGGCCGGTGCGCCTCCCGAAGGAAGCGCCGCCCGAATCGCTTAAGGATACGCAGGATGGTTCAGTGAAGTGACGGGAAGAGGGATTGCTTTGCATCCCGCAGCGCATCACACAGTGCGTCAATGTCTTCCCGCGTGGTGTAGCGCGAAAAGCTGATGCGCAGTGCGCCGTCGATCACGTTCGCCGGCAGCCCGATCGCCTCAAGTACATGGCTCCGCCCGCCCTTTTTGCAGGCGGAGCTTTTTGATGTGTAAATGCCGCGCGCCTCGAGGAAGTTCATCAAAACCTCGCTCCGGTAGCCGGGCAGGGAAATGCTGAGAATATGCGGTGAGCCGCCGCCGATGACGACAAGACCGTCCACCTCGGCCGTCAGCCGGTCAATGGCGTGGGCACGCAGCTCGGCCATGGTTTTTGTGGCCTCGGCCATTTTTGCGCTGCCGATCTCGGCCGCCGTACCAAAGGCGGCAATCTGCGGCGTGGCCTCCGTGCCGGCGCGTATGCCGCGCTCCTGCCCGCCGCCGAGGATATAGGGCGGCAGCTTCAGCCCGCTGCGGATGTAGAGCGCACCGATGCCTTTCGGCGCGTGGATTTTGTGGCCGCTGATGGTGATCATGTCCGCGCCGAGCGTTTTGGCCGAGAACGGCACTTTTAGAAATCCCTGCACGGCGTCCGTGTGCAGCAGGGCGATGCTGTTTTCCACCTTGAGCATCCGGGCGACGGCGGCAATGTCATTGACCGCGCCGGTCTCGTTGTTGACCATCATGAGCGAGACGAGGATCGTGTCCGGCCGCAGCGCCGCGCGCACGCGCTCGAGCGGGATGGCGCCGTTGCCGTCCGGCTGCAGGCGCGTGATCTCGTAGCCCTCTTTTTCCAGAAAGTCCAGCGACTTGCGCACCGCGTCGTGCTCCACGGCGGAGCTGATGATGTGTTTCCCGCGGCGGCGCATGTACCGCGCACCGGAGATGAGCGCCCAGTTGTCGCCCTCAGAGCCGCAGGATGTGAAATACACCTCGTCCGGCTGGCAGCCGAGCGCTTTCGCGATCTGGCTGCGCGCCTTATCCACGGCGGCCTTGGCCTCGCGGCCGAGCTTGTAGGTCGTGCTCGGGTTGCCAAAGCACTCCGTCATCATATGTACTGCCGCCTCCGCTGCCTCCGGGCAGACACGGGTCGTTGCGGCATTGTCCAGATAAACCATGATTTCTTACCTCGATTTGGAGATGTTTTTATGCACTACATTATAACCGCCCTCGGCTGCAAGGTCAACCAGTATGAAGCGCAGGCGATCGAAACGCTCCTGCACGCGCACGGCTTTACGCCCGCGGCGGACGGCGAACCGGTCGACCTGATTGTTGTCAACACCTGCGCCGTCACGGCGGAGGGCGGGCGCAAGTCGCGCCAGATGATCCGCAAACTGCGCGAGGAACACCCGCAGGCGCTGTGCGCCGTGTGCGGCTGCTGGTCGCAGCTCAGTCCGGAGGACGCGGCGTCCATCGGTGCCGACGTGGTGCACGGCAGCGGCAGCAAGCAGGCGTTTGTGGCCGATATTCTGCGTGCATTTCGCGAGCACACGCCCGTCACGTGCGTGGATAATCCGTTCCAGCGCTTTGACTTTGAGCCGCTGCCGGCGGGCGCGGCCTACGGCCGCACGCGCGCGATGCTGAAGATTCAGGACGGCTGCAACAATTTCTGCACCTACTGCGTCATCCCGTATACGCGCGGCCGCATCCGCAGCCTGCCGCTGGATGAAATGGCGCGTCAGGCGGCGCATCTGGCCGCCGAGGGCTACCGGGAGCTGGTGCTGACCGGCATCGAGATCGCGTCCTACGGCCGGGATCTGCCGGGCGCGCTGACACTGGCCGACGCTGTGGAGACGGTTGCCGCGGCCGCGCCGCAGATGCGCCTGCGCCTGGGTTCCCTTGAGCCGACGGTCATCACGGAGAACTTCTGCCGCCGCGCCGCCGCGACCGGGCAGGTCTGCCGGCATTTTCATCTCTCACTGCAAAGCGGGTGCGACCGCACGCTCGCGCGCATGAACCGCAAATATAACACGGCGGAGTTTCTCGCCTGCGTCGAGCGGCTGCGGCGGTATTTCCCGGGGTGTGCGCTCACGGCGGACATGATCACGGGCTTCCCCGGTGAGACGGAGGCCGATCAGGCGGCGGCGGTGGCGTTTTTGGAGCAGGTCGGCTTTGCGGCCGTGCACGTGTTTCCGTATTCCCGCCGCCCCGGCACGAAGGCGGACGCCATGCCGGAGCAGCTCAGCCACGCGGTCAAGTCGGCGCGCGCGCACGAGGCGCAGCGCGTGGCCGATGCCTGCAAGCAGCGCTATCTGGCGCAGCAGGTCGGCCGGATTTTACCCGTTTTGTTCGAGACGGAGCACGACGGAAACTGGGTCGGGCACTCGGATAACTATTGTCTGGTGCGCGTTGCGGGGGACGATCTGCGCGGCGTTGTGAAAAATGTCAAAATCTCTGCCGTTTCCGATCAAATGCTTGTGGGGGATTTGGTTTGACGCGCTTTGCGGAACGTGTTAGACTTTTCTCAATCCATGCAGAATGTGCTGCATGCGATGAATTTTGACCCCTGGAGGCGATTTCCGTGACCCGAAGTGAAACGTTCAATTTTTCTGCCGGACCGTCGGTCCTGCCGGAGGAAGTGCTCCGTCAGGCGCAGACGGAATTGCTCAATTACCATGGCACGGGCATGTCCGTGATGGAGATGAGTCACCGAAGTCAGGCCTTTTCGGATATTTTTCAGGATGTGAAGGCGCGTTTCCGCGCTGCATTGTCCGTGCCGGACACACACGAGATCCTGTTTCTGCAGGGCGGCGGCACGGCGCAGTTTTCCATGATCCCGCTCAATCTGATGGGTGAGCAGGGGACGGCGGACTATGCCGTGACCGGGCATTTTTCCGGCAATGCGGCCAAAGAGGCCGAGAAGTACGGCAAGGTGCACATCGCGGCGGATACCTCCACCTGCGGCCACACCCGCATCCCGCAGCAGAGCGAGCTGCAGCTCGATGCGCACGCGTCCTATTTTTATTACTGTGCCAATAATACGATCTACGGCACCGAGTGGCAGTACGTGCCGGAGACCGGCCGCGTGCCGCTTGCGTGCGATATGTCGTCGGATATTCTTTCACGCCCGGTCGACGTGTCAAAATACGGCGTGATCTTTGCCGGCGCGCAGAAGAACATGGCCCCGGCCGGCCTGACGGTCGCGATCGTTGACCGCAGCCTCGCCGGACACGAGCTGCCCATTACGCCGGTCATGTACAGCTATCAGCGCATGATCGACAAGGATTCCATGTACAACACACCGCCGTGCTGGAATATCTACATCCTCGGACTTGTGCTCGCGTGGCTCGAGCGGCAGGGCGGCGTGGAAGGCATGCAGCAGCTCAAGCATGCACGCGCCGCGAAGGTGTATGATTTTCTCGATAACAGCGCGCTGTTTCATCCCTGCGCGCAGCCGGGCTCCCGCTCGGATATGAACGTCACGTTCCGCACCGGGGACGATGCGCTCGATAAGGAATTTATCAGCGGCGCGGCGGCGCGCGGTCTGCTGAATCTCAAGGGCCACCGCATCGCCGGCGGCATGCGCGCTTCGCTCTATAACGCCATGCCGATGGCGGGTGTGGATGCGCTCGTGGATTATCTGAAACAGTTTGAGGTAGAACATCATGTATAAAATTAAGACCATGAACCATATATCCCCCTGCGGCCTGCAGAAGCTCGAAGAGCGCGGCTGCATCGTCGGGGAGAACATTCCGGATCCGAACGGCCTGATCCTGCGCTCGGCCGACCTGCACAGCTATGCCTTTGAGCCGAGCCTGATCGCCATTGCGCGCTCCGGTGCCGGCACGAACAACATCCCGCTCGAGGACTGCTGCCATCGCGGCATCGTCGTGTTCAACTCGCCCGGCGCAAATGCCGAGGCGGTCAAAGAGCAGATCCTCTGCTCGCTCGTGCTCTCGTCGCGCGACGTGCTCGGCAGCATCGACTGGGTCAAGGGGCTCAACGGGCGGGGGAAGGATATCCCCGCGCTCGTTGAAAAGGGCAAATCGCAGTTTGCAGGCCCCGAGCTTATGGGCAAGACGCTTGGGGTGATCGGCCTCGGCGCAATCGGTGCGCTCATCGCAAACGCCGCCGTGTCGCTCGGCATGAATGTCTGCGGCTACGATCCGTACCTGTCCGTGGACGCCGCATGGCGTCTGTCGCGTGATGTCAAGCACGAGGTGAATCTCGACGGCATCTATGCCAAGGCGGACTATATCAGCATCAACGTGCCATACACGGATCAGACGTTCCATATGCTCGATGCGAAGGCGTTTTCCAAGATGAAAGACGGCGTGCGCATCATCAACGAGTCGCGCGCCGAGATCGTGGACGACGACGCCATGCTGGCCGCCATCGCTTCTGGCCGCGTCGGCAAATATGTCACGGACTTTCCCAATGAGAAGGTCGTCGGTGTGGAGAATATCATCGCGCTGCCGCATCTGGGTGCCTGCACGCCCGAGAGCGAGGAGAAGTCCGCCGTCATGGCCGCGCGCGAGCTCTATGATTATCTTGCCAACGGCAACATCAAAAACTCCGTCAACTTCCCGGACGCGACGCTCGAGCGCATGGGCGTCAGCCGCGTGTGCATCCTGCACCAGAACGTGCCGACGATGCTCAACCAGTTCCTCGAGATCACCTGCAGCACTGGCCTGAACGTTGAGAACATGATCAACAAGGCTTACGGCGCGTATGCCTATGCCATGATCGACCTCAACGGCCGCCTCGATGCCGATCAGGTTGCAAAGATCGACCGTATCCCGGAGGTCATCCGCGTGCGCGTGGTGTAAATAGCGATAAAATAACAGCCGCTCCCGATCGGGAGCGGCTGTTTTGCGTATGGAATGGATTTATTTCTGCTTTTTTGCCAGCGCGGCCTCGGAGAAATCGCGGATCTGCGGCACTTTGTTCAGCGCAAAGTACAGCGCCAGACCGCCCACGATGCCGACGGCAGCCTGCGCTGCGTTGCCCGGGATCTCTGCCGCCGCGGCCATGCCGTAGCCAAGAATGAAATCCTCGAACACAAAGTAGCCCAGCACCATGATGATCTCGCCGCAGATGGCGCTCAGCAGCGCGAAGCCGAAGTTCTTTTTGCGGCAGGCGCGGAAGATCAGCGCCGCGACCACGGCCGCGCACCCTTTGACGACGAGCGTGCCGGGGGCGTAGCTCATGTAGCCGGAGATCACGTCCGCCAGGCCAGAGCCAAAACCGGCAGCCACGCCGCCGTAGAGCGGGCCGGCCAGCAGGGCGGCGAGCACGACCACAATATCGCCGGCGTTGAGATAGCCGCCGGTCACGGTCGGAATCTTGATGACGAGCGTCGCCACGCAGCACAGCGCTATGAGCATGGCGGTGTAGACGAGATTTCTGAGTTTCTGGTTCATAATATCACCTTATTTCTGTTGGTGGCTCAAGGATACGATATTCGACACAAATAAGCAAGGGTTGAGAGCGACGAAAAATCCTGTTATACTGGTATGAGAAATGGGGGATTTGACCATGACCAGGAAATTATATGATCTCGACAGCCACCGGCGTGATTTTTCCGCGACCGTGCTGCGCTGTGACCCGGACGGGGAGCGCTATGCCGTTGTGCTCGATCAGACGGTGTTTTTCCCGGAGGGCGGCGGCCAGCCGGCTGATACCGGCGTGCTCGGCGGCGCGCACGTTCTCGATGTGCAGCTCCTGCCGGATGCGATCGTGCACTATACGGATGCACCGCTCACGCCCAGCGCGCAGGTGCGCGGGGAGATCGACTGGCCGCAGCGCTTCCGGCGCATGCAGGGCCATTCGGGTGAGCACATCATTTCGGGGCTGATCCACAGCGAATACGGATTTGACAACGTTGGCTTCCACCTTGGGGAAGACGCGATCACGATGGATTATAATGGCGAGCTCACATGGCAGCAGCTCATGCACATCGAGCGGCTCGCGAACGAGGCTGTGTACCGCAATGTGCCGATCCGGACGGAGTACCCGGCGCCGGAGCGGCTGGCGCATATGGAATACCGCAGCAAGCTCGACCTGAAGGAGGATGTGCGCATTGTGACCGTGGAGGGCTACGATGTCTGCGCCTGCTGCGCGCCGCACGTGTCGCACACGGGCGAGATCGGCGCGATCAAGTTCACGTCGGTCATGCGCCACCGCGGCGGCGTGCGCGTGACGATCCTGTGCGGGTCGGACGCGGAGGCGGACTATCGGGAAAAGAGTGCGCAGGTCGCGGCGCTCTCGGCGCAGCTGTCCGTGCGGCAGGCGGACGTCGTTCCGGCTGTGCAGCGTCTGCTCGACGAGATCGCACAGCACAAGGCAGCAGCCGCAGAGTTGGAGCGCCGCCTCAATGCGCAGCGCCTGCAGCTGCTGCAGGAAACGCCCGGCAGCATCTGCGTCATCGACCGCTTTGACGACCCGGTCGCCATGCGCGAATTTGTCAATGCCGGCATGCTGCTCGCCGGCGGCGTCTGCGCCGCCTTCACCGGCAGCGACGCGGAGGGCTATCGCTATATCATCGGCAGCCGCACGGTCGATCTGCGCGCAGAGGCAAAGGCCATCTACACGGCCATCTCCGGCCGCGGCGGCGGCAAGCCGACCATGATCCAGGGCTCATGCACGGCCCCAGCCGCCGAGATCGAGGCGTTTTTTGCCGCCTATCCCGGGAAATGATGCAAATAGAATGATGTGAACAGGAAAACAGGGCCGCGGAATTCCGCGACCCTGCTTTTTTAGGATTTGCTCAGATTACTGCATGCCGTTTTCGTAGGCGGCGATCATCTTTTTGACCATCTGGCCGCCGATGCTGCCGGCCTGACGGGACGTCAGATCACCGTTGTAACCCTGCTTCAGGTTCACGCCCATCTCGGACGCGGCTTCCATCTTGAAGCGGTTCATCGCCTCACGCGCATTGGGGTTGACAAGGTTGTTGCTCTTGGAACTAGCCATTTCGTTTTCCATCTCCTTTTCTCGTTTTGGGTTTCTTGACCCGCTACTATTTTCTGCGGACAGGACGGAAGTATGCAGAGCAGAAAAATGCAATTTTTGCAAGCTTTTTTGTCGGCGTTTGCCTTTCTTTCCGGCAGCTTCCGGCGTAAGAGAATGTGCGCCATTCGGTTGCAATGATTGCGTTTTTCAGACATAATCACTTTTATGGGAACGGATAAATAATCTTCCTTGTTGACAGGAGTGGCACATGAAAGAGCAGCAGAAAGAGAAAAATCCGGTATATCGAGTGGTCAGGCCGTATATCTACGA
>OHNR01000027.1_pt1 | contig 27789 bp, 18 predicted proteins | sample 1569651 | NCBI WGS metagenome assembly OHNR01 (sample SAMEA3879502, study PRJEB24766) | human gut metagenome | biome: human-associated habitat; feature: feces | place: USA | collected 1985/1987 | reverse complement strand
CCCCGCCTTTCTGCGCCGCGCCATGAAGCAGTATAAAGAATACGCCTTCACGGAGCTGACGAAGAAAAGCATCAGCACGTTCTCGGACGAGAATACGAGCCGCTATATCTCCGCCCTGACGAATGATGCCGTCTGCATCGAGACAAATTACCTTGCGAAGATCTTTACACTTCTGACAAAGAGCGTCTCCTTTGTGGGCGGCCTGGTCATGATGCTGCTCTACAGTCCCCTGCTCACCGGCTTTGCCCTGCTGCTGTCGCTCGTGCCGCTGGCTGTTTCCGTCCTGTGCGGCAACAGGCTGGCGCGGATGGAGACGGAGGTCTCGCGGCAGAACGAGTCGTTCGTCGCCATGACGAAGGACCTGCTGTCCGGCTTCTCCGTTGTCAAGAGCTTCAAGGCAGAGGCCGAGGTCGTTGCCCGCTTCTGCCGCCGTAACGAGGAACTGGAGGAGACGAAGGGCCATCGCCGCCGCATGGAGGAGGTCATCACCATGCTCGGTACCGGCGCCGGAATCGTAGCCCAGCTCGGCGTGTTCCTGTTCGGCGCCTATCTTGCCGTGACGAAGCAGGGCGTTACGCCCGGCGTTGTCATCGTATTCCTGCCGCTCATGAGCTTCGTGGTCGATCCCATCGGCTCCGTGCCGCCCATCCTGGCCAACCGCCGTGCCGCCGTTGCCCTCATCGACAAGCTGGCCGACGCCGTGGGCAAAAACGTCCGCGAGAGCGGCGAACAGATGGACCCGGTCCTGCGCGACGGCATCACCATCGATCACCTGACCTACGGCTATCACGAAGACGCGCCCGTCCTGAACGACGTTTCCGTCCGCTTTGAGGCTGGAAAAAGCTATGCCATCGTCGGCACATCCGGCAGCGGCAAGTCCACGCTCGTGAACCTGCTCATGGGCAGCAGCAACGACTATCAGGGCAGCATCCGCTTCGATCAGCGCGAGCTGCGCAGCATTGCAGCGGAATCGCTCTACGGCCTTGTTTCCGTCGTGCAGCAGAACGTGTTTATCTTCGACGATACCATCCGCAACAATATCACGATGTTCCGCCACTTTGACGAGAATCTTGTGCAGCAGGCCACGGAGAAGGCCGGTCTGACTCCCCTTTTGGCTGAGCGCGGCGAGGACTATATCTGCGGTGAGAACGGCTCCGGCCTCTCCGGCGGCGAGCGGCAGCGCATCTCCATCGCGCGCTGCCTGCTGCGGCAGACGCCCGTCCTGCTCATCGACGAGGCCACGGCAGCGCTGGACGCCGCCACGGCCTATTCCGTCAGTGCCGCCATTCTGGCCATTGAGGGTCTGACGCGCATCGTCGTTACACACCGGCTCGAGGAGCCGCTGCTGCGGAAATATGATGAAATTCTCGTTCTGAAAAACGGCGAGATCTGCGAACGCGGCAGCTTTGATGCCCTGATGGCACGCCGCGAGCAGTTCTATTCCCTGTTCAACGTAGCAAACGGCTGACCCTTGGCAAAACACGGAGCCCCCGCTCTGAAAGCGGAGGCTCCGATTTTTTACGCCTGTTTTGTTCAGAAGCCAAGCTCCTCGCCGACGAGGATGACATGGATGCGCCCGGCGGGGCGGCAATTTCGCGTGATGAGGATCTGATTGCAGATGCATTCCTCACCGTGGCAGTCGGCACAGCAGCCGGTCTGCGCGCACGGCGTTTTGCCGAGGAAGCGCTGCTCATTCTTCGGTGCAGCGATCGTTCGGGCACGGCGCACGGCTTCGTCGAGCGTATCGACGACCTTGTTCATCCCGGCAACGACGATCACCTCGCGCGGGCCGAATACAATGGCAGCGACCCGGTTGCCGCGCCCGTCAATGTTCACAAGCTCGCCGGTCAGGCTGACGGCATTCGCGCCCGTCAGGAAGAAATCGGCAGAGAGGCAGTCGTGGGCCGCCTGCTCCCGCTCGGCATCCGTCTGCATGCTCTCGCGGTCGATGACGCGCCACGGGCCGTCCCGCAGGGCCTGCTGCAGGCCGATCTGGTCCGCAGAACGTGCGCCGCCCCAGCCGACGAGGGCATCGTGCGGAATCAGCCGCAGCGCAGCAGCCAGCGCAGAAGCCCGATCCGGGCAGTAGCATGCATCAAAATGCCGGGCGCGAAGATTCTTCAGCAGGAGCTGCGCGCGCTTTTCATAAAACAGCGAAACAGGTTTCATCGGTATCCCTCCGTTTTTCTTTCATTTTATCGCGCCGGAGGCGAAAATGCAAGGGAGCAAATTGGGACAACCGGGCAGCAGCATATCAAATAGCCTCGCAGAGTTCGCCGCCCGCAGGCGGCGAATAAAATGGGATCATTTTCTCCGGCGGCGTGTACGTCGGAGAAAATACAGCTCAGTCCGTAAGTGTGCGAATCGCCCGTCAAAGGCGGGCGATTCGTGCGCGCAATGGACTGCAATCTTTTATCAGAAAAGCCTTTCGGCTTTTCTGATAGTCTTGCCGCCCTGTCCCGAGGGACAGGGCGGCAACGCTTGATTTTCGCTTATTTGGCAGCGGGAACGATGGTCAGACCGTTGAGGTCCAGACCGCCGCCAACGGTGTCGATCAGCGTGATCGCGCCGGTCTCATCGAAGGAGTAGAGGCGATGCGCCGAGTCGGTCACATAGAACAGGCCGGTCGTCGGATCGTAGTCCATTTCGTTGAGGCGGTTTTCGACCATGAGGTCAACCTCCGCAAGCTTCGTGAATGTGGTGAGATCCACATCCGCGCGGATGAGCTCGGTATTGCCATAGCCTCTGGCGAGGACATAGACATTGCCGTCCTTGCAGGCAACGGTACGCGGATACGGGATGTTCGTCATGCCAGACATATTGCGGTAGGCCGTCCAGTAGTTCAGCTGCGTGGGATCCATACGGGACGGATTGAACTGGAACAGGTAGAAGCCCGCGACAACATACAGCACCTTATTTACCGGGTCATACGCGAGATCGTTGGCATCGGTGAAGGTGTAGACCTGGCCCTTCAGCGTGGTCTGCTTCGACGTGAGGTCGTAGTAGTAGATGTAGGGCAGGCCGCCTTCGTTGACGACATAGTACAGGCCGCCTTCGTAGTCATAGGCAAGACCCGTGATGTTCGTGCCGCCGCTGAAGGTCGCGACCTCAGTCGCCGTGGAGTCCGGCAGCTCGGGGTTGAAGCTGTAGAGGGCGTCGCGCTTGGCGGAGACCGTGTAAGCCGTGGAGACAGGCTTGCCGGTCATGTCGACCACAGTCAGCGTGCAGGTGGCAGTAACGCCGGTCTCTACGCTCGTGGCGGTGATGACGACATTGCCTGCGGCAACGGACGTGACCAGACCGTTTGCATCGACCTTCGCGACGTTCTCATCGGAGGAGCTCCAGGTGATGGCCTGGTTCGCCGCGTTGGACGGGCGGACCTTGCCGGTAAGCTGGAAGGACTCGCCAAGGGCCAGACGGCCGACGGTCTTATTCAGCAGGATGCCGTTGACCTTGCCGACAGGCGTCTGCTCCGCCGTGGGGATGGAGCACAGGAGGCCGAGATAGGCATCGCCCTGCTTCGTCGTGCGGCCGGGAGCGGTCTGGACAGAGATCTTACCGAGGTTCACGAGCTCAGGCGTGCCCTCGCCCAGCATGAACATGTACATGCCGCTGCTCATGGCCAGCTGCTTCGTGTGATACGTTGCATGCAGGTACAGACGATCCGTGCCAAAGTCATAGGTCATCTGTGCGTTGTAGGACATGCTGCCGTAGTAGGTGCTGCCGGTGCCAACCTGAGCGCCCGGGATATCCATGACGAAGGTGCAGGCAGCTGTCTTCGGATCGACGGTGTAGAGCTTCGCCTCCACGCCGATGGCAGTGCTTCCGGCTGCGTAGAGGACACCTCTCTTGTCGATTGCAAGAGCCGTGACCTTCTCGGAGGTCGCCGCGATCTCGGTGACGGCGCCGTTATCGAGGTTGATCGTCACAAGCTTGCCGCTGAGCGTCAGGCCGTACATGGTGCCGGTCGTGTAGTCCATGGCCATGCCGGTGACCTGATCGGTCTCTACGTCGAGGTTGACACTGCCGAGGTTCGTGTAGGACGAAATATCCGAAGCATCGAAGCGGTAGAAGTCGCCCTTGGAATTGTAGGCGTAGACACAGCCGTCGTAGTAAGCGCCGGTGCGCAGGGAGTAAGCACCGATGGCAGAGGTCGTCACCGGGCAGGTGCTCAGGTTGTTGTCCGGAACCTGCAGCCAGAAGTCATAGTAGCCGCTGCCGCCGTTCTGGTCGTCGTTCAGGAACGAGAGGAACGTGCCTGCGGAGGCGTAGACCGTGACGTCGATGCTGTCCGTGAACGGGCCGCCCTCGACCTCGGGGTTCTTGTTCGTGATGGAGACCGTGACGGTCGCCGTGCCGACGCCGTGGAACGTGGCAACACCAAAGCGGTCAACGGTGACCACATCGGGGTTGCTGCTGGTCCAGGTGCGGGTACGGACAGTCGGGCGGACCGGGGTCGTGACGGTATCGAGCTGCAGCGTGCCGCCGACAAGGCCGGTGACACTGTCGCCGTTCGTAATCTCGATGCCCTCAACGGGGATGTGCTTCGTCTCCGGCTCATTCTCCGGAATGGTGAACATTGCGGTGGACTCAACGCCGGACTTCGTGGAGACGTTGCCGATCTTCACGATCGTCGCTTCCAGCTTAGCGGGATCCCATTCCTGCGGGTCGATGCGGACGAGGCACAGCGGAGAAGAACCGGCATTCATGCAGGGGTTCCAGTAGATGTTTCCAGTGTTGTAGTCATACATCATAGAAGCATAGTACCAGGTATCCTGACCAAGGGAGCCGAGCTTCGTCGTGCTCAGGGTGTCGGCATCGACCATGTAGAGGTTGCCGGACATATCCGAGACGATGATGTAGCCCTCTGCAGTGACAGTCATGGCGGGGGTGATCGCCGGGCCGCCGATCTCGCCGGAGTAGGTGCCGAGCAGGTCGATCGCGCCGGTGTCGAGGTCGACAATGGCGAGGCCGCCGTTCGTAAGATCGACCGCATACATACGACCGGTGTTGTAATCGAAGCCCATGTTGCCGAGCTCGACGCCTGCGGTGAAGCCGATGAACTCGATATCGCCGAACGTGGTCTTATCCGGGGTCTCTCCCTTGTTGACCTTGAAGCGGTAGAGGGACGTGCCGACGCCGAACGTGCTGTCATCCATAGCGCTGGCTTCCTTCACGACTGCGTAGACATAGCCGTTGTAGTAGGCAGCACCCTGCCACATGGCATCGCTCGTGCTCTCCTCGCCGTCGATGCCGACAACCGTGAGCTTCTGCTTTGCGATCTGTGTGAGCTGCGTGGGCGTTTTGTCGGAGAACGTAACCCAGGTAAAGCCATTGGCGGCGTTCTTGAAGTCCTCCACAACATAGGTGTAGATGGCATCTGCGGAGCCAACGACGCGGACCGTAGCGGTCGCGGTGTAATCGACCCACTGCGGGACGGTGGAGCTGGTTTCTTCATCCCAGTGCCAGGGATCCCAGACCTTGCCAGTCGCGGTGATCTTGGTCTCGCCCGCGCCGATGGCAGTGACGAAGCCCTGCTGTGTGACGGTGGCGACGGTCTCGTCCGCGGAGGCCCAGGTCAGTTCGCTTGCCTTTGCGTTCCACGGATTCCACTCGACCTCAAGGCGCTTGCGCTGACCCTGCGTCATGGTAAGCTGATACGGGGAGAGCTGGAAACGCTCTTGCGGATCCACGCCGATGGTGAACAGATCGGACGTCTTGTCGGTCGGAACGAACAGGGACGTCTGGCCGCCGGGGCCGTAGGTGCCGACCTCTGTGCACTTGCCGGTGGCAAGGTCGACCTTGTAGGTCATGCAGACATTGATGTAGGTGTTGCCTGCAGCCGTCTGGCTGTGTGCATACCAGTACATCGTGTCGGTGTTGTGATCATAGCCCATGGACTGGATGACATTGCAGCCGGAGTAGTTGGCGTAGTTTACGAAATCGGTCGTGCCGATGTAGGTGCACACGCCGTCGCGCTCGAGGCTGTAGAGCTTACCGGCGGTAGAAATGCCGTAAAGCTGGCCTTCCGTCGTGCAGCCGAGGGTCAGGATCTCACCGTCGGAGCCGGTGATGTCGGCGATCTTCTCAAGGGAGATGTAGCCGTTGGAGTAGAAGCTGATCTGGAAGAGAGCGTTGCTTCCGTCATCCTTGCCGTCGCCGTCGCGGTCGCCTTCATAGTTCCAGCCGACAGCGTAGAGGTGGTTGCTGACCGTATCCGAATCGCTCTTGCCCTTGTCAGAATAGTCGAGTGCCATGTCGTACAGGACCTTGAAGCCGCTGTCGCCGACCTTGCCGGACTGAGTGACGAGGGTCTGAGAACCCCAGTAGGTGTTGTACGGGGTAACAAGCACGACCGCGCCGTCCGTTGCGCGCTGGGCCACGAGGTAGCCGTTGACGTACTCTGCAGAATAATAGCGGTTCGAGCTGTCGAACGTCTCGTTGCGGTAGTCGCTCATGTCTGCCTTGTTGGCGCTGAACCAGCCGCCTTCAACGGCAGCGCGGTCAAACGTCTCGCAGCCATACAGGCGGTCGGAGCTCAGCTTCTGCATGGCAGGCTTCTGATCGGCCATTGCGCCGAGGTCGAGGGAGACATCGATTTCCGTCTCATTGCAGGCGTAGTCCGCCACAACGATGGTGAAGTCGGGGCCGAAGCCGGTGATGTCGTAGTCCTGGGTAAAGGTCTTGCCCGGCTCATTCTTGACTTCGTACTTGCCCATAATGATGCCGTCGTTGTTGACGAAGATCAGGGCCGCGATGTGCTGGTTGTCGTTGAGCTTCAGCGGAAGAAGGACCTTGCCGTTCTCGATCTTGAGATCCTGCTGGAGGGTCGCCTCATTCTCCACAACGGGAGCCTTGTCGTCCAGCGTGACATCAAAGGAGAAGGAATCGTCCATCACGTCGTCGCCGTCATCAAGCCATGCACTGGCAGTGTAGGTGACGGTCGTGCCGTCGGGCAGCTTGTTGTCGTTCTTGTCAAGGCCGTTCCAGACCTCGCCTTCCTCTGCCAGAACATACAGCGGGATGATCTGGCCGTAGCCGGAGTTATAGTAGGACTTTGCCATATACTCGCCGGTCAGGTCGAAGTAGACCTCGTTCGTGACCTTATCCTTAACCTGGAAGTTGATCTTCTTCAGGTTGCGGAGCAGGCCGACGTCGATCTCGGCAAGCGGGTTGGCATAGGAGAAGGCATTGTACTCGTCGCCGGAAGCGCCGGTACGGATGTACGGGTTCGTGCCGATGGCGGCATTGTTCGTGAAAATGCTGAGCGGATACAGGCTGGCTTCGTCTTCGTCAGCAGAGTCAAACGCAGGAGCCTGAGACCAGTCGCCGTAGAAGCCGAGGAACGGCATCTCGAGGTCGGTCGTGTCATCCGTGGCGGACTTCACATAAAGGAAGCCTTCGACATACATGCCGTTCTCGAAGGATGCGTCGAGATAGGCCTTGTCTTCCGCGGTCAGCGTGATGGTGGCAGTCAGGGTGACGGACTCGCCAGCCGGAACGGTGACGCTCTCAAGCGCTTCCGTGCCGGAAATAACGGCATTCTCCGTCAGATCGGTGCTGACCTCCAGCTCTGCGCAGTAGGCCGTGATGACATCGACATCATCCTTGTTGACGGTGCCGTCGCCATTGACGTCCAGATAGGCATAGTGCACATTGTCCTCAGCGATGGGAGCATCGTCGGTGACGTGCAGCAGCAGGACGCGGGCGTCGGCCGTCGTGATCTCGCCGTCGTCATTGAAGTCATACTTCATAATGTTCGACTCGGTCGCACCGGCCACGGTCAGGGAAGCGCCCAGCGCATAGGGAGCGTGGCCGATGAACGTGCCGTTGGTGTAGGTCACGACAGTTTCGGTGAGAATGGAGGCATTGAACGTATAGGTCAGATCCTTCTCACCGGACATGTTGTTGATAGTGAACGGGAACGTGTAGACACCGTTTTTGGCGTCGTCGTCGCCCAGCTCCGCCTTGGCGCGGTTCTCATAAGCCTGCGCGTTGGACAGATAGGCAAGGGAGCTTGTTGCCTTGACAAGGTTGGCAAGACCGGCGCCCTGGCCTCTCGGGGAGACCTCGAGGCCGTTGGAATCGAGGATGGGATCCGCCGTGCTCATCAGGAGGTTCGCAGCGACCTGACGGAGCTCTGCTTCCTGATACTGCGGATAGTTCTGGCGCAGATACTGCATGAGAACAGCCATCGCACCGGTGATCTGCGGGGTCGCCATGGACGTACCGCTCATAAGGCCGTAGTTGGAGCCTGCAATGCTCGGATCACGGGTGGAGTAGATGTTGCCGCCGACACCGGCGATCTCCGGCTTCAGCTTCAGGTCCGGGGTGACGCCCCAGGAGGAGAAGTCGCTGAGGGTGCGGTCGCGCTTGACCTGCACGAGGTCGCCGTTGCAGCATGTCAGGGTCTTGACGCCCTCGGCGAACTGCGCCTTCATGTACTCGCCGTCTGCCTTGGAAACAAAGACTGCGGGGATGTTATCGCCGCCGTCATTGATCTGCATGTTGAGCATGCCGGAGGCATTGTTGTAGACCACGATGCCGATCGCACCTGCAGCCTGTGCAGCGGCCTGCTTGTCGGGGAAGGAGCTGGAGCCGCGGGAAACCAGGGCGATCTTATCGCTGACATCCACATTCTCATAGTCGCTCGCCTCGCCGTAACCGCCGATCGGAACGAATTCCACAGACTGGCCCTTGAAGTTGCTCAGGAACTTCGTGGCGTTCGTCGTTGCGGTGTCGTTGTAGCCGATGGTGCGGCCGTTCACGGTGAAGTACAGGGATTCTGCGCCGTCGTTGTCGATGGAGGCAACGGACAGAGCGGCAGAAAGCGTACTCGGGGTACCGACGACGCCGTCATCGGGGTTGCCGGAACGGGAGAGATTCCATCCGGTGCGGTTCTGATATGCAGCGTTCGTTTCGTTGCCCGCAGCGATCAGGACCTCGATATCGGTGCTCTCGAACAGCTCAAGCGTTTTGCTCATGTCGCCGGTCGTAAAGCCGCCGGCTGCACCAAGGGAGAGGTTGCAGGCATCGACATCCAGACGGACGCAGTCCTCAAGGCCGGCCATGATGGTGTCCCAGCCGGCGCCGCCGCCCGCGGAGAAGACCTGCATGACGATGATCTGGGCGTCCGGCGCAACACCGATGACACTGCTGCCTTCGATCTTATTGGCAGCCGTGATACCGGCGACATGCGTGCCGTGGTCATGCTGTGCCGTTGCGTGCGATACATCGAAATCACGCGTGTAGTAGTTGAAGATGAACGGAAGCTTGCTATTATAATAGGAGCGATTGCGCAGGCTCGTCATCTGGCCCGCATTCAGCGTGTTCCAGATGGCATCGACGCCTTCCTTCGTCAGGGAGCTCTCGGTGAGCTTATCCTCGGACAGAGCGCCGAAGTTCGGATGATCGACCACGATGCCGGTGTCCAGAATGGCGACCTTCATGCCCTTGCCGGTGAAGCCCGTTGCATTGAGCTGATCGGCGCCGATCATGGTGGTGGCATTGCTGGTCATGGGCTGCAGCTCGCCGTCAGACGTCAGGGCGGACTCCTCCTCGGGCAGGGAGAACGTCGGGGCGACGTAGACATGATCCACACCGGGAAGCGCCTCGAGGGCTTCCTTATTGCCGTACTCCGTCTTTACGGCCACGCCGGTCGTAGCGATGGTGTAGGTGTAACCCAGCTCGAACTGTGCGTCATTGCGGAACTTCTGCGTGAGGTTTGCCTTGAGCGCATTGAGCTCGAGACGGAGCGCAGCCTCATAGGCAACAGCCTTCGGCGCGCGGGTGGCGATGTCGTCCTTCGTGAAGCCTGCCACGAGCAGCGGGCTCTTCTGCATGACGACGATGAACGTAACAACCTCGTCCGCCTTGGGCTCGCTCTCGGCAAGCTGTGCGGAGAAGCGGTCTTCGCCGTTCTGCACGAGCTTCGGCTCACCAGCCTCAACGGGCTGCTGCGCGTCGGGCTCGACAGTCGGGTCTTCAGCGATATTGCTGCTCGGGAGCTGCACCGGGCCGTCCGTGGAGATCTCCGGGACGTTGCCGTCTGCAAAGCCGCTCTCCGTGGCAAAGGCCATGGGAACGCCCGTCAGAACAAGTGCCAGCGCAAGGAGCAGAGACAGGATCCTTTTCTTCATTGCGGCTCCTCCCTTTCTCAGTGCTGCACCAGCGTGGCATACCGCACGATGACGGTGGCCACCTGACCGCGGGTGGAATTACCGGTGGGATCGAGCTTATTCTCGCCCACGCCGTTGATAAGGCCAACGCTGACGGCCCACGTCATTGCGGGGACCGCATAGGCGCTGACGCTGGAAGCGTCCACAAAGGCGCTCAGGCTGCCCGTCGCGCTGGTGTCGACACCGGCAAGCTTGGCATAGCGCGCAAAGAACGTGACCATCTGCTCGCGGGTGACGTTCTGCTCCGGAGCAAACTCCGTTGCGCTCACGCCGTTGGTGACGTTGTTCTGATAAGCCCAGATGACAGCGTTCGTGTACCAGCTGTTCTTCTCGACATCGCGGAACGGTGCAGTGCCCTTGACGGAGGGCTCCCCTGCGATGCGGTACAGCACGGTGACGAGCATGGCGCGGCTCATCTCGGTATCGGGCTGGAACTTCGCGCCGCCCATGCCGATCATGTAACCGCGGCTGACGACGAAGTCGATGCCCTCGTGATAATACTCGTTCCGATCGACGTCCGTAAAGCGGGAAGCCGGGCACTCGACGAGCAGCGTAGCGGTGGACTGCAGCTTTGCATCCTTCGCGCCGCTGATGTAGCCGCCCTGCAGGACGACCTGCGTTCTGCATTCCTGCAGAGCCTCAAACTTGAGGGTCAGGACGGTGCCGGCCTTGGCAGCCTTCGCACCGGCAAATGCCGCAACGACGGCGTCCTTCTTGCCGGAGTTGACCTTCAGGCTGAGCTCCGTGCCTGCGGGCCAGGCCTCGCCTGCCTCTGCGCCGACGAACTTCAGGCTCTTGCTGTCGTAGGCAAAGGTCATCTTTCCGTCTGCCACGACGCCGTCTGCCTCCGTGTTCACGGCGACGCAGACCTCATCGCCGCGGATCACATGCTGGGATGTGACCTGAAGCGTGAGGAGAGAGCTCTCGATCGCAGCGACGCTGGTCAGACCCAGGCCGAGCACCAGGGCGACTGCCAGCAGCAGCGAAAAGAGCCGGCGAACGTTACTTCTCATAATCTCTGTTCCTCCTTCTTTTTGATGCACCCGAGCCGGGTACGCGGGCCCGCCGTTCCTGCCGAGTCGGCAGTATTGCGGCGGCAAGCTGCAATTTTTGCAGCTCTTACCCAATGTTACCATAAACACAGGAAAATCGCAAGCATTTTTTTTTAATATTTGTCTCATAAATAGTCGTATAGTCCTGACGGCGTAAAAATTTGGTAAAAAATACCCGTCCGGCACCGGTCAGGTACCGAACGGGCCATATCTTACTTCTGTTCGCTGACGTATTCCAGTACCCAGCGGAACAGGCGCTCGAGCGCATCGGGCCGCGTGATGTAATTCACGCGCTCACCGTCGCCGCGCGTCTCCAGATAGCCGAGCTTGTAAAGCCCGTAGACGTTCCGGGAGACCGTGCCGGAGTTCAGGTTCATCGAGGCCGCAAGCTGTGCCGCCGAAAACGGCTCTGCGGCACAGCGCCGCAGGATCTCCAGCTTGTCCTTACCGGTCAAGGCGCGCATCATGGCGCACAGTGTCTCGGCATCCGGCCGGACCTGATGTGCCGCCGCAAATTCAAAGCTGAGGTTCGCGCCGAGATAGGCAATACGCACGGTCTTGCCGCCGCTCTCGAACCACTCCGTCCAGAAGCCGACCATGTTGAAGTTCCACAGCGCGATCCAGACCTCATCCGGCTGCATCTCCTGCGTGAAGAGATACGACGCGCGGAACATCTCCTGCTGGAACGTGTCGACGGAGTGCGTCTGGAAGTACTTTTCCCAGATGGCCAGCTGCGCGCGATTCCGCTCGGTCAATGCCTGCATTTCGGCCGCCAGCTGCTCGGCGACCGGGCGGAGCAGCTCCGTCAGCTCGCGCAGATAGGTCTCAAACTCCGTCAGCACGCGCAGGATCTCCCATCGTGCCTCCATGGAGCATGGCAGCCGTTCCAGCTGCACCTGCGGCGGCTCCGGCTCCTCCTGCGGATCAAGCGGCTCCAGAACGAGGCCCATGGTGTTCATGTCGTTGATCTTGAAGCCAATGCCCGACATATACCGGAACATGCGCAGCAGCTCGGCGGCAAACGAGTCAATATCGGTGCAGTTGAGCGGCGTGGCCACGAGCATGGTGTGCGCAAGACAGCAGCAGGTCTTCTCATCCGTTCCCGGCAGCTTTTCAAAAAAATAGCGCAGCCGTGCCTGATGCGGGTCGAGCGTCTGCGTGACGGCTGCGGAGATACGATCCAGCTCCTGCGCCAGCTGCAGGCCCTGATCCTCCTTCTCGAGCAAGTAGCGGCCGAATTTTCGGTTTACACGCTCATAGTCTCTTGTATATGCTATTCCATTTATATAATAGTATAAAAGATAGACGGTTTCCGCGAAAAGGCAGGGTTTATCGATCACACGAACCTTCACAAGATCACTCCTTTGCGGCTATTGTAGTATACGCCCGCGCAATTTGTCAACACCCGTTTCGGAAAAAACTTGTATATTTTGCTGGAATCTGCCGCATAAAAATCGGTCGTTCCTGTCATTGTCACAAAGCGCTCCCCTGCCGGAGTTGACAAATTTCTGCCTTTCCGGTATGATAAACCAAACGGCATATCCGAAAAACGGAGCTGCCGCAGGAGGGACTATGAAATATGATTTTATCACGGTGCTCGACCGCACCGGCGCGGATTCCATTGCCGCAAACATCGATCCCTGGGGCGTGAGCCCTGCTCCGGCGCAGCGCATCCCCATGTGGGTCGCGGACATGAGCTTCCCGACCGCGCCGCCGATCCTCGAGGCGATGCATAAGCGTCTCGCTTTTCCGAACTTCGGTTATTTTTCCATGCCGGATGAATATTTTGACTGCATTCTCCGCTGGCAGGAGACGCGCAACAGCCTGACCGGCCTGACGCGCGCGGACATCGGCTATGAAAACGGCGTGCTTGGCGGCGTCAGCTCGGCCGTGCAGGCCCTGACCGTCCCCGGAGAGGCCGTGCTGCTGCACGCCCCGGCCTATATCGGCTTTACCCATGTTCTGGATAATCTCGGCCGCAAAGCGGAGCTTTCTCCCCTGCGCCGCGATGAAAACGGAGTCTGGCGCATGGATTACGAGGACATGGACCGCCGCCTGAAGGAGCATTCCATCCGCCTAGCCATCCTCTGCTCGCCGCATAACCCGACGGGCCGCGTCTGGGAGCGGTGGGAGCTGGAAAAGGCCATGGAGTTGTACAAAAAGTATAATGTCTACGTCGTATCCGACGAAATCTGGTCGGACATCATCCTCTCCGGCCACAAGCACATCCCCACCCAGTCCATCAGTGAGGACGCCCGGATGCGTACTGCCGCCCTCTACGCCCCCTCCAAGACCTTCAACCTTGCCGGTCTCATCGGCAGCTATCATATCGTTTATAACCCGTGGTGGCGGGACCGCATCAAGAAGGAATCCTCCCTCTGCCACTATAACTCCATGAACGTCCTCTCGATGCACGCCCTCATCGGTGCCTACCGCCCCGAGGGCTATGAGTGGGCCGACGAGCTCTGTGAGACGCTGACCGGCAATGTGGATTTCGCCTGCGACTACATCGCAAAGCACTTCGAGGGTGTCCATGTGACAAAGCCCGAAGGCACCTATATGCTCTTTGTAGACTGCACCGACTGGTGCGCCGCCCACGGCAAGACCATTCAGGACGTGGAGAAAGCCTGCTGGGCCGTCGGTGCTGCCGTGCAGGACGGCGTGATGTTCCACGGCCCCTGCCATCTGCGCATCAATCTGGCCTCGCCCCGCGCCCGCATTGAAGAGGCGTTCCACCGGATGGACAAGTATGTGTTCAACGCAAAGTAATTTCAAATAATATTTATACAGCAAAAGAGGCTGTTGAGTCAACAGCCTCTTTATTTTTTATTGATGCATTTTTACCAGCCGCTCGTTCAGCGCCCGCAGGCCGTCCCGCACCTCGGCGGGCGAGACGACTTCTATCTTGCCGCCGAAGCCGCAGACCCAGCCGTAGAACTGGTCGCTGACACAGACGGGGACGTCGAAATGAAAATGTTCCTTCCCTTCCGGCACGAAGATGGGCGAAGCGCCGAAGCGCTCCCGCATGGCTGATTCAAGGTCGGAAGTACACCGCAGGGTGACTCTATACTCCGGCCCGCCGAACATCTGGAAGTGCTTTTTCAGGTAGGCGGGCAGGTCGAGATCCGCGAACTGTTCTTTGCCGCGGCGGGGCTCGTCCAGCACTGTGACGCCGGCCATTTTATCCACCCGGTAATGGCGGATGCCCACCGGCTCCTTCTCGTCCTGATAGGCGATGAGGTAGTAGCAGCCGTTCTCCCACGCCATCTGCCAGGGGCTGATGGTGTAAGGCGCGGGGCGTCCCGCCTTTTTGTAGCGAAAGCGCACCATCCTGCCGGTGTTGATGGCCGTAAAGAGGGCATCCACGCTGTAGGGCAGGTCTTTGTTGGCGCTCTTGGGGCGGCCATCGACATAGACCTGACGCTGGAGCTGACTGCCCTCATACTGGGAGGCCAGCCCTTCCAGCTTATGGATGAGCTTATCACTGGACGCTTTCGAGATGACCCGGCTGGACTGGACAGCGTCCACCAGAAGCTTCAGCTCCGCCAGCTCGAAAGGCCGCGTCGCCATCCAATAGCCGCCGCTGCGGCCCCGGCGCAGCCGGATGTCATAGCCCAGCGCGTTCAGCGCGTCGATGTCGCTGTAGACGCTCTTTCGCTCGCAGAGGATGCCCTGCCGGGCCAGCAGCTCCACCAGCTGAGGCACGTTCAGCAGATGCTCCTCGTCGGTCTGCTGCTCAAAGATATGCAGCAGCGCCAACAGTTTGGATTTTTGTCCCTCCTGCTTGGGCATGGGCGGCCTCCTTTACGGTCACGAGTCCTTTTTGTCGAATGCGGCGCGGCGCTGGGTGGACAGACGGAACATCTCTTCCAGCTTGTCCCGGTCATCGGCCACAAGGGCGTCCCGCAGCTGGTCCAGAGCGGAATCGAACTGGTCGATCTCGGCGATGAGGTTCTCCTTGTTCCAGAGGAACAGCTCCGCCCACATCTTCTCGTTGATGCGGGCGATGCGGGTCAAATCGCGGAAGGAGTCGCCCGTGTACTCGCAGAGAGAAGAGTTGTCGTTTGCACACATGAGGCTGACGGCGATGGCGTGGCAGAGCTGGCTGACGTAGCCGATCATCTTGTCGTGCTCCTGCACCGTCAGGGTGCAGATGTGGCGGAAGCCCAGCACCTCGGCCAGCTCTTTTGCCCACTGGACAGCCTCGGGGGTGTTCTTCTCGGTGGGGGTGATGATGAAGTTGGCCGGGGCAAAGCTGACCTCGGCGGCGTGCTCGACGCTGGAAGTCTCACGGCCTGCCATCGGGTGGCTGGCGATGAACTCCACACCCTCCGGACACATGGCCTGCACCGGCTCCACAAGGCCGGTCTTGACGCCGGAGACATCGGTAAAGATGCAGCCGGACTTGATGAGATGGCCGTAGGTCTTGAACCAGTCGATGAGGGCCGTGGGGTAGAGGCCGAAGATGATGTGGTCGGCCTGCGAGACGAGGTCCTCGAAATCGTGGGTCTTGCCGGTCTCGATATAGCCGTGGTCGAGAGCGTACTGTAAGTGGCCCTCGCTGCGGTTGATGCCGTCCACATGGAATCCGGCTTTGGAAAGCTCGAGGGCGTATTTGCCGCCCAGCAGTCCGAGGCCCACGATAAGATAACGCTTTGTTTTATCCAGCATATTCTACCTCCGCGCCTAACGGCTTGATGGCTTCAAAGAAATGGGGCCAGCTCTTCTGCACGGCCTCGGCGTCGTCGATGGAGAGTTCCAGCCCGGCGGCCAGCGCCAGCACCGCAAGGCTCATCACCACACGGTGGTCGTTGTGGCCATGGAGCGGCGCGGCGGGGGCGTGGAGCCTGTCTGCACAGCCGTGGATGGTGATGGTGCCGCCCTCGCTCTCGAGGACGCCGCCGCAGGCCCGCAGTTCGGCTTCCATGGCCGCAATGCGGTCGCTCTCCTTGATACGGAGACGTTCCGCGTTGCGGATGGTGGTGGTCCCTTCGCAAAGCAGGCCCAGGACCATCAGCACGGGGCCGAGGTCGGGGCAGTCGGCAAGGTCAATGTCCACACCGTGGAGAGGTGCTTTCTCGAACACGATGCCTGCATCGGTGGTGCGGAAGCTTGCACCACAGCGGCGCAGAATGTCGAGGATCGCGGCATCGCCCTGCAGGGTGTCGGCGGATAATCCTTTGAGGGTCACGCCGCCCTGCACCGCTCCCAGCACCGCCGGGAAGGCCGCCTGGCTGTAATCGCCCTCCACCGTGTAATCGCAAGGCCGGTATTTCTGCCCGCCCGGGATAAAGAGGGTGTTTTCGTCCTGCCAGCGGCTCTCGACGCCGAAACGGCGCTGGGCCGCCCGGGTCATCTCGATATAACTGCGGCTCTCTACCGGCGGGATAAGGTGGAGGGTGCTGTCGCCTGCCAGCAGCGGCAGGGCAAACAGCAATCCGCTGATGAACTGGCTGGACACGTTGCCCGCCAGCTCGTATTCGCTGCTTTTCAGAGTTCCTTCCACGGTCAGGCCCGCCGAAGACTGTTCAAATCGGAGAGACTGTTCCTGATACAACTTCTCGTATACTGTCTGAGGGCGTTTCATCAGCCGTCCGCGGCCAACAAAGGTCACTTTCTGCCCGGTGAGGCTGGCAATGGGGATGAGAAAGCGCAGGGTGCTTCCACTCTCACAGCAGTCCACCGGAGCGCTGACGGGCAGAAAGCTCCCCAGACCCTCCACGACGGCACGATCCGCACCGGTGCGCACTTTGGCGCAGAGCTGCCCGGCGGCGGAGAGGGTGGCAGAAATATCCTTGCTGAATTCAAGGTTTTCGATGTGGGAAGTACCCTCGGCCAGCGCCGAGCAGAGCACCGCACGGTGCGCCATGCTCTTGCTGGGCGGCGCGGTGATGGTGCCGCCGATGCCGCCGGGGGCGCGTTTTATCGTAGCATTCATATCACATATCCCGGCCAATAGCCCATGCGACCTGACGGCACTTTGCCATAGCCTGCGCAAAGGCGTCGGGGGTCAGGCACTGTGCGCCGTCGCTCCATGCGTGGCGGGGGTCGTAGTGGACTTCCACCTCAAGGCCGTCGGCACCGGCGGCGACAGCGGCGATCATCATGGGCTCCACAAGGTTTGCCTTGCCGGTGGCGTGGCTGGGGTCCACGATGACGGGCAGATGGGTCTTCTCGTGGATGATAGGCACAGCGGAGAGGTCGAGGGTGTTGCGGGTGTACTTCTCGAAGGTGCGGATGCCGCGCTCACAGAGGATGACCTGCTCGTTGCCGCCGGCCATGATGTACTCGGCGCTCATGATCCACTCTTCGATGGTGTTGCAGAGGCCGCGCTTGAGCAGAACGGGCTTGTGCATCTTGCCCACGGCCTTGAGCAGCTGGAAGTTCTGCATATTGCGGGCGCCGATCTGCACCACGTCCACATATTCCTCGAACTCGGGGATGCGTTCCTCGCTCATCAGCTCGGAGACGATGGGCATACCGGTGGCCTCGCGGGCCTTTACCATGTCAAGGATGCCCTCAGTCTCGAGGCCCTGGAAAGAGTAGGGAGAGGTGCGGGGCTTGTAAGCGCCGCCGCGGAAGAGGGTCGCGCCGCCGGCCTTGACGCCCTGTGCGATGCGGAGGGCCTGCTCTTCGCTCTCGATGCTGCAGGGGCCGGCCATAACAGCGATCTTCTCCTTGCCGCCGATCTTCACGCCGCCGCAGTCGATGACGGAATCTGCCGGGTGGAACAGGCGGTTGGCACGCTTATAGGGGGCAGAAACACGGGTCACGTTGTCGATCCAGGGGTTGGCTAGGACGTCGCGCTCGTCGATCTTGGTGGTATCGCCCACGAGGCCGAAGACATTGTAGTCCTTGCCGGTGATGAGGGTGACGTCGAGGCCCTGCTTTTCGAAGCGGTCAACGATTTTCTCGAGTTCTTCCTTCGGGGTACCCTTTTTGGTGGAGATGATCATAAGATTTTTCCTTTCTATCCTTCTTTTCCGCGCCCTCTTTGCTCCGCTTTCCAGCAGAAGAGAGTCGATTTTTACATCACTAAATGGGTGTGCGCACTGCCGTCCAGCCGCAGCAGCTGGGCCAGATAGGCGGCAGCGTGGAGATAGCCGCTGATGCCCTCGCCGATGAAGTGGCCCTGACAGCCGAACGAGACGATGTCCGTCTTGCGGAAGGGCTCGTGCTCGTCGGGCTCGCTGAGCAGCACTTCCACGGCAGGCACGCCGCAGAGGCGCAGCGCGTCGAGGATGGCGACGCTGTAGTGGGCGTAGCCGCCGGGATTCAGGATGATACCATCGGCCCGGTCTGCGGCAGACTGGATCTCGTCGATGAGGTCGCCCTCGTGGTTGGACTGAAAAAATTCCACTTCCATGCCCATCTGGGTGCAGCACAGCTCGAGGTAATCCAGCAGACCGTTATAATCCAGCTGACCGGCCACGCCCGGCTCGGTGAAGTGCATCATGTTGAGGTTGGGGCCGTTAATGACTAAAAATTTCATCCAGTGCCTCCATTGCGGCGGTCACGGCGTCTTCCACCGTGCCGCTGTTCGGGATAACGGCGTCTGCCGCCGCGAGATACAGGGGGCGGCGCTCCGCCTCCATCTTTTTCAGCGCCTCGGTGCTGGACGAGAGCGGACGTCCGCCGCCCACCGTCAGCGCATCCAGGGGCCGGTCGAGGAAGAGCACGACGCCGTTCTGATGCAGCGCCCGCAGATTCTCGCCCCGCTTGATGATGCCGCCGCCGCAGGAGAGCAGCTGTCGTCCCTCTTTGGCAAAGCGGCCGGTCTGGGCGGATTCCTTCGCACGGAAGCCGTCCTCGCCCTCGGCGGCGAAGATGTCGGGGATGCTGCGGCCGTCGGCCTTGACGATCTCCTCGTCGAGGTCGATGAACTTTTTGCCCAGCTTTTCGGCCAATGCACGGCCCACCGTAGATTTTCCGCTGGAGGGCATTCCGATGAGGGCCACGTTGAGCATATCGCGGCGGAGTGCGGCAGTGATGCGGCCGATCTCCCCTGCCGCGTCGTCGAACTTTCGGCTGAGGAAGTATTCGGCGGCGTACACGGCCTGCGCCACCAGCATCTCGAGGCCGCCCACAGCCACCGGGACCCCGGCCTCTTCGGCCCGGAGGATGAGTTCCGTCTTATCGGGGTTGTACACCACGTCCAGCACAGCTTCCAGCCCGGGCATTTTTGCCACGTCCAGACTGCACACGCCCACGTTGGGGTACATTCCGGCGGGGGTGGTGTTGATGACGATTTGTGCGCCGCTGAACACAGCCTCTTCATAGGAGAGCTGGCCTTTGGCGGCGTCCGGCGTCCGGCTGACGGTGAGCACTCTGGCCGCACCCTTGTCGCGGGCGACGGCGCTGGTGGTGTTGTGGGTACCGCCGGTGCCGAGGATGAGGACGGTTTTGCCCGCAAAATCGACGCCGTGGGCGTCGCACAGGTGGGCAAAGCCGAGATAATCGGTGTTGTAGCCGTAGAGCAGGCCGTTCTTGTTGACCACAGTGTTCACCGCGCCGATGGCCTTGGCACGGGGGTCGATGTAGGTGCAGTATTCCATCACCAGCCGCTTATAGGGGATGGTGACATTGATGGCCTTGAACTGCCGCCTGGTCAGGAAAGCCCGGGCTTCCTCTTCGGTGGGAAGCGGGCAGAGGTCGTAGCGATAGCCGCAGAGCATCTCATGGATGATCTTCGAGTAGGAATGGCCCAGTTTCGAGCCGATGAGTCCGTATTCCATCACAGTCCCTCCCTGCGGTAGCTGGTGGGCCGCTCCATCCATGCGGTGCCATAGCGGGCGGTCATCAAATCGCCCACAGCCAGCGCGGCGGCGCAGGTCTGGACGATGGCGGCGCGAGGCACGATGCAGGGGTCATGACGGCCCTGAATGGAGAGGGGCGCGTCCTGCTTTGCAATGTAATCCACCGTCTCCTGCTCTTTGTAGATGCTGGGCGTCGGCTTGACAGCGGTGCGGAAGACGACAGGCATTCCGTTGGTGATGCCGCCGTTGATGCCCGCGTTGTGGTTGGTGGCCGTGACCACCGAATCGCCCTTCATGCGGAAGGCATCGTTGGCCTCAGAGCCTTTCAGGTCGGCGAAGCCGAAGCCGGTGCCGAACTCAATGCCCTTCACGGCAGGCACCGAAAATGCCATGTGGGAAATAAGGCTCTCCACGCTGTCAAAATACGGCTCGCCCACACCGGCGGGCAGGCCGAGAATGGCTGTTTCAAGGATGCCGCCCACGCTGTCGCCCTCCGAACCTGCGGCACGGATGGCCGTTTTCATCGGCTCTTCGACGGAAGCATCCAGCAGGGCGAATCCCTCGTCCCCGCTTTCCAGCACGCTCACCTGAGCGGCCAGTGCGGCAGCATCGTCCAGCGCAAAGGGCGTATCGGAAATGCCGGCACAGCGGGCGATGTGGGTGGTGATGTCGATGCCGGCGCGGTTCAGCGCACCCAGCACGATGGCACCGCCTGCCACCAGCGCGGCAGTGATGCGGCCCGAAAAGTGTCCACCGCCCCGGGCGTCCTGAAAGCCGTGGTATTTGGCGTAGGCGGTATAGTCCGCGTGGCCGGGGCGGAGAAGGTCAGCCGTCTTGGCGTAGTCGCCGCTGCGGGTGTTCTGGTTCTCGATCATCAGCGCGATGGCCGTGCCGGTGGTGTGACCGTTCACGACGCCGGAGAGCAGCTGTACGTTATCAGCCTCCACGCGGGGCGTCGAAAGCCCGTCGCCCCGGGCGCGGCGCTTATCCATGCAGGCGGCAATGAATTCCTCATCCACCGGCACACCAGCGGCCATGCCGTCCAGCACACCGCCGATGGCCCTGCCGTGGCTCTCGCCGAAGATGGTCAGCGCCAATGCGCTGCCAAAGGTGTTTTTCATGGCTTTAGTCCTCCATGCCCAGCAGGGGGCGCAGACCCTCCACCGGGATGGTCTCCGCGCGCCAGCAGCCCAGACCCGGCACCTTGATGACGGTGATCTGGCCGCCCTGTGCCTTTTTGTCGTGGAGCATCTCGGCGTAGACCTTGTCCTTGTTGTAGGCGGTACGCAGGGGCAGGCCCAGACGGCGGTAGACCGCACGGACGCGCTTCTGCAGTGCCTTGGACTCGATCATCGGCAGCATCCCCAGAGCCACGCACTCGCCGTGGTAGAGGCCCACGGTGCGGCGTCCCTTGACGCCCTTGACGGCCTCGATGCCGTGGCCGATGGTGTGGCCGAAATTGAGGGCCTTGCGCATTCCATGCTCCGTCTCGTCCTGCTCGACGATGCTCTTTTTGAAACGGAGGCTGCGGTAGATGATCTCGCCGATCTGCTCGTCGATGTCGCCCTTTTCAAAGATGGCGAACAGTTCCGGGTCGGCCAGCAGACTGGCCTTCACCGACTCGGCCAGACCGTTGATGTACTGGCGGCGGGGCAGGGTGGCGAGGGTGCTGGGGTCTACGATGACCAGCTTGGGCTGCCAGAAGGAACCGACGATGTTCTTCGTCTCCCCCAGATCCACAGCGGTCTTGCCGCCGATGGAGGAATCGATCATCGAGAGGGTGGTGGTGGGGCAGTTGATGAAGTCGATGCCGCGCATATAGATGGACGCGGCAAAACCCGCCAGATCGCCCACGACGCCGCCGCCGACGGCGATGACGAGGTCGCCGCGGCCCATGTTGAACTCCAGCATCTGGCGCAGGACGCTTTCGAGGATCTTCATGCTCTTGCTGGCCTCTCCCTGCGGGACAGTAATAATTTTTGCGTCGCGGCACTGGTCGGCCACACGCTGTGCGTACTCGGCGGGAACGCCTGCGTCCGTCACCACCGCTACCCGGCGGTCGAGGCGGGCAAACTGGTACAGATTTTCCAGTGCGCCGTTTTTCAGGATGATGTCATAGCTGCGCTCACCCAGATTCATGGTGAGCTTGGTGCCGATAAATCCACTCATTTTGTATACACTCCTAACAGCCGCACCGTGCGGCAGGTATAGTCCAGCTCACGCAGCAGCGCGGCGGTCTTGTCGGCGGAGGGGTCGCCCACCAGCTCGACGTAAAAATAATAATCAAAGGGGACATGGGGCAGCGGACGGCTCTTGATGGACTCCATGTCGTAGCCGAAGCGGCCAATGACCTGGATGACCTCAGCCAGCTTGCCGGGTTTGTTGTCCAGTGTGAACAGCAGCGAGAAGCGGTTGCCTGCGGTGGGCTTTTCGCGGCTGAGGACGATGAAGCGGGTGGTGTTGTCGCCGTCGGTGTTGATGCTGGGGACGAGGACTTCCAGCCCGTAGAGGGCGGCTGTCTCGGCGCTGGCGATGGCGGCTTTGGCCGGGTCGCCCGACTCGGCCACGAACTTTGCGGCCATGGCCGTGTTGGGCATGGCCGTGGCGGGCAGACGGAACTGCTTTAAGAACGTCTCACTCTGGGCGATGGCCTGCTGATGGCTGTAAACGTGTTTGAGCTGGGCCAGCTGGGTGCCGGGCAGGACGAGCAGGTTCTGGGAGATGGGCAGGTCGTAGACGTCCACCACCCACAGCTCGGGGTGGTTGTAGCACAAGTCGAGGACGGCGGAGACATCGCCTGCGTGGCTGTTCTCAAACGGCACAACGCCGTGGGCGGTGTCGCCCCGGCTGACGGCATCGAACACCTCGTCCCACGTCGGGCAGCTGACGGCCTCCGCGTGGGGGAAGAGCGCCCGCAGCGCGATGTGGGCGAAAGCGCCTTCCACGCCCTGATAGGCGGCGCGGTTCCGGCCCAGCACCTCAGCTTCGTACTGCTTGGCGACATCCATCATGTTCTGGACATGGTCCTTATAGTAAGGCCGGAGGGCAGCGTTCTGGATGCGGGCCGCAGCTTTTTCCAGCACCACCGCCTCCCGTGCGGCGTCAAAAATCGGCAGGCCGTGGGCCTGTTTGTATTGGGCGACGCTGAGCACAGCGGCCATCCGCCGCTCAAACAGAGCAGCTAGCTGCGCGTCTACCGCGTCGATCTCGGCGCGGGCTTGTTCCAGTGTGTCCATCTTTCCACATCCTTTGGGTAAAGTTTCAGTTCTTACAGCGATGATACCTAGTAAGTATACCATAACCCGGATGAGGAAACAACAAGCCCGGCTCTCTTTGAGGGTAGATAATATTTCAAATCCAGGGCCGTCAACGCGAAGAGATTGCAACCAAAACGCCCCCTCCGACATTGCCGGAGAGGGCGTTCTTGCTTATTTGCGCAGGTCTTCCCTGCTGCGGGGGGTGCCGAACACCCGGCCATAGGGGTTGTCGAGGTCGGCAGCCTTCAGAGATGCAGTTTTTTCGGCAGGCTTTTCAGGGATGCTGAGATGCTTTGCCTTCCCCTTGGAGAGAACACGGTACCGCATGGCTCAGTCCTCCGGGGTTGCCGTGGAGGCAGCGCCTTCGGTCAGCTTCTGCCAGAATTCTTCGCCTCCTGCGAGGTTATCAGCAGTGCCGCTGTTCCACGCACCCCGCATTCCCACATAGAACTGGGACATATACTCCTGACTGGAACCACTTCTGCTCTGGGTGGTGTCGGGACCGTAGTCACCGAGGTCGAGGCCAGCCAGGACCGGGCAGTCGTCCCACTTGTACACCATGTTCCACCAGTCCTCGTCGCTGTCGGCGGCGGGCAAAGTGCCGTCAAGATACCGCAGCGAGCCGGTGCTCTCCTCAAAGCCCGCCGGGTCCCAGAGCAGAAAGACAGAGCTGAGGCCGCCCTGTACGTCGGTGGCCAGCTTGGTAGTTCCAGCCATGGTCAGATAGGCGGCGCTCTCGGTCTGGGTCTCCGTGTCGGAGTAGTCGAGGGTGTAGACGTTGAGGGTCACGACCACCTTGCCGTCGCCGTTGCGGTCTTCGCCGTAGGCGGCCAGTGCATCCTGCAAAGCGTTCACGGTGTCCTCGGGCAGATAATAGGGAGCCACCACGGCCACGTTATAATCGGGCTTGGTGACAAAGAAATACTGTCCGATGAAGTTGTAGGCCACAAAAGCCGCAGCGATGCCGATGATGATGACCCATTTCAGGTTATAGTCCCACCAGTTGGCCCAGCGCTCCTTGCGGGTGTACTGTCTTTCCTTGCGGGGGGCAATGTCTTTCGGGTCGATGTCGCGCTCGTAACGGTAGCTTGCCATGAGGCAGTGTCCTCCAAAAAAGTTATAACTCTGCCAGAATGGTCTGGCGGACGGCGTCGGGCAGCTGCTTCTGCTCGGCCCGGCTCATGCCTGCCGTCTGGATGGGCGGCAGCACCCGGACGTGTACCGTTCCGGGGGTGGCACGGTTGCCGCGGGCCTCGAACAGGCCCCGTGCGCCGGAGATGGCCACCGGCACCACCGGCGCGCCGGTCTTGACCGCAATGCGGAAGGCACCGGCCTTGAACTCACCGGCGCCGCCCTCTTCGCCCTTGTAGCGGGTGCCTTCAGGGAAGATGATGAAGCTCCTGCCGCTCTCCACGATGGCGGTGGCGTCGTTCAACGCGCGCACCGAGGCGCGGACATCGTCGCGCTGGACGAAAACGCAGCCCAGCAGCTTCATCCAGCGGTTGAGCAGAGGAATTTTTCCCAGCTCTTCCTTGGCGAGGATGCCGTAGGGCTCATCGAGGCCGGCCAGCAGCAGCGGGATGTCATAATAACTGCGGTGGTTCGCCACAAAGACGCAGGGGCCACCCTTCGGGATGTTGTCCAGTCCCTCGACGCTGAGCCGGACGCCGGTGACGTTCAGGATGCCTTTGCTCCAATGGGGGATGTGCTTTTTTACCAGCTGGCGCACCGTCTCGGTGTCGCCTGCGGCCAGCGCACGCTCGGCTTTGCACAGCACACTGTAATGGACGATCATGTACCCGAACAGATAAACGAATAACGCAATGGTGCGGAAAATGCTCACAGAGCGATACCTCCTTCTGGCTCAAAAAGCCGTTTCTATTGTATCACACTCCGCCCCAAAAAGGGAGAGGAAATACTTTTTTTACATTTAGAGGGCTTTGCGGCTTGCAAAATCCACAAAATCCGGGTATATTTATAATCAGAAAGCCAGCACAATGGCGTTTCCTGCCAAAACCGTGCTGCGCAATGTAAGCCGTCTTTCGGGACAGCGAGAGAGGATATTCACACAACATGAGTCTGTTCCCTTCTGCAAACGATTTCAAGTCCGGGCCGGGCGTCGAAAAGGACGCCCCCCGCAAGACCGGCGTAGGCCGCTTCTTCGAGCTGGTGGGCCGGGATATGAGCGGGATGTTCCTTGCAAACCTGCTCACCTGTCTGGGCTTTCTGCCCGTCATCTGTCTGGTGTACATCGGCTTCCTGATGAACAGCCTGCCCGTCATGGTGCTCAGCGCCGCCGTGGGCGGCATCCTGGCCGGTCCGGTGCTGGCAGGCATGTACGACACTGTCCTGCGCGCTCTGCGCGATGAGGCCGGTTACTGGTGGACCACCTACCGCAAGGCTTTCAAGCAGAACTTCAAAGCCAGCATCCTGCCGGGCGTGCTCTACTGCGTCGTGGTCACGGTGCAGATCTTCCTCGTGTACTTCTGCTTCAACCTGCTCTACCACGGCACCAACGTCGGCGTAGGCATGTGGGTGGCCACGGTGCTCAACCTCGTCATCTTCCATATGCTGTTCTCCTACATGTGGCCCCAGGTGGTCCTGCTGGACCAGCCTTTCGGCCAGACCCTCAAGAACAGCGTCAACTGCATGATCGCTTTCCTGCCCCACGCACTGGCTGCGTCTCTCGTGACGGTACTGTTCTGGGGCCTCGTCATCCTCTGTATGCCGCTGGGCCTGCTGCTCATGCTGGTGTTCGGCTTCTGGTTTCAGGTGGAGATCACCAGCCAGATCGTCTACGGCGACCTCGACCGGGTGTTCCACATCGAGGAGAACATCCGCAAGCTCCACGACGCCGAGTATGAAGCCGAGATGGCCGAGGAGCGCAGCGACGACGAGGAATAAACGACACACCGACGCGGAAAGGGGATGCGTGCAATGGAACAGCGGAACAATCTGGTGCTGCAGGGCACGGAGACATTTTCCCGCGGACAGCTCGATAATGTGGCGCTGGACAACGGCAGCGTCGTGCTGGACAGCGTGGCCGGGCGGTACCTGCAATACGGCAGCTACACGACGCCCGAGTTCGCCATGCCGGCCTTCTGCAACCTGAACGTCAGCTGGAATGCCCACGCGCCCCAGAACACGATGGTGGAGGTGCGCTGCCGCGTCTACGCAGGCGGCAGCTGGACGGGCTGGATGAGCTTTGGCAAGTGGGCGCCGGATTACCCCCGGGCCAGCATCAGCACCCACAGCGACGACGGCCTCATCTTCCTGATGGGCGACACCGTGACGGTGGCGCTGCCCGGCGGCGGCACCGGCGTCCAGCTTCAGGTCAATCTTTCGACCAACAACGATAAAGTCACCCCGGCGCTCCGGCTGCTGGCGGCGGCGGTCCGCCCCCTTGCGTGGGATAAGCAGAGCGGCCACCCCATCAACCGCCGCCTGTACTTACCGGAATACTGCCTCTCGGCCCATGACCCCAGCTTTGGCCGGGACATGGACCTGCCTCTGGTGATGGCGGCCCTGATGAACCGCTGGGGCGAGGACATCCTGCCCGAAGAGGTGGCCTACGTCATGGAGGACAAGACCACCGGCAGCACCAGCAACGGCGCTTTCGCCGCCGCGGCAGCGGGCTGCTGCGGTTTTCCCTGCTGGCAGGCGTGGATGGACCTGCAGGACCTGCGGGAGCAGATACACGACGGCTGTTCCGTAGCCGTGCGCATCGAGCGCCGCATCCGGGGCCAGCGGGACCCCATCGGAGTCTGGATGGGTCTGCGGGGTTTCGGCCACGACGACGCGGTCCTCGCCGATTATGTCCTGCTCAACGACCCCACCGCCGACAGCGACGGAGCCGTGAACTGCACGATGGCGGTGACGGATTTTGCCCGCTACTTCACTGGGCGGGCCATCGCCCTCCGCCCCAAGCCCCGGGACACCGAGGCCAACCGCCCCCGGCGGGTCTCCTGCGACTTTGTGTACAGCGCCGAGGATGACTGCTGGTATCTGGCCCAGAAGGGCCAGCGGCAGCTGCTCCCGGCAGAATTTTCCGGCTGGGCGGCCTGCAGCCCTCACGACGGAGTAGCCCACGCCACCACAGCCCACCGCACCTTCCGGAGGATGGAGCGGACACGGACAGGCGGCTTCCGCTTCCCGCCCGAGCAGACCGACGCAGGCGGGCGGTGCAGCGTTTACATCGTGGACCAGACCGGCACCATGCAGTTTGCAGAGGTCCGTCTGCCAGCCCCTCCGCCGCCCACGCTGCCGCTATCGGAAGCAAACCAAAGCACCGAGCCTTCTGTCTCCTGAGAGGCAGCACAGCCAAGAGCTTTTTGGGATAAATCATCAACATGGGAGGAACATATTATGGCAAAGACGATCATCACTTTGGGCCGCGAGTACTGCACCGGCGGACGCTACATCGCCAAGGACGTGGCACGCGCACTGGGCATCAAGCTCTACGACAAGGAACTGATCACGATGGCCGCCAAGAATTCCGGACTGTCCGAGGAGGCCGTGGCCGCCAGCGAAAAGCGGCACACCCACA
>OHNR01000017.1_pt1 | contig 32282 bp, 31 predicted proteins | sample 1569651 | NCBI WGS metagenome assembly OHNR01 (sample SAMEA3879502, study PRJEB24766) | human gut metagenome | biome: human-associated habitat; feature: feces | place: USA | collected 1985/1987 | reverse complement strand
TCTCGGTTGGAAAAACGCAGGACCTCCAATCCAAGCGCTGTCAAGAATGCGGAACGCTCAGAATCATAGGCCATCCCCTGAGGCTCATAGTGTTGAGAACCATCCAATTCAATAACTAACTTGGCAGAAGCACAATAAAAGTCTACGATAAATCTCCCGATGATTCGCTGTTTATAAACCTTCACCGGATATTTGCGGAGGAAAAGATACCATAGCTTTCGTTCGTGGGGCGTCATCTCACTGCGTAACCGCCGGGCGTTTTCCAGTTGACTGTTGTCCTTTGGTATGGTCATGTTTTCCCCTCTCAGTCGGCTGCGCCGACAGCTCTCCCAAAGGGAGAGCCAAGTTCCGCGCGTAATGCACTACACCGAACGGTGCATAGAAGTGCGCCCTCGTTATCTGTTCGATAACTTCCGATTTGCAGGTGAGTTCGGCTCCATAGTATCATATGGCCGGATAAACTACAAGAACAGCCACAGCAGTGCAAACTGCTGCGGCTGTTCGCTGCCTTACGAACACCGGCCATTCCCGGCGGGCGTTTTGTTTGTGCTCCGGTTTACTTCGCGTAATCGACGGCCTTGGTCTCGCGCAGGAGATTGACCTTGATCTGACCGGGATAGGTCAGCTCGTCCTCGATCTTCTTGGCGATGTCGCGCGCGAGCAGCACCATCTGATCCTCCGAGACCTCCTCGGGCTTGACCATGATGCGGATCTCGCGGCCGGCCTGAATGGCAAAGCAGTTGGCGATGCCGGGGAAGCTCTTGGTGACCTCCTCGAGCTTTTCGAGACGCTTGACATAGTTCTCGATGTTCTCGCGCCGGGCGCCGGGGCGCGCGGCGGAGATGGCGTCGGCCGCCTGAACGAGGCAGGCGACGACGGTGTGGGCCTCCACGTCGCCGTGGTGGGCCTCGATGGCGTGGATGACTTCCTCGGACTCCTTGTACTTGCGGGCGATGTTGACGCCGATGGTCACGTGGCTGCCCTCGACCTCGTGGTCGATGGCCTTGCCGATGTCGTGCAGGAGACCGGCGCGCTTGGCGGTGGCCACGTCGACGCCGAGCTCGGAAGCGAGCAGGCCGGCAATGTGCGAAACCTCGATGGAGTGGTTGAGCACATTCTGGCCGTAACTGGTGCGGTACTTCATGCGGCCGAGCAGCTTGATAAGCTCGGGATGCAGACCGTGGATGTTCGTCTCGAAGACGGCGCGCTCGCCCTCGGCCTTGATGGTGGCGTTGACCTCCTTCTGGGCCTTGGCGACCATTTCCTCGATGCGGGCGGGATGGATGCGGCCGTCCTGAATGAGCTTTTCGAGCGCGATGCGCGCGACTTCACGCCGCACGGGGTCGAAGCTCGAGAGCGTGATGGCCTCGGGCGTGTCGTCGATGATGAGGTCGCAGCCGGTGAGCGTCTCAATGGCGCGGATGTTGCGGCCCTCGCGGCCGATGATGCGGCCCTTCATCTCGTCGTTCGGCAGCGGCACGACCGACACGGTCACTTCGCTGGCATGGTCGGCGGCGCAGCGCTGGATGGCGGTGGCGATGATCTCGCGGGCGCGGCTGTCGGCCTCGTCCTTGTACTGGGCCTCGATCTCCTTGACCATGAGCGCCTGCTCATGCACGACGTCGTCCTTCAGGCTGTTGATGAGGAAGGCCTTGGCCTCCTCGACCGTATAGCCGGAGATCTTCTCGAGCAGCTCCATCTGGGTCTTTTTGAGCTGATTGATCTCGTTCTGCTTGGTGTCGATCGCGGCGATCTTCTGGTTGAGGGCGTCTGTCTTTTTGTCGAGCGTGTCCGTTTTGCGGTCGAGAGTCTCCTCCTTCTGCTGGAGGCGGCGCTCCTGCTTCTGCAGCTCCGCGCGGCGCTCCTTGACCTCGCGCTCGTACTCTGTCCGGCTCTTGTGGATCTCTTCCTTGGCCTCGAGCAGGGTCTCGCGCCGCTTGCTCTCGGCACTCTTATAGGCGTCATTTATGATCTGCTTGGCCTTCTCTTCCGCACTGCCGATCTCGCGTTCCGAGACCTTTTTGCGGTAAAGCCCGCCAAGGATACAACCAACCACAAGCGCTGCGATGATACAACCGAGTGCTATTGGTAACGACATATGAAATTGTGATCCTCCGTTTCTTCAGATTTTTTCTACGATATTCTTTCAAGTTGGAAAAGGCGGGCCATCAAGCGCACCCGCCGGGAACATAACGATATTCGTGGCGGCGCTCCATCCGCCGCCAAAAATACAATCACATTATTCTAACTTTATTCCGGACAGATGTCAAGTGCCGCCGCCCCTCCGGCGGATTCTTTTCTGGACAGGGCCGCCGCGCTGTACTATAATATAGAGCATCCGACATTCCGGCGAAGGGAGGGACCGCGCATGGCAGTGCTCCGGTATATTCTGCTTGCAGCCGCCATCACGCTCACGCTCGCGCTGCTGGCGCATCTGTGCCTGCCCGCGCGTGCACCCATCCCCCGGCGCACAGGCCGCCGCGGCGGCATCGCGATCGCGGTGCTGACGGCGGTGTACGCCGTCGCAGCGTTCTGGAACCTTGGCTCCGCGCGCGACCCGCAGCAGTTCTGCACGTTCGAGGCGGGCGAATCGGCCGTGCTCGCGCTCGAGCGCGAGACCGCCATCGCCGCCGTGTGGTACTACCCCGGCCTGTCCACGGGCGAGTACACCCTCGCCTATTCGGCCGACGGCGTGACTTTCACGCCCGCCGGCACGATGCCGCAGGGCTATGCCGACCTCTTCAAATGGCTCCAGCCGGAAATGGCCGACACCGCACCCGCCATGGCGGCCTATGTCCGCATCACGGCGAGCGCGCACATGGAGCTCGGCGAGCTCGCGCTCTATGACCTGCAGGGCGAGCGCATCGGCGTGCGCGACATTGCCGGTCCCTCGAGCGCGGACGCGCTCTGTGACGAAGCGGACACCGTGCCCGCCGCGTCCACGTACTACAACAGCACGTATTTTGACGAGATCTACCACGCGCGCACGGCCTATGAGCAGCTGCGCGGCGTGTATCCGTATGAAGTCTCGCACCCGCCGCTCGGCAAGGAGATCCTCTCGCTCGGCATCGTGCTCTTCGGCATGACGCCGCTCGGCTGGCGCTTTATGGGCACGCTCTTCGGCGCGGCCATGCTGCCGCTGATGTGGGACCTGCTGCGCCGGATGTTTCGCGACGACCGCGTGGCCCTGTGCGGCGCGGCGCTGCTGGCGTTCGACTTCATGCACCTGACGCAGACGCGCATCGCAACCATAGACAGCTTTGCGACACTGTTCATCCTGCTCATGTACCTGTTTTTGTACCGGTACTTCACGGAGGGGCGGCTGCGCCATCTCGCCGCCTGCGGCGTCACGTTCGGCATCGGCGCGGCCACGAAGTGGACGTGTCTCTATGCCGGGGCGGGCCTCGGCGTGCTCTGGGCGCTGCACTGGATCTTTGCCGGCGTGCAGGCGCACCGGGCCGGTGACGGCCGCCGGTATGCGCGCCGCCTGCTGGGCAACATCGGCTTCTGCCTTGTGTTTTTCGTGCTCGTGCCGGGCATGATCTATTATGCGAGCTATTACCCCTACGGCGCGGCGCGCGGCCTACACGGCGCCGGCATGTACTTCACGCGCGAATACGCCGCCATCGTGCTGGAAAACCAGCGCTTCATGTTCACGTATCATTCCGGCCTTGTCGCCACGCATCCGTATGCCTCGCGCTGGTGGCAGTGGCTGCTCGACCTGCGGCCGATCCTCTACTACCTGTCCTACGGCGACGGGACGGTGTCGACCATCGGCGCGTTCGTCAACCCCCTGCTGTGCTGGGGCGGGCTGCTGGCGCTGCCGGTGCTCGCGTATCGCGCATGGAAGCGCGACCGCACGGCGCTCTTTATTCTCGTCGGCTATCTGGCGCAGGTGCTGCCGTGGGTGTTCATCTCGCGCCTGACGTTCGAATATCACTACTTCGCGGCGACGCTCTTTCTCGTGCTCGCGCTCGGGTATGTGTTCGACCGGCTGCGCCGGCGCGGCTATCTCGGCATCGTGTACGCCTTCACGGCGGCAAACGGTGTGCTCTTCGCGCTGTTTTATCCCGTGCTCACGGGCGTGACGATCCCGCGCGACTACGCATGGAATGTGCTCAAATGGCTCCCGGACTGGCCGTTTTAACGCCGGGGAAACTTACAGAAATCGAGGTATTGTATATGATTGCGATCGGATGTGACCACGGCGGCTATGCCCTCAAGCAGGAGGTCATGCGCCATCTCGACGAGCTCGGGCTCGCCTACAAGGACTTCGGCACCTACAGCGAGGAAAGCTGCGACTACCCCATCTACGGCGAGGCCGTGGCCCGCGCCGTTGCGGGCGGGGAGTGCGAGCGCGGCATCCTCATCTGCGGCACCGGCATCGGCATCTCCATCTCCGCGAACAAGGTCAAGGGCATCCGCGCCGCCCTGTGCGGGGACTGCTACTCCGCCGAAATGACCCGCCGCCACAACGACGCGAACATCCTCGCCATGGGTGCGCGTGTGCTCGGCCCGGGCCTCGCGCTCAAGATCGTGGACACGTTCCTCAACACCGAGTTTGAGGGCGGCCGCCACGCGCGCCGCATTGCCCTCATCAGCGACATTGAAAACCGCGGCTGACGCCGCCTGACCCAAAGGAGGTGTGCCGATGCGCGCCCATCGAAACGACGTCTACCGCGCCCGGCGCAGCCGGGGCAAGGCCTGGCCGGTGATCCTGTGGATCCTCGCCGGGCTGATCGTGCTGGCCGTCATTCTCTTCTACGCCGGCCAGAAATACATCGTCTATGACAGCGACGGCTCTCTGCACGTCGTCTTCCCCATCATGGAAACGCCCGCCCCCGTCACCGAGGACGGCCAGCCCGAGACGGTCGACACCGAGGTCGTGCTCGAGGACCCGGACTATTCCGGCATCGTCTCCGACGCGGGCAAGGGCCTCACCGAGCTGCACGCGCAGTACCTGACGGCCGACAAGATCACGCCCGACGGGCTCACGCGCGCGGCCTCCGCCGTGAAGGCGGCGGGCGGCAACGCCCTCGTGCTGCAGATGAAGGCCCCCGGCGGCACGCTGAGCTGGAAGTCCGGCGTCTCGGACGCCGCGGCCTACGGCGTTAACGGCACGGCCGAGCTCGCCGACGCGATCCGGACCGTCAAGGGGCAGAACATCTACCTCGTCGCCGTCGTGAGCACGTGCGTCGACACGCTCATGGCCGAGCGCTACGCCGCCACCGCGCTGCAGACCGCGTCCGGCAGCGCGTATACCGACGGCTCCGGCGGCTGGGTCGACCCGTACAACACGTTCATCCGCACGTACCTCGTCAGCCTCTGCAAGGAGCTGCACGACCTGGGCTTTGACGAGGTCGCGTTCTCATACCTGCAGCAGCCGCTCGCGGCCACGGAGCTCAAATATGCGTCCCAGAGCGGCACGCCCTCGCGCACGGACGCGGTCGTCGCGCTGGCGAAGTACCTGCGCGCGAACCTGACCGCCACGGGCCTGCGCGTGAGCGCCATCGTGAGCGCGGACTCCATCCTGCAGGACAAGGCCGCGCAGTCCGGGCAGGACATGGCGGTGTTCCCGAAGCTGTTTGACCGCGTGTGCGTGTTTGCATCAACCGACAACGTCTCCACGCTCCAGAGCGCCATCGCGGCCGACAGCAGCTTTGACGCGGCGACGCGCTTTGTGCCGTTTCTCGCCCAGGCGCCGGAATCGGGCAGCTATGTCACCACCGGCTGAGCGCCTGCACAGCAAAGAAAAATCGCCCGGCGTGACCTTTCGGTCACGAAGGGCTTTTCTCTGCCATGGCAAAGCGCCTGTTTGCATCGGATTGCACCGAATCAGAAAGCGCGGTTTTATCAGTCGGCAGGCCCTTTTGTGATGACGGGCTTTCCCTCCGCATCCAACAACGGCGTCAATCCACCCGCGTATCCGCTTACGATAAAGAGATAATTCACGCCCGTCTCTTTATCCACATAGATCGTTTTTGCGCCCATGAAACCGCCTTCCTGATATACGATCTCAAACCGTTCTTCCTTCATTTCGCCTGGCCTCCGAATTTTGATTTTGCATCCTGCTTTTCTCTTGCTGCGCAGCCGGGCGCTATCTGTCCCAGCAGGTCTGTTTGTCTGCCTCCGTAATTGGGCGAATGACCCTGCAGGGATTGCCGACGGCAACCGAATCGCTCGGGATGTCCCGGACGACGACGCTTCCGCCCCCGATCACGACATTGCTCCCGATCGTGACGCCGGGCATGACCTGCACACCGCCGCCGATCCACACATGATCGCCTACGGTGATGGGATAGGCATACTCCAGTCCCAGCTCGCGGCGCGCGGCATCGATCGGATGACCGGCCGTATAAAACCCGCAGTTCGGCGCCACAAATACATGATCGCCGAATGTCACCGCGGCACAGTCCAAAATGACAAGGTTATGGTTGGCGTAAAAGTGCTCTCCGAGCCGGATGTTGTAGCCATAGTCGCACCAGAACGGGGCCGTCACGCAAAAATCCTCGCCCGTTTTCGCCAGAAGCCGCCTGAGGATCTCCCGCTTCCCGGCTTCGTCCGAGGGACACAGCTGATTGTAGGCATGGCACAGCTCCTTGGCCCGCACGCGGTCGGCGCAGAGTGCCCTGTCGTTGGCGTCATACAGCTTTCGGTTTTGCATTTTTTCCCGCTCGGTCATGTACATTCCTCCTGCAGATCCCGGCCGCCCGGCCTGTTACCTCTTATCTTACCACGCATCCGCGCACAGCACAACAGCAGCCGCAGCGGTTTGTCCCGCTGCGGCTGCTGCCTGTTCTCTCCCCTGCCTTCCCGGCGGAGTTCTGCCGGCCTCTTCATCATTTCAGGAACATCATCCACTCGTCTCAACATATACCGCCTGCTCCAGTGAAATGATGTTGCGCAGATAAGTCATGAGCGTCGCATCCATGGATATCCCTCCTAATCATTTGCCTGATATAAGGATAACCTTTCATATGGTAAACGTCAGCAGGTAATTCCTTTGGTACACTAACCGGGAATAAGGGGTGTGCAGATGGACGACTATAAAAGTATCGTGTCCTATCAGACACAGGATCACGGATACATCAGAATCAAGCTCCGGCAGCTGCTCGATGAGCGGCAGGTCACGCGCAACAAACTGCGCACACTGACCGGTGTGAAATACGACGTCATCAACCGCTACTATCAGGCGGAGCGCGTGCAAATGATGGACCTCGATTTCCTCGCAAAGGTCTGCTGTGTGTTCGGCTGCGAGATCAGCGATCTTCTGGAATACTGCCCGCAGCCGGAAACCCGTCCGGAAAACGAATAACCAAAAATCAGCCGGGAACCGATCGGTTCCCGGCTGATTGGCATATTGACGCGCTTTACTGCTTCGGCTGCTTGACGGCGAACACGTGCATCGCCATGCCGAGGCCCGTCACGCCGCAGAACACGCGGTGCATGACGCGCGCCTGCTTCGGGCCGATTTTCTTGGCCGCGGCGTGCGTATAGTTCAGGCCGAGGATGCCCGAGCCGATGACTGACCCGCTGACGACGGCGGGCACGTCCGTCTTGCCCGTTGCAAACGCCTGCACCGTGTGCACGCCCGCGCCGAGGCACAGCAGCCCCGCGCCCGCGCCGTGGATGAGCATACGCAGTTTGTAGTGCACCTTGCCCCACTTCGTGTGCTTGAGCACGGCCTCCGCGCCATCGACAGCGTAGCCCGCCACGCCGATCCACGGCCAGATCTTCTGGTACTTGCCGAGGGTATTCATGATCTTGCAGTTACATTTTTTCATCGTCGCGTGCCTCCTGAGCATTCATTTTGATTTCTATCTGCAGCCCGGCGCGCAGCCGGGACAGGGCTTCGGGGTCGTTTTCCACCTCGCGCGTGACGAGCACGACGAGCTGCGCGTCCGTGCAATCACTCACCGCCGCCAGACAGGCGAGTAGCCGCAGCGTTGCGTCCGCGTACCGCACGGGAAAGACCACATCGCGGTCGTCGAGCGCGTCCATACCGTGCCGCCAGACGATCGTCTGCGCGAGGCACGTGCGCTGCACGGCCGTCATCCTGAACGGCGGGCAGGCAGGGAGCGCCGCCACCCGCCGGAGCAGTTCCGGCCAGCGGGGATCGAGCGGCTCCGGCGACGCGAACGCCGCCGCCAACGCCGCCGGCGTCATGGGTTCGGGCGCTGCATCGACCGCCGCCGGCACCTTCCCGGCGGCCAGCGCCGCGATGCGGTGCCGGTCGAGCTGGCGCTGTGCCGCGCGGGCGAAAGCGAGCGCCGCCGCGAGGTTTTCCTCCGCCGTATGCCCCGGCCGCGCCAGCAGCGCGAGCACCCGGTCGCGCACCGCCGTGACGGCGGCGGTCAGCCGCCGCTCCCGCGCGCCGGGCACATAACCGTCGTCCGGCAGCGGCGCGGAGACGAACCGCAGGGGCGCGGAGCGCGCCAGCAGTCGCTGCGCGGCCTCCGGGCACGCGGGTGATAGTCCCTGCTCCACCCGGTCGCACAGCAGCACCTCCCAGCGCGGAAAGTCCCGGCACGTGCGGCACAGGCTCTGCTCACCGAGCGTGCGCTGCAGCTCACACAGGCCGTCGGCACACAAAAACGGGCAGCGCCCGTCCGTCTGTGCAAAGTACGTGTCGCCCTCGCTGTCCACGCGCAGCACGCGCCGCAGCTTTGCCGCCAGCGGATGCTGCAGGCGCAGGTAGGCGTCCTGCGCGTCGGGATCGACGACGATCTCCCACGCGGCGCAGCACGTCTGCGGGCACGCCCCGGCCAGGCACCGGAACGCGGCATAGTCATCGGGGCGGGTCTGGTACATGGTGGCCTCCTTGCGCGTATTTTTTCTATTGTAGCACATCGCACGCCGCAGGAAAAGGGACGTTTCCGTGCCCAGTGCGCAAAAAACAGACGGACACCGAAATGTCCGTCTGTCTGTTGCTGTGATGACCGGCCGCAGCTTACTGCTTGACCAGATCCATGAGGTTGATGATGCCGCGCGGGCAGATATCGGCGCAGTGGCCGCAGCCGACGCACTTGTCATAGTCGATCGTGGACACGAAGTTCTCGATCTTGATGGCTTCCGCCGGGCACTCGCGCTGGCACTTCATGCAGCCGATGCAGCCGACGTCGCAGATCTTGCGCGTGACGGCGCCCTTGTCCTGATTGCGGCAGCCGACGAGCACAGCCTGCTTATACGGCACGCGCTCGATGATCTTCTTCGGGCAGGCATCGGCGCAGGCCATGCAGCCGACGCACTTGTCGCGGTCGACCTTGGCGACGCCGTTGACGATGTGCATGGCGCCAAACTTGCAGGCCTTGGCGCAGTTGCCGAGACCGATGCAGGCGAAGCGGCACTCCTTGTTGCTCTTGCCGCCGAACAGCATGGCAGCCTGGCAATCCTGGGGTCCCTGGTAGTTGAAGCGCTTGACGGCGACGCCCTCCGCGCCGGAGCACGGCACGAACGCAACCATCTTCTCCTCCGCACCGGCGGAGACACCCATGATCGCAGCGATCTTGTCGGCAGCTTCCTGGCCGCCGGCGACGCAGCAGTTGACCGGAGCCTTGCCCGCCGCGACCGCAGCGGCATAACCGTCGCAGCCGGGGTAGCCGCAGCCGCCGCAGTTGGCGCCGGCAAGGCACTCACGCACGGCCTCCTGCTTGGGGTCGACTTCCACGTGGAAGATCTTGGCGGCGAACGCCAGCAGCGCGCCGAAGATGGCGCCCATGGCGCCGAGGACGGCGATCCCTTCGAGAATCAAAGTAAAGTTCATATTCACGCCCTCCTTAGCCGATCTTCATGCCGGAGAAGCCCATGAAAGCCAGGGCCAGCAGACCGGCGGAGACGAGGCAGATCGGGAAGCCCTCAAAGCTCTCCGGATAGTCGGCAAACTCGAGCTTCTCGCGCACGCTTGCGAACAGGCAGATGGCGAGCATGAAGCCGAGGCCGCCGAACACACCGTAGACCACGCTCTGCACAAAGCCGAAGCTGTACTGCGTGTTGAGCAGTACGACGCCGAGCACGGCGCAGTTGGTGGTGATGAGGGGCAGGTAGATGCCGAGCGCGGAGTACAGGGATGGGATGGACTTTTTGAGGAACATCTCGATGAACTGCACGAGCGCGGCGATGACGAGGATGTAAGCGATCGTCTGCAGGAACGCCAGACCGAGCTGGACCAGCAGCAGGTTGACGAGCCAGCAGATGGCGGACGCCAGACCCATGACGAACGTGACGGCGAGGCCCATGCCGGCGGCGGTGTCGATCTTGCTCGAGCAGCCGAGGAACGGGCAGCAGCCGAGGAACTGCGAGAAGATGAAGTTATTCGTCAGCACGGCGCTGAGGATGATGGCAAAAATACTGGTCGTAGAACTCATGTTATGCCGCCTCCTTTTCCTGCGCTGCGAGCGCTTTTTCCTTGGCTTCCTTCTTCTCGGCGGACTTGCGCAGCGCGTACTGCATGAGCGCGATCAGGCAGCCGAGGGTGATGAAGCCGCCGATCGGGAGCGTGAGCACGAGCGCGCCGTACTCAGACGGGAAGATCTGAATGCCGTTGCCGGTGCCGATGACACCGTCGATGGTGTTGAAGATGCCGGTGCCGAACGAGCCCTTGCCGAGCAGCTCACGGATGACGCACATGGCGATGAGCACGAGCGTGTAGCCGAGGCCCTGGAAGATGCCGTCGAAGAACGACGGGCCGACGGGGTTTTTCTGGCAGAACGCTTCGGCGCGGCCGATGATGATGCAGTTAACAACGATCAGCGGGATGAACACGCCCAGAGACGCGCTCAGCGCGGGAACGTAGGCCTGCAGCACCAGGTCGACGATGGTAACGAAGCTCGCGATGACCAGCACGAAGATGGCCAGACGGATGTCGTTCGGAATGACTTTGCGGATGAGGGAAATGACCACATTGCAGCAAGTCAGGATGATGAGCACGGACAGGCCCATGCCGATGCCGTTGAAGAGGCTGGTCGTGATGGCCATGGTGGCGCACATGCCGATGAGCTGCACGAGGACCGGGTTATTGGTAATGAGGCCTTCCTTGAACTGTTGTTTGATATTCATGTTTCAGCCCTCCTTAACCCAGCGACTTGGCCGCGTTGATGACGGTCTGCACTTCGGTGACGACGGCGCGGGACGTGATCGTCGCGCCGGAGATGGCCTCGACGGTGCCCTTGTCCTTCGTCAGAGCAAGGCCGTCGCCCTGGCCGACGAGGTTGTCGCGCCAGGCGCCTTCGTTCGTGTCCGCCGCCTTGGCGCCGAGGCCGGAGGTCTCGGAGTGCTTGGTGACGTACACGCCGGTGCAGTTATAGTCGCTGTCAAGGCCGACGACCATGGTAATCATGCCCTGTGCGCCGGAGAACGTAGTCTCGGCGACGTAGCCGGCCTGCTGGCCGCCCGCAGTGGCAGTGCTGAGCTTGGTGATGGTGCCGTCGTTCTCAAAATCGGCCTGCTCGGTGTATTCGTCGGCCGCGAGGACGTTGGCGTATGCGTTCTTGGTCGTCTCGGCCGCGCGCATGGCAATGGTGTCCTTCGTCATCTCGTACACGAGACCGAGGGCCAGCGCCATAATGGCAGACACGGCAAAGAGCACGAGCGCGAGCTTGATGATCTGGCCGCCGCCGGATTTCTTTTCAGTCTTTTCAGCCATTTGCAGCAGCCTCCTTTGCTTCTTTCTTCGCAGCCTTTGCAGCGGCCTTCTTGGCCTTGACGTCCTCGCGGCTGACGCCGAACTGACGGCGCTGGGTGTGCTTGTCGAACATCCATGCGCAGCAGTTCATGATGAGGATGGCAAAGGAAACGCCCTCCGGGAAGCCGCCGAACACGCGGATGAGCACGGTCAGCGCGCCGCAGCCGACGCCGTAGATGATGCGGCCGGGAGCGGTGACGGGGCTGGTGCTGTAGTCGGTCGCCATGAAGAAGGCGCCGAGCAGCAGGCCGCCGGACAGGAGGTTGTCGAGCATCCACTGGACGTGGGTGTAGCCGCCGCCGTTCTTGCTGCCGAAGATGAGCGTCAGCAGCGCGACGGTGCCGATGAACGACACGGGGATGTGCCAGGTGATGACCTTGCGGCACAGCAGGTACACGCCGCCGATGAGCAGCGCGAGCACGCTGACTTCGCCGAGACAGCCGGGCATGGTGCCGAGGAACATGGACTTATAAGTAAAGTACTGCGGCAGCGCCTCGCCGGCCTTCATGTAGCTGAGCGGGGTGGCCATGGTGGCCGCGTCCGCGCCGATGACGGACGTCAGGCTGCTGGGCACGACCCAGGTGGTCATGAACAGCGCGTAGGAGGCGAGCAGGAACGCACGGCCGGCGAGCGCCGGGTTGAGGAAGTTCTTGCCGATGCCGCCGTAGAGCTGCTTGACGACCACGATGGCGAAAAACGCGCCGATGATCGGCAGCCACCACTTGCAGTTGGCCGGCAGGGTGTATGCGAGCAGGATGCCCGTGACCACGGCGGACAGGTCGCCGATGGAGTCGGGCTTTTTCATGAGCTTGCGGTAAGCCCACTCAAAGAACACGCACGACACGATGGACACGGCCAGCGGGATGAGCGCCTGCGCGCCGAACTGCCACACGCCGACGACGAGGGCCGGGAGCAGCGCGATGATCACATCGAGCATGATCTCGCGGGTGCCGCGCTTGGCGCGAACCTGAGGCTGATAGGCAGCGTCAAAGGTATATTCTTTCGGTGTCATTTCGTTTCAGCCTCCTTTGCAGCGGCTTCCGCGCGGGCCTTTTCTTCGGCCGCACGGGCGGCGAAGAGGAGCTTTGCGGTCTTGAAGGTATGGGTCAGGGGCAGACGGCCCGGGCAGTTGTACGAGCAGCTGCCGCACTCGAAGCAGTCGAGGATGTGGTACTTCTGCATGTTCTCGAAGTCGCGGTTCTGATAGTACTTATACATGTACAGCGGCTCGAGCTTCATCGGGCAGACGGTCAGGCACTTGCCGCAGTGGATGCACGTCGGATTCTCGACAGAGCGATCTTCCTTATCGGTGAAGAACAGGATGCCCGCGGTGCCCTTGATGTTGGGCGCCTCGAGATTCGTGGCGATCAGGCCCATCATGGGGCCGCCGAGGACGATCTTCTTCGGCTCGACGACGAAGCCGCCGCACTGCTCGACGATGTAGCTGAACGGGGTGCCGAAGCGGCACTGCAGGTTGTAGGACTTGTCGCCCATGGCGCTGCCGGCGACGGTGAGGACACGCTCGATGCTGGGCATGCCTTCGTAGCAGGCGCGGTAGATGGCGTAAGCCGTCTGGGTGCTGATGACGTTGCAGCCGACGCCGGACGGCAGACCGCCGGGCTTGACCTCACGGTTCGTGATGGCCTTGATCTGCATCTTCTCGGCGCCCTGGGGGTACTTGACGTTCTCCGGCACGATCTCCACGCCGTACTGCGCGGGGTTCTTGGACAGGAGCAGGTCGATGGCGTCCTGCTTGTTCTTCTCGATGCCGTAGTAAGCCTTGTCGAGACCGGACGCGATGCGCGCCAGCTCGATGCCCTTGAGCAGCTCCTCGGGGTGGTTTTTCATGGTCAGGTGGTCACCGTTGAGGTACGGCTCGCACTCTGCGCCGTTGATGATGAGGGTATCGACCTTGCCAAGGCCGCCGCGGATCTTGAACGCGGTCGGGAACATGGCGCCGCCGTGACCGACGATACCGGCCTCGCGGATGCGCTCGAGGATGGCCTCAGGATCCTTCATCTGCTCGGGCGTCAGGGGCGCGAGATCCGTGCAGGGGGTGTCCTGGAAGTCATTTTCGATCACGATCGCGGGGATCATATCGCCCAGGGGATGGGGTCTCGGCTCGATGGCGATCACCTTGCCGGAGACCGTCGCGTGAATGGGTGCGGAGACGGGTGCCGGATTGTCAGCGATCTTCTGACCCATCTTCACATAATCGCCCACCGCGACCAGCGGTTTGCAGGGTGCGCCGATATGCTGCATCATCGGAAGCACGACCTGCGGCGGAGGCGCAATGACGGTCACCGGAACGTCCGGCGCCTTCATGTAGTTGGGATGAACTCCGCCATGAAACTTAAAGGGCATTTGCATCACCTCTCTATTTTTTGACCCACATATATTAGCACGCCAACCTAATTTCGTCCACCAAAAATGGCGGAAAAACATCAAATTGTACTAATTTAAATATTAACGAACCTGCAAAAAAGCTGACAAATCCAACATTTCCGGAAAATTTGCAACATTTTGTGCATATTGGCGGGATTTTTCGCCGTCCCGGCGCGCGGGGCGGAAAAAATTCTGTGTTCGGGACTTAACAAGCGGGGAAAAATCCTGTAAAATAGACAGCAAATGCTCTGCCGGCGCTGCCGGCGGCAAAAGGAGGCCACGTTATGCTGACACACTGGGCGGACACGCTCGACCGCGCGCAGCCCCTGCCGGAGTATCCCCGGCCGCAGATGGTGCGCGACAGCTACCTGAATCTCAACGGCCCGTGGAGCTACGCGATCACGACGAGCGCGCAAAAGCCCGCGCAGGCCGACGGCACGATCCTCGTGCCCTTCTCGCCCGAGAGCGAGCTGTCCGGTGTGGGACACGTCCTGCAGCCGGAGGAATACCTGTGGTACATCCGCACGGTCACGCTGCCGGACGGGTTCAACGTCGGCCGCGTGCTGCTGCACTTCGGCGCGGTCGATCAGATCGCGACCGTGTGGTGCAACGGCGTGGAGCTGGCCACGCACACGGGCGGCTACCTGCCGTTCACGGTGGACATCACCGAGGTGCTGGCCAAGGAAAACACGATCCTCGTGTGCGTGCGCGACGCGACGAACAAATCCCAGCTCCCGCGCGGCAAGCAGACGCTGCACCCGCACGGCATCTGGTACACGCCGCAGAGCGGCATCTGGCAGACGGTCTGGCTCGAGAGCGTGCCGCAAAACTATATCCATTCCCTGCGCGTGACCCCGCTGTTCGACGCGCACCAGGTGGAGATCACCGTCGAGGGCGCCGGCCAGTGCACGATCGATCTGGAGGGAAAGCGCTTCACGTTCCCGGCGGGCGTGCCGGCGCACGTGCCGGTGCAGTCGTTCCGCCCCTGGTCGCCGGAGCACCCGACGCTCTACCCCTTCAGCGTGACGCTCGGGGACGACACGGTCTACAGCTACTTTGCCATGCGCAAGTGCAGCGTCGAGACAGACAAAGACGGCGTGCGCCGCCTGTTTCTCAACGGCAAGCCGTATTTTCACAACGGCCTGCTCGACCAGGGCTACTGGCCGGACGGGCTCTATACCGCGCCGAGCGACGACGCGCTCGTCTATGACATCCAGCTGGCCAAGGACATGGGCTTCAACATGCTGCGCAAGCACATCAAGGTCGAGTGCGATCGCTGGTACTATCACTGCGACCGGCTGGGCATGCTCGTCTGGCAGGACATGCCCTGCGGCGGCAGGCGCTATGACCCGCTCATCGTCTCGACCCCGCTCGTGACGGGCTGGCACCTCGACGACAGCTGGTATCCCCTCTTCGGCCGCACGAACGTGACGGCGCGCAAGGCGTTTCTGAACGAGCTGCGCGACATGGTCACCACGCTCTACAACCACCCGTGCATCGCCGTGTGGGTGCCGTTCAACGAGGGCTGGGGCCAGTTTGACAGCCAGACGGCCGTGCAGGTCATCCGGTCCGTGGACAAGACGCGCACGATCGACCCGGCCAGCGGCTGGCACGATCAGGGCTTCGGCGATGTGCGCAGCCTGCACGTGTATTTCCAGAAGTACAAGTTTCAGCCCGACAAGCTCGGCCGCGCCACGCTGCTATCGGAGTTCGGCGGCTATATCCACCGCGTCGAGGGCCACGCCGTCGGCGGCAGGAGCGTCGGCTACAAGACGTGCGACGCCCCGCTCTCGCTCGAGTACGCGCTGCAGGCGCTCTATGACGAGCAGATCCGCCCCGCCATCGCGCAGGGCCTCAGCGCCGCGGTGTACACGCAGCTGAGCGACGTGGAGCACGAGCTCAATGGCCTCGTGACCTACGACCGCAGCATCGTGAAGCTCCCGGTGCAGACGCTGCACAAGATCTTTTATATCGAAAACGAATAAACAAAACCGCCCGCTGCGATCGCAGCGGGCGGTTGATTTTTGCGTTTCGGGCTCGGCTCAGTACGCCACGCCCCAGTAGATCATGCACTTGGCGGGCTTGCCGCACACGGGGCACACGTCGTCGAGGTGCTCCTGCTCGAACGGGATGCAGCGGCTGGACATGCCGGCCTTGTCCTTCATCTCGAGCTCACAGGCGAGGTCGCCGCACCACATGGTCTTGATAAAGCCGCCGTTTTTCTCCTGCAGCTCCTTGGCCTCGGCCAGCGAGTGCGCGGCATAGGTGTGCTCGTCGAGGTTGCGCTTGGCCTTGTCGAACAGGCCCTGCTGCACGGTCTCGAGCAGCTCGGGGATGCGCGCCTCGAGCTCGTCGAGCGCGACGGTGATCTTCTCGCCGTTGTCGCGGCGGACGGCGACGCAGTGGCCGGCCTCGATGTCCTTCGGGCCGATCTCGACGCGCAGCGGCACGCCCTTCATCTCCCAGTTGGCGAACTTCCAGCCGGGGCTGTTGTCGCTGAAGTCGCCCTGCGCGCGCAGACCGGCGGCCTTCAGGCGCGCGACGAGCTCCTCGGCCTTCTCGGTCACGCCGGGCTTGTGCGCCGCGATGGGCAGCACGATGACCTGGATCGGCGCGATGTGCGGCGGCAGGACGAGACCGTTGTTGTCGCCGTGGGTCATGATGAGGCCGCCGATAACGCGCGTGGACATACCCCACGAGGTCTGGTGCGGATAGGCCTGCTGGTTGTTCTTGTCGGTGTAGGTAATGTCGAACGCGCGGGCAAACCCGTCGCCGAAGTAGTGGCTCGTGCCGGACTGGAGCGCCTTGTGGTCGTGCATCATGCACTCGATGGTGTAGGTGTTCACGGCGCCGGCGAACTTCTCCTTGTCGGTCTTGTTGCCGCGGATGACGGGCATGGCCAGCTCCTGCTCACAGGTGTCGGCATAAATCTCGAGCATCTGCAGCGTCTCCTTGCGGGCCTCGGCCTCGGTGGCGTGCAGGGTGTGGCCCTCCTGCCAGAGGAACTCACGCCCGCGCAAAAACGGGCGGGTGGTCTTTTCCCAGCGCATGACGCTGCACCACTGGTTATACAGGCACGGCAGATCGCGCCAGCTGTGCACGATGTGGCTCCAGTGCTGGCAGAAGAGCGTCTCGGACGTCGGGCGCACGCACAGGCGCTCCGGCAGCTCCTCGCTGCCGCCCATCGTGACCCACGCGCACTCGGGCGCGAAGCCCTCGACGTGGTCCTTCTCCTTCTGCAGCAGGCTCTCGGGGATCAGCATCGGCATGGCCACGTTCTGGTGACCGGTCGCCTTGAACTTGCCGTCGAGTATCTTCTGGATGTTCTCCCAGATGGCGTAGCCATACGGGCGCATGATGAACAGGCCCTTGACATCGGAATAATCCACGAGCTCCGCCTTGGTGCACACGTCGGTGAACCACTGGGCGAAGTCGACTTCCATATCGGTGATCTGCTCGACCTTCTTTTCTTTGGCCATAAGCGCAACACTCCTCTGTATGCCGCGCAGGGATCCCGCGCGGGCGTATTTTATAATGTATGGGGTAACTTATATAGTGTATAGAATCCGCCGCCGCTTGTCAAGCGCCAAGCAGCTCCTGCACCGCAAAAACACCGATCATGACGGCGATGAGAAAATACAGCACGACCGCGGCGACGGAGTGCCGCGCCGGCCGGCGGTCAAACAGCTGCCCCGCACACCAGAATACAAGCAGTGCGGTGCCGATCCAGTAGACCGGGTTGAGCGCGATGGCCATGACCGTCACCTCGACGATCAGCAGTGCGAACACCGCGATCTGCCACGTGCGGATGCGCCGCGCGCGGCTGTTGCAGTAGATCTCGCGCCATGCGTCGGAAAGCTCGCGGCGCTGGCGGCGGAAAAACGATTCGCGCGGCTTTTTCGGCGCGGCCGCCTCGGCCGGGGTCTCGGGCGTTTCGGCCGCCGTTTCGACGGTTTCGGCCGCGGTTTCGGGTTCCATTTCGACGGTTTCGGCCGCCGTTTCAGGTTCTGCTTCGGTGTAAGGGCGCTCTTGTTCCATGCGTTCCACTCCTTTCCGGTTTTTCGGAAAACCGGTCCTTTTTTTCTCAGGATACCCCGCCGCAGAGCGCCTGTCAAGGGCCGGATCGCGGCCGAAAAGTGCATTTCGGGCTTGACCGCACACCATTCGTGCAATATAATATGTAAATTAGAGATGCTATTTCAAGATGCAATCGAACCCCTTGGAGGTGACCATCTATCAACAGACAGAGTTACATGGCGGAAATCAGCAGCCTGCTTGGCCTGATTACCGACGACAATACCCGTCAGGCGCTCATTGCGCAGATGGAGAACATGTTTGACAACGCGCCCGATGAGGAGCGCCTCATTCAGGAGATCGGCAACCCGACGAAGGTGGCCGTCGCCCTCATCCGCTACGCCGACAGCGGCAAGATCACGCCGGCCGCCGCGCCCGTGGTCGCGCCCGAGCAGGTGCAGCCCAAGCGCGCGCCGCAGCCGCGCCCGCGTGCCGAGCAGTACCGCCCCATTGCGCCGCAGCCTGCTCCCCAGCCGGCCTACGCCGATCAGGCCGCGGAGGATGCCTATGACGAGCAGCCCGCCGCGCCCGTGCTCGACGGCCAGTTCTCGTTCGACGAGCAGCCCGAGGAAGGCTACTATGACGAGCAGCCCGCCGACGACGGCTACTACGACGAGCAGCAGCCCGAAGGCGATTATGATGACCCGAACTACGCCACCGACGGCGAGGAAGGGTATTATGACGAGGCCTATTACGATGACGAACCGGTCTACAAGACGAACGTCTTTCTGGCGATCCTCTACACGCTCGGCGCGATCGTGGTCGGCGTGCCGGTGCTGGCCGTGCTGCTGGTGCTGGATCTGGCCGTGCTGGCCGTCGGCGCCGCGTGCGGCGCGGGCGGTGTGGGCCTGATCGCGACGGCCTTCATCGGCCTGCCCATGGTGGCGGATATGCTCATCCTGCTCGGCGGCGGCGCCGCCGTGATCGCCATCGCGCTTGTCGTGATCTGGCTGGCCATCTGGCTGTTCATCCGCATGGTCATCGGCTGGGTCCGGCTGCTCGTGCGCCTGGGCAAGCGCTGGTGCAGAAAGGAGATCGCCGCATGAAAAAAGCCTGGAAAACCATCCTCATCGTCGCACTGTGCATCCTGATCGTGGGCGAGATCGTGCTCGGCGTCGGCCTTGCGACCGGCGGCAGCCCCGACCGCATCTGGGAGGCAGCGTATGAGCACTACGACATCGGCTCGATCTTCGCGTTCATCAAGTCCTCCGGCATCGCGGACCTGCTGGCGAGCATCGGCCTGTAACAAAAGCAAAAAATGAGACGGTGTGCATCACCGTCTCATTTCATTTTAAAGAGCAGTACGCCGCCCGTCATCAGCGCGAGCCCCGCCCACTTGCTCCAGCCGAAGGCGAGCTTTTCCGTGCCCATGATGCCGAAGGCGTCGATGGCCGCGGCCGCAGAAAGCTGCGCGATGAGGATCGTCGCCACGGCGAGCGTCGGGCCGAGCCTGCCCATGCCGAGCATGACCGTGACCGTGATGGCCAGCGCCAGCACGCCGCCGAACCAGCAGTATTTCGGCGCGGCGCCCAGCGCGGCAAAACTGCCCGTGCGCCAGAACACCAGCACCAGCAGCGACAGCACCGCCGCCACACACTGCACGAAGGCATTGGTCTCCATCGTACCGATGTGCTCACTCAGGCGCGTGTTCATCACGCCCTGAATACTCATCGCCGCCCCGGCGAGGATGCACGCGAGAAATCCACCCAAAATTCATCGGCTCCTTCCGAATAATCCTTGCACTGCCGCCCGGAATGTGTTACACTGTGTCGTACGGGCAAACATTTGCCCGCAGCACGCGCACAAAGGAGGGCCCGCCCATGGCAGCAGGCAGCAAACCGAAATACTATCTCGTGGAGGCGAGCGTCCTGCCCGAGATCTTCGCCAAGGTGATCGAGGCCAAGGAACTGCTCGAGACCGGTCAGGTGCGCACGGTGGCGGACGCCGTGGCGCGCGTGGACATCAGCCGCAGCGCATTTTATAAATACAAGGACTTCGTGTCCCCGTTTCAGGACATGTCGCGCGGCCATCTGGTGACGTTCAACCTCGAGCTGCTCGACCGGCAGGGCGTGCTGTCGTCCGTCCTCGCTATTTTTGCCGAAAACGGTGCAAATATACTCACCATCAATCAGAGCATCCCGACGAGCGGCGTCGCCCCGGTGACGATCACGGCCGCGACCGAGAACATGCAGACGACGATGGAGGCGTTCATGGCGGCGCTCAAGGCGGCCGAGGGCATCATCCGCGTACACCTCATGGCCGGCTAAGTGAAAAAGTAAAACATCCCCGGACCGTAATTGGTCCGGGGATGATTTTTTACCGCTTTTTCACTCGAGCAGCTGGGCGCGGCCGCCGTGCAGCCGGATCTTCCCGGCGCAAAAGCGCTTGACCGCCTCGGGCAGGAGCTTCCACTCCGCGTCGGTGAGCACGCGGCGCTTGAGCGTCGTGAGATCGTCGTCCTCGAGCACGGGCACGGCCTTCTGCAGCAGCACCGGGCCGACGCCGCCGGTCTCGTCGACGAGGTACGCCGTCGCCCCCGTGACCTTCAGCCCGCGGGCGAGCACCGCCTCGTGCACCGCGTCGCCGCGCAGCGTCTCGAACGCCGGGACGAGCGACGGCTGCACCGCAATGACCCTGTTGCGAAAGCTCTTGGCCGTCTCGCGGCCGACGCCGGGATAAAACCCCGCATTGATGACCAGCTCGATGTCCATGTCCTTGAGCTTGTTGCGGATGGCCATGTCGTACGACGTGTCGTTCGGGAACATGGCCGGCTCGACGACGACGGTCTCAATGCCGGCGTTGCGCGCGCGCTTGAGCGCGTAGGCGTTGGCGTTGGACGAGATGACGGCGACGAGCTGCAGCTCCGGGATCTCGCCGAAGAACACGGAGTCCAGCAGACTTTGCAATTTTGTTCCCTTGCCGGAAACCAGAACAGCACTGCGGATCATACGCTCGCTTACTCCTTCCCCAGCAGCCGTGCGGCCGTGGCGCGGTTATTGTCCTCCTGCCGGTTGAGCAGCTCGGTGCGGCGGCGCATCTCCTCGCCTCTGCCGGCGAGGGCGACGGCCGCATCGATCCGGTCGGACAGATCCTTTTCGTTGACCGCCTCGAACTGCATATAGTTATTCTGCTCGACATAGTCGAGAAACGCCGTAACCTTCGGGTCGTAGGCGACGCCGATGAGCGGCACGCCCTGCCCGGCGGCAAAGATGAGCCCGTGCAGCCGCATGGACACGACGGCCGTCATGCGCGAGAGCACGCCGATCACTTCGCCGGTGGACATCTGCTCGTCGAGCGTATAAAACGGGATGCTCAAATGCTCCGTGACGAGCTGGCTGGCCTCGCCGTCGGTGCGGAAATTGATACTGAGGAACACCGGCGTCAGACCGTATTTCAGGTAGGCGTACACGGCGCCGGCGGCGAACACGGTGGCCTTTTCCTCGATGCCGGGCCACTTGCGCAGCACGAAGCCGATATACTTGCCCTCCGGATCCATATCATGCTCGCGCAGGATGCGGTCGATGCGGCTGCGCTCGGCAGCCGGCAGCGTGAGCGCGGGGTCGGACGCGAGGATGACCTCCGGCTCGGTGACGCCGAAATCCGCGAGCGTCTCGCGGCTGTCCGGCTCGCGGAGGGTGATCTTGTCGACGCAGGTGTTGATGATGCGCGCGGCGAGCTGCCGGTCGCGCTCGTAGATGATGGGGCCGATGCCGCAGCCGTACATCTGCACCTTGCAGCCGCAGCGCCGGGCCATGCGGATCGTGCCGAGATAATACCATAAGCTCAGCCGGCTCGTGACGTCCTGCATGAGGCTGCCGCCGCCGCTGATGAACAGCTGGCTGCGGCGCAAGATGCGCCGGATGGCGGGAACATGAAACCGGTTGCAGGCGTTGACGCCGTAAGCGCTGCGCGTGTCCTTCGGCCGGCGGGAGAGCACGGTCACAGGCATGTGTGGGTCGATGCGGCGCATCTCGCCGATGATGGCCTGCAAAATGGCGTCGTCGCCGGTGTTGCCGAAGCCGTAGGCGCCGCAGATGAGCACGCCGTCGCGCACACCGTCGCGCCGGTTGCGCTCCATGCGAAAGACGGCGTTGTAAATTTCCAGCTGGCGCAGGCCGGTGGCCTCCTCGGAGAAGTCGGCCTTGCCGCGCCGGTAGAGCGCCTCGCCCATCTCGTGGCGGTAGTTTTCGTCGAGCGCGTAGCGCGCGAGATAGGCCGCAAGCATGCGCACGTCGCCCGGCTCGATGAGCAGGCCGGTCACGCCGTGCTCGATGATGGCCGGCACGCCGCCGACGTTGGACGCGACGGTGGCCAGATGCGCGCGCGCGCCCTCGGGCAGCGCATAGGGAAACGCCTCCGACACGGATGAGAGCGTGTTGATATCGAGCGCGCCGTAGAAGCTGTCGAGGTCGTTGACCCAGCCGAGGAAGAACACGCTGTCGGCCAGATCCAGCTCCTTCGTGAGCGCCTCGAGCTTTTTGCGCTCCTTGCCGTCGCCCGCGATGGCAAGGCGCAGCTGCGGGCAGGCCTTTTTGGCCAGCGCCACCGCGCGCAGGAGCGTCGGGATATCCTTGACGGGGTCAAGCCGGGCGGCAATGCCCGCGATCACGTCGCCCTCGTGCACGGTATAGCCGAACTGCGCGAAATACGCCGCGCGGTCGGTCCTGGGCACGACGTGGGAAAAGTCGAGCCCGTTGTAGATGGAAAAGAGCCGGTTCGGCTCAAAGCCGCGGTCGATGAGCCGCTGGCGGATGGGGTCGGACACGCACACGCGGTAGTCGAGCTGGTGCAGGGCCCAGATATTGAGCGTGCCGTAGACGGCGCGGGCGAACGGCCGGCCGAGATAGTCGAGCCGGTAGTCGCTGTGCACGGTGCTGATGACCGGCACGTGTACGCCGGGCCGCAGCATGGCGCCCATGACGTTGGCCATGGAGCCGTGGCAGTGCACGAGGTCATACTCCCCGTCGCGGATGATTTTTTTGAGCGCGGCGAGGTTGGACACGAAGCCCCCGTCAAGCACCATCGTCGGGATGCCGAGCGCGGCCGCGCCGTCGGCAAAATCGCCGCCGCGGAAGCACACGAGCTGCACGTCGATGATCTGACCGAGATATTTCAGCAGGGAGTAAACATGCGTCCTGGCGCCGCCGGTGTCGCCCCCGCTGATGAGGTGGATTACTTTCACTTTGCCCTCCAAAGCACTTGTGCGCGCCGCGAAAACACGGTATAATGCGCTCGTACAGGTGCTGACACATTCCCGCGCGAGATCAAAGCGCGGATTCAGATTATTATACTGTATGATTCCACTATGGTCAAGTTTTGGAGGCCCGCAATGACGAAAATTTATCTGATCCGGCACGCGGAAGCGGAGGGCAACCTCTACCGCCGCATCCAGGGGCACTGGGACGGGAGCATCACCCCGCTCGGCCTGCAGCAGGTCGACGCGCTTGCGCAGCGGTTCCGCCGCGAGCATATCGACGCGCTCTACTGCAGCGACCTGTCGCGCGCACGCGCGACGGCTGAGGCGATCACGCGCTATCATGACATTCCGGCCGTGGCCACGCCGCGCCTGACGGAGATCTGCATGGGCGTGTGGGAGGGCCGCGCCTGGGGCGACGTGGAGCACGAATTCCCGGAGCAGATGCGCTGGTTTAACACCGACCCCGACCGCTGGTCCGTGCCCGGCTGCGAGCCGATCCGCGACGTGCAAAAGCGCATGAAGCGCGCCATCTCCGACCTCGCCGCGCGGCACGATGGGCAGACCATCGCCCTCGTGAGCCACGGCATGGCCATCCGCGCCTATCTGTGCACGGTGCTGGGCATCCCGAACAGCGAGATGGCCACCCTGCCCTACGGCGACAACACGTCCGTGAGCCTGCTGCTCGTCGACGGGGACCACACGACCGTGGAGTATTATAACGACAACCGCCACCTGCCGGACGCGCTGAGCACGTTCGGCCGCCAGACGTGGTGGCGCGGCAGCGGCAGCGGCGTGGAGGACCTGCGCTATGAGCCGCTGCACTTCCCGCGCGACGAGGCGTTTTACCTCCAGTGCTACCGGGACGCGTGGCGCAACGTGCACGACACGGACGAGGGCTTCGTGCCCGAGCTCTATGCCCGCAGCGCCGCCCGGCACGCGCAGGAGCACCCCGGCTCCGTCGTGCGCGTCCTGAGCGGGGACCGCGTGGTCGGCCTCGTCGAGCTCGACCCCGGGCGCGACGAGCAATCTGGCTGCGGCTGGATCAGCCTGCTGTACATGCTGCCGGAATACCGCGGCCGCGGCTGGGCGATCCAGCTGCTGGGCTACGCGTTCTGGTTTTATGAAAATCACGACCGCACGACCGTGCGCCTGCACGTGTCGGAAAACAACGCCCGGGCCATCACGTTCTACCAGCGCAGCGGCTTCGTGCAGATCGGGCGCGACCCCGGTGTGCGCGCGCACCTGCTGCTCATGGGCCGGCTCATCCACAGGACGGTGACGCATGGAACGGTGTGATTTCCTGCCCGTCTCCGCCGAGGAGATGCACGAGCGCGGCTGGTGGTGGTACGACGCGCTCGTCGTCGGCGGCGACGCATATGTCGATCATCCGAGCTTCGGCACGGCGGTCATCAGCCGCGTGCTCGAGGCCGAGGGCCTGCGCGTGGCCGTGCTCGCGCAGCCGGACTGGCACGACGCGGAGGCCTTCCGCGCCATGGGCCGGCCGCGGCTGGGCGTGTTCATCGGCGCGGGCAATCTCGACTCCATGGTCGCGCACTACACGGCGGCCAAGCGCCGCCGCAGCGAGGATTTTTACTCCCCCGGCAAGCGCACCGGCTGCCGGCCCGACCGCGCGGCCATCGTCTACTGCAACCGCGCACGCGAGGCCTTCGGCCCCGACATGCCGATCATTCTCGGCTCGCTCGAGGCGAGCCTGCGCCGCTTCGCACACTACGATTACTGGGACGACGCCGTCCGCCGCGCCATCCTCTTCGACGCCCCGGCCGACCTGCTGGTCTACGGCATGGGCGAGGCCGCGACGATCGAGATCGCCCGCCGCCTGAAGAAAAAGCAGTCCGTGCGCACGATGACGGACATCCCCGGCACGGGCTACATCACGCGTGACCCCTCCGTGTGCAAATTTGACCACATCACGCTCCCGTCGTTCGAGGACGTGCGCGATGATAAGCGCCTCTATGCCGAGGCCACACGCACCGAGTACGCCGAGCACGACCCCATCCGCGGCCACGCCATGATCCAGCCGTGCGAGGGGCGCTGTCTGGTCATCAACCCGCCCGCCATGCCGCTCGACACGAAGGAGCTCGACCGCGTGGCCGAGCTGCCCTATACCCGCGAGTGGCACCCCATGTACGAGCCGCTCGGCGGCGTGCCCGCGATCGAGGAGGTGCGCTTCAGCGTGATCCACAACCGCGGCTGCTTCGGCGGGTGCAATTTCTGCGCGCTGGCGTTCCACCAGGGCCGCATGATTACGAGCCGCAGCCACGCAAGCGTCATCCGCGAGGTCGAGGCCATGACGCACCACCCGCTCTGGAAGGGCTACGTGTCCGATGTCGGCGGTCCGTCGGCGAATTTCCGCCACCCGTCGTGCAAGCAGCAGAAAGAGCGCGGTATGTGCCCGAACCGGCTGTGCCTTGCGCCGACGCCGTGCCCGAATATCGACGCCGACCACTCGGACTATCTCGCCCTGCTGCGCAAGCTGCGCCAGATCCCCGGCGTGAAGAAGGTGTTCGTGCGCAGCGGCATCCGCTATGACTACATGCTCTGCGACGATAACGACGCGTTCTTCCGCGAGCTCGTGCGCTACCACATCTCCGGCCAGCTCAAGGTCGCGCCCGAGCACTGCATCGACTCCGTGCTCGACTATATGGGCAAGCCCCACATCGGCACGTATGAGCGCTTCATGGACGAATACCGCCAGCTCAACCACAAGTACGATAAGGAACAGTACGTCGTGCCGTACCTCATGAGCTCGCACCCCGGCAGCACGCTCGCCGACGCCGTGGCCCTCGCGGAATATCTCAACCGCCGCGGCCGCCAGCCCGAGCAGGTGCAGGATTTTTACCCCACCCCCGGCACGATCAGCACGTGCATGTACCACACCGGCATTGACCCGCGCACGATGCGGCCGGTCTACGTCGCCAAGACGCCGCATGAAAAGGACATGCAGCGCGCGCTGCTGCAGTGGCGCCGGCCGGACAAGCGCCGGCTCGTCATTCAGGCGCTGCACGAGGCCGGGCGCGAGGATCTGATCGGCTTCGGGAAAGACTGTCTCGTCCGCCCGATGACCGACCGGCGCAAACCCGCCAGGCCCGCCGAACCCCAGCCGCCTCAGCGCAAATACGGCAAGGTCTACGGCGGCGGCAAAAAGCCCGCATCCGCCCGCGCCGCGCAGAGCGGCAGGGCCGGAAAGCCCGGCAAATCCGCCAAGCCCGGCAAATCCGGCCAGCCCGGCCGGACCGGCGCGTCCGCCAGGCCGGGCGCGCCCCGCTCCGGCGGCAGGGGCACGCAGCCCCCGCGCGGGAAAGGCGGCCGCCGATGAGCTATTTCTTCCTCTACCTCGCCGCCATCAACATCATCACCTTTGCCGCCATGGGCATCGACAAGGCGAAGGCCCGCGCAGGCAAGTGGCGCATCGCGGAGGGCACGCTCTTCGCCCTCGCCGCGCTCGGCGGGGCGCTCGGCGGCACGCTGGGCATGCGCGTGTTCCACCACAAGACGAAACACAAGGAATTCCGCTTCGGCTTTCCCGCGCTGCTGTGCCTGCAGTGCGCGGCCGTGGTGTATCTCATTCTGATCTGGAAGCAGGTGCTCTGATATGACTCCCACTCTACTCGCCTATCAAATCGCCCCCGGAAAGCTCGGGAAAATGCAGGTCGTGTGCCTGCGGCTCGGCATCCGCGTGCAGACGGTCGACCCGGCCGATTTCGGCCAGTCGATCGGCGCGCTGGCCGGTGTGCTGCCGCGTGATGCTGCCGCCCCCGCCGCCCCGCTCCCGGGGGAGATGCTCGTCATGGCGCACTTTCGCCCCGGCATGCTCGAGGGGATGCTGCAGGGATTTCGCGCCGCGCACATCCCGCCCGTCGCGCTCAAGGCCATGCTGACGGACACGAACGCCGCCTGGACGGCCCCCGCGCTCTATGCCGAGATCGCCAAAGAGCACGCCGCCATGCACAGCGGCGGCCGCGCGCACAAGGCGTAAAGAAATTTCGCGATTTACAGCAAAAAACCGATTGACAAGCGCCCGCACCTGTACTAAGCTATGGGCACGGGTGCGCACCTACCGGCAGTCAGGCGAGGAACGTCTGACTGCTTTTGTATTTGCCGCCGACATCACCGAGGGGTTCCCGCTTATGAAACACAATCAGATCCGTCAAGTCGTTTTCCCGATCCTGGCCGCGCTCATCTGGGGCACCGCCTTCGTCGCGCAGGACGTCTGCGCCGACACGATCGGCACGTTCACGTTCAACGCCGTGCGTTATTTCATCGCCGTGCTCGCGCTGCTGGTGCTCATCGCGGTGCTGAATGCCACGCGCAAGGACCGCCCGCAGCCCACAGACGAAGAAAAACGCGCCGGGCGCAAGCGGCTCTGGCTCGGCGGCTTTTGCTGCGGCACGGCGCTGGCCATCGCCTCGAACTTCCAGCAGGCCGGCATCGCCGCCGGGACGGATGCCGGAAAGGCGGGCTTTCTCACGGCGCTGTATGTGGTGCTCGTGCCGGTGTTCGGCCTGTTTTTCAAGCGCAAGGTCAGCCTGCCGGTGTGGATCGCGGTCGCGCTGTCGGTCGTGTCACTCTACCTGCTGTGCATCAAGGGCAGCTTCCGGCTCGCCGCCGGCGACCTGCTCGTGCTCGTGTGCGCGGTGTGCTTTGCCGTGCACATTCTGGTCATCGACCACTTCGGTGCAACGTGCGACGGGGTGAAGCTCAGCTGCGTGCAGTTTCTGTTCGCGGCGCTGTGGTCGGCCGTCTGCATCCCGTTTTTCGAGCAGGTGGACATCACCGCTCTGCTCTCGTGCGCGCTGCCGCTGCTGTATGTGGGCGTGTTCTCGTGCGGCGTTGGCTACACGCTGCAGATCCTCGCGCAGAAGGACTCCAACCCCACGGTCGTCACCATCCTGCTGAGTCTCGAGAGCGTGTTCGCCGTCATCGCGGGCGCGATCATCCTGCACCAGAGCATGACCCCGCGCGAATATTTCGGCTGCGTGCTGATGTTCCTCGCCGTGATCCTCGCGCAGGTCCCGCTGCCGGCCAAGGCCGCCCGCGCGGAAAGCAAATAAGACCGCATTTCCCCGCTCGAAATCCCCGCCAAACGGCGGGGATTTTTTGCACAGATTTGCGAGCTTGTCCCAATATCCCCTTGCATTTTTGTCCAAATGGGGCTATAATTCTTGTCAAGAAATTCACAGTAAATGTATGCACAAGGAGGTCGATTCCCATGAAACTGACACCCGAACAGCAGGCCGTGCTCGACGGCAGCAAGGGCGAAGTCATGGCCAAGGTCATGAAAACGCTCGTCATGTACGGCGACGCCTTCGGCGCGGAAAAGATGGTGCCCGTCACGAGCACCTACGGCCACACGGTCATCAGCTTCGGCATCAACGCCATGAAGCCGGTCTACGACCTGTATGACCAGCTGATCGAAGCCGGCGCATTTTCCGAGCAGAAATTCACCGCCGACCCGCTCCCGCTCGACAAGAACGTCCCCTCGAACCCGCTGCAGGACCTGGTGTTCCACCAGTTCATGTATAAGCAGCAGGCGCGCTATGAGGCCCAGCTCAAAAAGCTCGGCATCCTCAGCGACAAGGACTACACCTGCACCTGCTACCTCGACGAGGTGGGCAACAAGCCCAAGCAGGGCGAGGTGCTCTCGTGGGCGGAGTCGTCCGCCGTGGTGTACGCCAACAGCGTGCTCGGCGCGCGCTGCAACCGCAACTCCGGCATGATCGAGCTCATGGGCTCCATCGCGGGCTGCGTGCCGTATTTTGGCTTCCTGACCGACGACGGGCGTAAGGCCGACTGGATCGTTGAAGTGCGCACGACGAAAAAGCCAGAGCCGCAGCTGCTCGGCTCCGCCATCGGCATGAAGGTCATGGAAAAGGTGCCGTATGTCAAGGGGCTCGACCGGTGGATTGGCACGGAGATCAACGAGGACGCCATCGCGTATCTCAAGGACTTCGGCGCGGCCACCGCGTCCAACGGCGCCGTGGGCCTGTACCACATCGAGCACCTCACGCCCGAGGCCGTGCAGCAGGGCGAGGCGCTCATCCGCGACGGTGCGCCGGTGTACGTCATCGACGATGCGGAGCTTCAGCGCGTGCGCGAGAGCTATCCGTGCGTGTGGAAGAACCTCAACGCCAAGCCGAAGCTGTGCTTCATGGGCTGCCCGCACATGACGCTCCACCAGCTCATCGACACGACCGAGCGCGTCGAAGCCGGCCTCCGGGCGCACGGCCAGCGCAAGGTCTGCATCCCGACGGTGTTCACCGCCGCACCCGGCGTCATCGAGGAATTTGAAAAGACAGAGTACGCCCCCCGCCTGCGCAACACCGGCGTCGTGCTCAGCTACATCTGCCCGCTCATGTACATGAACAATCCGCTCAGCAAAGCCATGCCCGTCATCACCTCGTCGAACAAGCTGCGCACGTATTCGACCGCGCGCTACTACACCGAGGAAGAGATCATCACCATGATTACGAAGGGGGCCAACTAATATGAAACAGTTTCAGGGTCGCGTCATCTGCCCCGGCACGTGCGAGGCGGAAGCCCTCGTGTCGCACGGTGGCTTCAACACGCTCGCCAGCTACCAGATGGCCTTGATGTTCCACGACAAGCAGGTCAAATGCGGCGACCAGAACAACCCCGACCTGTATAAAAAGCCGATGATCGGCAAGGCCCTGTGCCTGCCGGAGACGATCGGCTCGACCACCGGCGGCATGGTGCTCTACACGGCCTGCGCCTCCGGGCAGCAGCCGGCGTGCATGCTCTTTTCCAAGCACATCGACTCGCTGGCGGCCTCGGGCGCGATCCTCGCGTCCGTGTGGACGGACGCCGACATGCCGGTCATCGACTGCCTGGGCGACGAATTTCTCGCCGCCGTGCAGACGGGACAGACCGTGCGCATCCGCGACGGCGGTGTCGTCGAGATCGTGTAAACGCCTGCACAACAAAACAAAACGGGGCTGACCGGCCGGTCAGCCCCGTGAACATGTGAAAAAGCCATACAGTGTGTGCCGCCCGCAGGCAGCACGTCTTCTGCCGGAAAACCGCATGGCTTTCCGACCGTCTCAGCCGGATCCCCTCGGGTGATCCGGTCTTATTATTTTATTCGTCAGAACGTTCCTGTGTCTGCGCCGCGCTGCCGTGTTCCACAGAACGACCGTTCTGGCGTCGCTGGGTCTGGACTCCCTGCCAAACGCAGGCTTCCTGCAGACCGAGTGCACCGTCGCCGGTGTGAAGTTCAAGGATGTCTACTTCCCGGTCATCTTCGCGCTGACCGTCGTGCTGACCATCCTGCGCTGCCTGCTCTACATGGGTCTGGCCGCCGCGTTCGGTCTCACCTGATCGCAGGTCGAAACGACAAAAATCATATAAAAAAGCTCCGTTTCCGATCGGAAACGGAGCTTTTTTGCGTGCCGTCAGCGGCTGTGCTTTTTGCTCTTGTGCGCCTTGTCGGGCGCGATGCCCTCGGCCTCGGCCACGGCGTCCACGGTCGCCTGCAGCGCATCGAGGCGGGCGTTGACGGGCTTGAGCGCCTTTTTGACCTCCTGCGCGACGATGGCCTGATACACCCGGCAGTGCACCGCGGCAGCGCCGAGCGTGACGGCGGTGACCGTGCCGCCGGCGATGAGCGCGGCGCGGCGAACGCGCGGCGAACGCATCACCTGTACGGCAACGGTGCGCAGGCCCGGCCTGCGCAGCTGCCCGGCCGCATCGACCGCAAGCGCGGCGAGCTCTTTGCCGCTGTCCACGGTCTGGCGCAGGAGCGCGAGCTCCTGCTGCAGGGCCTGGATCTGCTGTTTGCGTCTCATATCCGCTCTCGTAGCGCAGCTTGAGCAGGAAAAACGGTGCATCCTCCGCCAGCAGCCGGAAGAAGATCCTGTCGCCCTCCCACATCGGCAGCGCCGGGACAGCCGCCTTGTCGACCCAGCTCAGCACGCCCTCATTGCACTCACGCAGCGTGCCGGTGAAGCCGCCGGCCGTGAAGAGGTACATGTACTCCCCCTCCCACGTGTCGGACAAAAACGTCACCACGCCGCGGCAGCGCCAGTCGGTCAGCGTCAGACCGGTCTCCTCATACGCCTCGCGCAGGAGACATTCGTCCGGCGTCTCATTGCCCTCGAATTTTCCGCCGATGCCGACCCATTTGTCGTGATTGAGATCGTTTTCCTTTTTCACGCGGTGCAGCATGAGATACTGCTGCCCGCGCTCGATATAACAGAGTGTGGTGTTGCGCATGCTCCGGCCTCCCTTTGCCCCCCAGTATACAAAAACCGCCCGGCGCTTGCAAGCACCGGGCAGGTATTTTTTGCTTCAGATGAGCACGCCGTCGCAGTGGTCGATCTCGTGCTGGATGATCTGTGCCGTCCAGCCGGTGAACGTTTTGACGCGGGTCTGGAATTTTTCGTTCTGCCACTGCACTTTGATGGTCTGCCAGCGCTTTGCGGGCCGGGTGCCGATGAGGGAAAGGCAGCCCTCTTCGGCATCATAAGGATCGGTCTTTTTGAGGATGACCGGGTTGAATAGGACGAGGTATGTGCCCTGGTTCTCAACTGCGATGATGCGTTTGCTGACACCAATCATATTGGCGGCCATGCCGACACAGCCGTCCTGGTGCGCGATCAGCGTCTCCAAAAGGTCGTGCGCAACGGGCAGGTCTTCGGGCGTGGCGAGTTCCGACTTCCGGGCGAGAAAAAGCTCGTCTTTGCAGATGTTGCGAATCATAAATAGTCCTCCATCATTTGGACATGATCGTGAAAAGAGGCCGCTGCGTTACCACAGCGGCCTCTTTCTGGCTGAGAATCAGGTGGGATGACACTCCCCACATCTCCTGACAAGGGGCGACGGCTGCCTGTTCCGTCCTCTGGTTCTCACGTTTCTTTATCGGAGTGGCGAGACTCGAACTCGCGGCCTCCTGCTCCCAAAGCAGGCGCG
>OHNR01000007.1_pt1 | contig 46444 bp, 38 predicted proteins | sample 1569651 | NCBI WGS metagenome assembly OHNR01 (sample SAMEA3879502, study PRJEB24766) | human gut metagenome | biome: human-associated habitat; feature: feces | place: USA | collected 1985/1987 | reverse complement strand
TCTGGTGCTTATTTTGCATAAGCTACAAAACTTTATCAGTTTTGTGTTCTTACATTGTTTAATTTACAAGGTACACGCCGCTGTGCCTCTCGGCGACAGCTTGTTTATACTACCACACGCAGATCGCTTTGTCAAGAACTTTTTTCAACTTTCTTTCGGAAGTTTGTTTTGTTCTTGGCGTTCCCTGCGAGCGCTTTGCTAATATACCACCCAAACCGACGACTGTCAACAACTTTTTTCGCATTTTCGTAAAAAATTTTTTACCCATTTTTCAGGCACTAAATATTGTGGTTTTTTCCGGTTATACTACGCAATATGCAAACCAACTTCTTTCCCCGCGGCACCGATGGCGGGCCGCACCCGCGCCCGCAGCCGCAGTATGACGTGCCGGTCACGGCGGGCGAACTGAAAAAAATATTTTCCGACTGCGATGATTTTGAGGCGCGCACCGTGCGCATCGGCCTCGAGAGCTGCCTGACGGTGACCGTCTGCTGGCTCGACGGCGTGGTCTCGGCGGGCGACGTGTCCACGGACGTGCTGCGGCCGCTGACAGAGGGCGGCCGCCTGGCGGACATCACCTCCACGCGCGAGGCGGTGCACCGGATCGAGCAGGGCGCGGTCTACAGCTGCTCGACGCGCACGCGCGCGGAGATGGACGACGTGGTATCCGACCTGACCAACGGCTCGGTCGCGCTCGTGTTCGACGCGCAGCGCAAGGCCGTCACGTTCGAGGCGCGCACGTCAAACGTGCGCGCGGTGTCGGAGCCGACGATCGAAAAATCCGTCAGCGGCTCCAAGGACGCCTTTGTCGAGACGCTGCGCATCAACACCTCGCTCGTGCGGCGCAAGCTGCACACTCCGGCGCTGAAGCTGCAGCAGACGGTCGTCGGCCGGCAGTCGGAGACGACGGTGGCGGTGCTGTACGTGGACGGCATCGCCGACCCTGCGCGCGTGCAGCGCATCCTCGACAAGCTCGACACCATCGACGAGCAGGCGCTGCTCGGCCGCGGCGATCTGGAGCCGTATCTGACGCAGCGGCCGCGCGCGCTGCTGCCGCAGCTGGGCCAGACGGAGCGCCCGGACAAGTTCGCCGGTGCGCTGCTCGACGGCTGCGTGGGTCTGCTGGTGGACGGGCTGCCGATGGGCTACCTGCTGCCGACGACGTTCCGGCTGCTGATGCACGCACCGGAGGACGAATCGCACCACTATCTGCTGGCCTCGGTGCTGATCGTGCTGCGGTACTTCGCGCTGGCGATCTCACTGACGTTCCCGGCGCTGTATGTGGCCGTGGCGATGTACCACCAGGAGATGATCCCGGCGAAGCTGCTGCTGTCGGTCATTCAGGCCAAGCAGCAGGTGCCGTTTTCGGTGCCGACGATCATTTTGTTCATGCTCATCGCCTTCGAGCTGCTGCAGGAGGCCGGGCTGCGGCTGCCGAACTCGATCGGCCAGACGGTGTCGATCATCGGGGCGCTGCTCGTGGGCCAGTCGGCCGTGGACGCGAAGGTGGTCAGCCCGGTGGCGATCATCGTCGTGGCGCTGACGGGCATCGCGGGCTACACGCTGCCGAATCGGGAGCTGAGCAACGCCGTGCGGCTGCTGCGGCTGGTGCTGGTGCTGGCGGCGGCGCTGGCGGGATTGTTCGGTATTCTGGCAGTGCTGGGGCTGGTCGTCTGGTATCTGTGCACGATCGACAGCGACGGCGTGGCGTATATGGCCCCGTTCGTGGACAGCGAACGGCCGACGATCTTCCGCACGCTGCTGCGCCGGCCGCAGCCGGACGAAAAATTCCGTCCGCCGGAATACGGCAGCCCCAACCGCCGGCGGCAGAGATAGGGCACACCATTATAATATAAGGAGGGATGGTCCATGCGGCGCAGACGGGCGCTGGCGCTGCTGCTGGCAGCGGGCATGCTGTGCAGTGGGTGCAGCACCGGTGCAATCTCGAGCAATTACCGCGCGGTCGAGGATCTGGAGCTGATCCAGACGATCGGCGTGGACCGCGCGCCGGAGGGCGTGTGTCTGAGTGCAGCAACAGGCAAAGCGTGCGAGGACGAGGCGCCGAAGCGCATGACGCAGTCCGGCGTGTCAATGCTCGCAGCGCTCGACCAGCTGCAGGACCGCACGCCGAGCGCAGAGCTGTTTTACGCGCAGACGAGCTATCTGCTCCTCGGCGAGGAGGCAGCCGCCGCGGGCGAGCTCACGCCGCTGCTGGACTTCATCGCGCGCGACCCGGACATGCGCCTGAGCACGCCGCTGTTCATCGTGCGCGGCGGCACGGCGCAGCAGGCGGTCATGGAGACGGGCGACGACAAGACCGACGTGACGGAGGCGCTCGCCGCGCTGGAAAAGGACATCACGCTCGACGGCACGAGCCACGCCTACTCCTGCACGGACATCGCCCGCGCGCTCGCGGGCAGCGGCTGCGCCGTGGTGGGCGCCGTGGCGTGCGTGCGCACGCCGGAGAGCGAGGGCGGCAAGCTGGCGCTCGCCCCGGCGGGGTACGCGGTCTTTCGCGACGGGGACTATGTCGGCAGCATCGAGCCGGAGACGGCGCGCGGGGCCAGTATGCTCCTCGGCGCAGCCGGGCACGGCGACCTCGCCGTCACGGACCGTGACGGCAGCACCGTCATGCTCACGCTCGACTCGTGCAAGACGGACTTTCGCCCGGTGTGGGACGGCGACGGCGCGCTCGCGCGCGTGGACGTGACGCTGAAGCTGCGCGCGGGCATCGCCGAACTGCGCGTGCCGCGCCGGATCACGGCGCGGGAATATCAGGACGAGCTCAACGCAGCGCTCGCCGCACTTGTGACCGGCTGGGCGGAGGACGTGATCGCCGCGTCGCAGGCGCTGAGTGCGGACTTTCTCGGCGTGGGGCAGGCGCTCGCCATCGGCGGCGGGCGCAGATGGGCTGCCATCCGCGACGACTGGCCGGCCGTGTGGCAGAGCGTGCCGGTGCGCGTGACGGTCAGCGCCGACGTGGGCCGGACATTCGACCTGCGCGACGGCATCGACACATCGGGAGGCGGAACATGACGGGACTTCAACTCACGCGGCGGCAGTACTACGCGCTGTGCACAATGGTACTGCTCTCGCCGCTGCTGCATCTCGTGCCGCGCAAGACGACCGCGGAGGCCGGCTGCGGCGGCTGGCTGTGTGCGCTGGCGGCACTGGTGCCGCTGCTGCTGTTCGCGTGGATGCTTGAGGGCATTCTGCACCGCGGGCGGCCGGGTGAGGGCATCGGCGAGATCACGCTGCGCGCGCTCGGCCCGGTCGCAGGGCGCGTGCTGCTGGGCGTCTACGCGCTGTGGTTTCTGCTCTACAGCGCGTTTGCGCTGCGCATCGGGGCAGAGCGGTTCATCGAGACAGTGTTCCCGCTGAGCCGGCCGTGGCCGTTCGTGGTGACGATCCTGGTCACGGCGGTCTGCGGCGCGCTCGGGAGCACGAAGGCGCTCTTTCGCGCCTCGGAAATCTTTCTGCCGCTGCTGACGCTCGTGCTGGCGCTGGTGCTGGTGTTCGCAGTGCCGGGGCTGGGCGTGAAAAATCTGCTGCCCGTGACGGCGCAGGAGCTCCCCGGCGTTGCGCGCAGCGGGCTGACGGTGTTCGGCATCGGGGCAGCTGTGCTGTTTTTCAGCGCGTTCACCGGCGGGCGCACGCCGCCCGCACCCGGACGGGGGCGCGCGGCTGTGTGGTGGTGCGTGCGCATCTGCGTGCTCGTGACGCTGCTGAGCGCGTTCACGATCGGGATTCTCGGCGCGGAGCTGACGGCGAAGCTCAACCACCCGTTTTTCACCATGCTGCGCAACGTGAGCCTGTTTCACGCGGTCGAGCGCTTCGGCGCGCTCGTGATCGGGCTGTGGGTGCTGCCGGACTTCGTGCTCGTGTCGATGCTGCTGACGCTGGCGGTCAACTGTCTGCGCGCGGCGTGCTCGCACGACGGGCGGCTGTTCGCGCAGAAGAACCCGCCCGCGCTCGTGCTCCTGTGCGCGGCGGCAGCCGGGGTGGGCGCGCTGTTTCTGGCGCAGAACGCGTTTGAGACCGACGCGCTGCAGACAAACATCGTGCCAATCGTGAACATCGTTCTGCTGGGCGTCGGCACGGTCGGGATGTATCTGGTCGGCCGGGCGCGCGGAAAAATTTAAGTGCAAAACCGCCCTGCCGGGCATCCGGCAGGGCGGTCATTATGTCGTTATTATAATTGCATGCTTACGGAGCGAGGCGGTCGCGCCAGCGGGCGGTGAGCCGCTCGAGCTCCTCGGCAAAGGCGCTCAGCCCCTTGTTCGGGCAGCCGGCGCAGCGGCGCACGAGGGCCGTGAGCTCGCCGAGCGCGCGCTGCAGCCGCGCGTAGGCCGGGCTCTCGCGGCGCTTGCCGGCGGCGGCAGCCTGGCGCGCCTCGTCGCGCCGGATGGGCCGCGGCGGAGCCACGTAGGTATAGGCCCCTGCGGCAAGGTCGAACTCGCTGCCGCTGTAGGGCGCGTCCGCGTCATAGCCGTAGTCATCACGCAGGCAGGCGGCGAACGCCGTGCAGGCATCGTCATCGCCGTGGTTGACGAACACGTGCGCGGGCTTTTGCGCCATGGCGTTGATCCAGCCCAGCAGCCCCTGCTTATCCGCGTGGCCGCTCACGCCGGGCAGGACGGTGATCTCCGCGTGCACGGCGATCTCGTCGCCGAAGATCTTCACGCTCTCGGCGCCGTCGTGCAGCTTGCGCCCGAGCGTGCCGACCGCCTGATAGCCCACGAACAGCACCGTGCACTCCGGCCGCCAGAGGTTATATTTCAAATGGTGCCGGATGCGGCCGGCGTCGCACATGCCGCTCGAGGAGAGGATGACCTTCGGCGTCCTGTCGTTGTTGAGCGCCATGGAGTCCTCTTTCGTGACGGCGGTATGCAGGTCGTCAAAATACAGCGGGTTGACGCCGCTGCGGATGAGCGCGCAGGCCTCGTCGTCGAGAAAGCTCGTGTCCGTCTGCAGGAAAACGCGCGTGGCCTCGTTGGCGAGCGGGCTGTCGACATACACGGGGAAGTGCGGGTGGCCGTGCACCATGCCGGCGTCCTTGATCTGGCGGATGAAATACAGCAGCTCCTGCGTGCGGCCGACGGCGAACGACGGGATGACCACGTTGCCGCCGCGGTCGAGCGTGCGCTGGATGCAGTCGGCCAGCGCGGTCAGATAATCCACGCGCGGGCCGTGGCTGCGGTCGCCGTAAGTCGACTCGATGAGCACGTAGTCCGCGCCCGAGACGGTCTGCGGGTCGCGGATGATGGGCTGGTCGGTGTTGCCGATGTCGCCGGAAAAGACGATCTTCTTTTCCGTGCCGCCCTCGGTGAGCCACGTCTCGATGCACGCGCTGCCGAGCAGGTGGCCGACATCCGTGAAGCGGATGATGACGTTCTCCCCGACCTGGATGCGCTTGCCGTAGCCGCACGGGCGCAGCAGGCGCAGCACGCCCTCCACGTCCTCGAGCGTATACAGCGGCTCGGGCGCCGGCTGCCCGGCGCGGGCGGCCTTGCGCCCCTTCCACTCGGCCTCGGACATCTGGATGTGCGCCGCGTCGCGCAGCATGATGCCGCACAGGTCGCACGTCGCCTCCGTGGCGTAGACCGTGCCGCGAAAGCCCTGCTTATACAGCAGCGGCAGGTGGCCGGTGTGGTCCATGTGCGCGTGCGTGACGAGCACAAACTCGATCTGCGCCGCCGGGACGGGGATGGCGATGTTCTCAAACAGGTCCCGCCCCTGCTCCATGCCGCAGTCGATCAGGCCGTAGTGTCCGTCGATCTCGAGCAGGGTGCAGCTGCCGGTCACCTCGTGGTCGGCGCGGATAAATGTCAGCTTCATGGGCTCGCTCCCTTCCGGTTTTCTTTCCCTGATTTTAACACACCCGCATGCCGAGCGCAACCGCGGCGCGAAAAGTTCACAAACAGCACCATACCCCGGCGGGGTTCTTCGTCCCGCCGGGGTATGGCATTGCTTATTTACTTTCGAGCCGCAGCAGGGCCTCGCGGTACTGCACCGTGACCTTGTCGCTCCAGTCGCACCAGTAGTCGATCGCCTCCAGCATGCGGCCGTTCGTCAGCCCATCGAGCACCGTGCGGTACGTCGTGCACAGCTCGCGCATGTCCAGCGTGTACGCCACCATGTAATACGTCACGTGCGCAAGCTCGCGCGACGAGCGCAGCAGAACGCGAAAGATCATGTTGTCCGACTCGGCAAACATGCACACCAGAAACTGATTGACCAGGTCCAGAAATTCCGGCTTGTCCTTCTCGCCGTCCGGTGCGTAGGCGATGGCCTCCATCCGCTCGAGCAGCCCGTACAGGTGCCGCATCTGCTCCGTTTTGGGGTTGCGGCCCATCCAGCGGAACCAGCCGAGCGCGACCATTTCGCGCAACTCCAGAAACGCATCCACCAGCTCCGGCTTCGGCTTGCCGCCGTGCGTCATGATGGCGGCCAACGTCTCCAGGTTTGCCCGCTCCCAGTAGTGCGCGACATAGGTCGCATGCCGCGGCACGACGGTCAAAAACCCCAGCCGCTCCAGCTCCTGCAGGCCGAGATGGACATTCGTCTTGCGCAGGCCGTACTGCTCGGCCAGCTCGCTCTCCGTCGGCAGCCGGTCGCCCGGGCTGCGCTTCCCGCTGAGGATCTCCTTGAGCATCCGGTCGAGAAATCGTTCCCGCTCCGAGCCATTTCCCGTATCCTTCTCTTTCATAACCATTTGTGTCCCCCCTAGATGCACGCATTGTATTGCATTTGCAGCTCCGTGTAAAGAGAAATTTACGGATCTTTTGGTTTTTTCTCGTGACTGTACAACAAACGGGACTCTCCGGCATCGGAGAGCCCCGTTCCCTTTGAAATACCTAGATTTTTAACAATCATGGGCAGGCCGCAAAGCCGATGGCCAGCAGCGTCTGCGCGAGGATGTACGTGAGCATGACGACGAAATTCTGCTTCGCGGGCTCGGCCTTCTTGGCGAAGAGCATATCGCACAGCACGCCGTCGGAAGCGAGGAAGAACGTCGCGCCGAAAAACGCCACGAGCTTGCCCCACCAGAACGCCGTCAGCAGCGGCAGGATGAGGCTCACGCTCAGCACACAGAGCATGAGCATATACGCCAGCGCCAGCGGGCGCAGCGCGCTGGGAATATTTTTGCGGCTGTTGGCGTACACAAACGCGGCACCGGCGGCATAGATCACGCAGACCACGACGATCCAGATCCAGCTGATGCGGACGACATAGTGCGTGTAGATAAAGATCAGGTAGCACACGTGGCCCAGGAAGAACGACGACGTGCCGAGCACAAAGAACTTCTTCTTGAGCGGCCAGAGCAGAAACAGATCGCCCAGGCAGCCAAACAGCAGGCCGGCGACCACCCAAAGCGACGGCATGCGGGCAAAGGCGAGGTAGGCCAGCGCAACGACCGGCATCAGCGCGACCTTGGTCGGCTTGCGCAGGTCGTCATCGCCGCGCCAGCAGCTGATGAGGTGCACGATGGCGAGCACCGCCAGGGACACCGGGAACACCCATTGTAATACGATCATCTTATCCCATCCTATCTCCAATCAGAATGTGTTCGGAATCCGCGCAAGTTTACATCTCGTTCATTGACACGGTATTCCGATGCAATTATAATAGATTTGGAAGTTTATCGTCAATGATTATTGGCAATATTTTAATACTTAATATGCTTGAAGGTGTCCGTTCATGCTTTATTACCTGCTGCTCATTCCCGCCGTGCTCAGCACAGCGTGGATTTATTTTTTATCCCCCGCGCTGAGCTACTGGTGGCTGCTGCCGATCCTGATCGGCTGCTTCGCGGCGGCAAATCTCGTGTACGTACTGCTGATGTTCGTCTGCTCGTGGTTCGCCGGGCCGAACAAAATGTATACGCACATCAGCCCGTTTTACCACGCGCTGACCATGGCGCTCGACGGGTGGATTCTCGCGCTCTGCCGCGTGAAGATCCACGTCACGGGCCTCGAAAAGGTGCCGACGGACACGGAATATCTGTTCGTGAGCAACCACCGCTCCAACTTTGACCCCATGGTGCAGTGGTGGGTGCTGCGGCGCTGGCGGCTGGCGTTCGTGTCCAAGCCGTCGAACATGCGCAAGTTCGTCATCGGCCCGTTCGTGCGCCGGTGCTGCTTCCTGCCGATCGACCGCGAGAACGCGCGCAACGCCCTGACCACGATCAATGCCGCGGCCGACCTCATCCGCGCGCATACGTGCTCGTTTGCCATCTATCCCGAGGGCACGCGCAGCAAAAGCGGCGAGCTGCTGCCCTGGCACGCCGGCTCGCTCAAGATCGCGCAGAAGACCAATGTGCCCATCGTCGTTGCGACGATCGAGGGCACGGAGCGCATCGCGCACAACGTCCCCTGGCGGCGCACGCACGTGTACCTGCGCATCCGCGAGGTCATCCCGGCCGAGACCGTCAAGGCCACCAAGACGAACGACCTCACCAAAGGCATCCGCTGCAAAATGCTCGCTGAACTGGGCAAATAATCCTGAAATGTAAAGAATTTTCCTCGTCCGCACACTTGCGGGCGAGGATTTTTTATACAGGTAAGATAATGTGTCACATTTTTATCAGAAATGTTGAAATTTGTCGAAATACGTCCTATAATACAAGCTGCCCTCAAAGACACAGACAGGAGGTTATTTGCAAATGACAACCCACAAAAACACAACCCGAATTCTTGCGGTCCTGTTGGCCGTGCTGCTGTTCGGCCAGCTCGCCGCGTTCCAGATCCCGGCCTTCGCCGCGGACGCGGTGCCGGACGTGCACAACGGCGCAGCCTACATCCCCGACGACGCGGATGTCAATGATCTGCTCAGCCAGACGCTGCTGAGCAACTACAATGACGTCGGCCGTCAGGAATGGGAGTACAAGGCGGCCAGCGCGCTGTCCGACAGCGCGGTCAAATGGGTGCCGGTGACCGGCACCACCGTGCGCAGCGACTCCGTGCTCTCTCTGTTCAGCACGAGCTATCCCGCGCTCGACAGCCAGTCCCCCGCGCAGGACTATGCCGTACGCCTGAAGGGCACGACCGAGGTCTACACGTTCACGAAGCTGGCGCAGCCCGCTGCGGACACCGAGACGCCGGACGACACGCCGACGCAGACGCCGGACGACACGTCCGATGCGCCGGAGACCGCGGGCGAGACCTATCAGGTCAACATTCCCTACACGGCTGACGGCGCCATCGACTTCGCCGCACTGCGCGCCGCCATCGTCGCCGCCGCGCTGCCCGATGCGGACGCCGCATCCGTGACCGTGACGCAGCAGCACAAAGGTGCCTTCAAAACCTATTGGGTCGACCTCGAGGGCGGCTGGGCCGGTCTTACGAAGGTCTCTGCCGTCAGTGCGGGCACCTATGAAATGAAGCTCACCGCGGGCAGCACGGACACCATCGTCACCGTGACGCTGACCGACGCGCGCAAGGACGCGCAGATCGTGCTCAAGGAGGGCGTGTCCGTCACCTACACAAAGGACGCCGCCGCCATGCGCACGCAGATCCTCGACAAACTCGTCGACTGGTCGCAGACCACCGTGAGCAAGGAGGACGCAGCCAAGAGCATGGTCATCGAATATAAGACCAAAGGCTACCTGCCGAACACAAGCACGAACGAACTCTCCCCGGAACTCTGGTTCCCGATCGAGGGCGGCAGTGCGAACGTCGGGCTCCTCACCTACACCGCATCGAGCATCGGCGCCGGTGAAAATCAGCAGGTGCGCGCAAGTTTCCCGGCCACGGCGGACTACCACGGCTGTGACGCAGTCGAGGGCACGCTCACGGTCGACAAGGCCAGCGTGCGCGTCAAGGTGCAGGCGGCCGCCATCTCCGCCGGTGAGACCCTGACCACGCAGCAGTATGTGACCACGAACCCGGAGGACACCTTCGCCATCTTCAAGGTCTACAGCGGCGTGACGAGCGGCCTGTCCGGCATCGTCTACGTGCAGCTCCCGGAGAGTATGGTATCCGAGACAGCGCTGAAAGTGCTCAACCCGATCGTCAAGCCCATTCTTGGCAAAACACTCACCGAAGCGCTGCAGGACGGCACAACCGTCGGCGAACTGCGTGCATTCCTGAAGGACAATCAAAAACTGCTCGACACTGCGGCCAACGCGCTGAAGTTCTTCGGCGTGGATATCACTGCGTTCACGAAGCTGGTCAACACTCTCAACAGTCTGCCCAGCGTGTTTGACAGCACGCGCGTGGCCTTCGGCTCGCCGAACCGCGCGGGCATGTACCTCGTGACGGCCATCGCCTCGAACCCGAATTACAACCCCGGCGTCGGCACCGGCGTGCTCGTCGTGAAGATGCACACCTCCGGCGCGAGCCTGAGCTGGAACAACGACCAGACGACCTACGCCGCCAGTGAACTCAAGGCCGACACTCTCAACGCCACACTCATGCGCGGTGACAGCGCCGCCGACAATCAGGACGGCGTACACTACTGCTACGTCGGCTTCACGGCCGCGCACAAGCTCTATGTCAGCAGCAAGGCGCCCACCGAGGCCGGCACCTACCGCCAGACCGCCTATATCTTCGGCGGCAACGACATGGCAAAGCCCATCTCCCGTACCGTGACGATCACGGCGGACTAAGCCGCACCAAAACGTAAAAAAGCTCCCGGAGCGCTGCTCCGGGAGCTTTTCGTTCTGGATAGGGACTCAGTGGCTGTCGGCCATGCGGTAGCCGACGCCGACCTCGGTGAAAATGTACTGCGGCTCGACCGGGTTCGGCTCGATCTTGCGGCGGATGTTCGCCATGTGTACGCGCAGGAGCTTGTTGTCCCCGCCGACGCCGGGGCCCCAGAGCTCCTTCATCATGGACTTGTAGGTGAGCACCTGCCCGGCGTGCCGGCCGAGCAGCGCCACGATCTTGTACTCGTTCGGCGTCAGGTGCGTGTCCTCGCCGGCGAGAAAGACGCGGTGCTTGTTGTAGTCGATGCACAGGTCGCCGACGCGGTACTCCCCCGTCATGGCCAGAGCGTCGCTCGTGCCGTCGGTGCGCGTGTGACGCAGCGCCGTGCGGATGCGCGCGAGCAGCTCCACCGTACCGAAGGGCTTGGTCAGGTAGTCGTCGGCGCCCATGTCGAGTGCGGCCGCCTTGTCGATCTCCGCACTGCGGGCCGAGATAATGATGATCGGCATCCGGCTCCAGGCGCGGACGGAACGGATGATCTCGCTGCCGTCCATATCCGGCAGGCCGAGATCCAGCAGCAGCAGGTCCGGGCAGTGCGAAGCGATCATCTCCAGCGCAGTCTTGCCGTCGGGCGCGAGCAATGTGTCATACCCGTGTGAACGCAGGGCCGCCTGCAGGTATTTGCTGATGCCGGGATCGTCCTCGACGATGATGATTTTATCACGGATCATGTGTTCGACTCCTCCTCCGCCGGCAGCCAGAAGCGGAACTCCGCGCCGCCGTCGATCTTATTTCTTGCATAAATCTCGCCGCCGTGCGCGCGCACGATCGCGCGGCAGACGCTCAGGCCGATGCCCATGTGGCGGCTGCGGTCGGACGCTTCCACCGCGCCGAGCGGCAGATACCCGTCAAAGAGCACGCCGAGCAGCTGCGGCGGGATGCCGTCGCCGTTGTCGGCCACGGTCAGCCAGACGCGGCGGGCATCTTTGCGGATCTCGATGAAGATCTCCGTTGCCGACGGGCTGTGCTTGGCGACGTTTTCCAGGAGGTTTAACAGCACCTGCTCGATAAGCGTAGCGTCCATCGGCACGAGCAGGATCTCCTCCGGCTTCGAGACCGTGATGGGGATATCGGTACCGCAGTTTTTGCGAAAGCGCCGGATCGCGCTGCCGACGATCTCCTCGACGACCTCGTCCGATTTCTCAATCACGACACCCTCATCGCAAAAGCGCGTGACGGACAGGATATTCTCTGACAGGTGCAGCAGCCACTGCGCGTTCTGGTGGATCTCCTCGACCATGCTGCGCCCCTCGTCCGTGAGCGTCTCGTTTTCCTCCACGGTCGCGCTCAGGCCCATGATGGCCGTCAGCGGCGTGCGGATATCGTGCGACACGCTGCGCAGAAGATTGGCGCGCATGCGGTCCCGTTCCGCCTCGTAGCGCAGCTGCTCCTGCCGCTTGATCTGCGTCGTGAGCGTGCTCACGAGCACGCTCACGACCAGCATGACCGTGAACGTCAGCGGATAGCCGTCGATCGTCAGGTTGAATTCATGAAACGGGTAGGTAAACAGGTAGTTCACGCACACCACGCTGACGGCCGCCGCCAGGACCCCGGGCCAATACCCGGTGGTAAAGCGCGAGACAAGCACCACCGCCAGAATAAACACGGACGTGGCAAACGGATTGTTGTCATCATAGCAGACGGACAGCAGCTCGCACACGGCGACGGCACAGCCCATGATGAAGATGAACATGAGCGCATCGCGCAGCCATTGCGGCAGGCGCTTACTTGCTTTCTGCATAAGCATCCCTCTTTCCGGACAGCCGTCTTGGCTCCACTGTCAGCATAGCACATTGTCCGCGCGAACGCGACGGTCTTTGCCGCCCCGGACACATTCCTTTCCGCCTTCTTAACGGCAAAGCGCCGTTTCCGCCGCGCTTTTCCGGAAACTTAGCGCATAGATTCCTTATAATGAAGTATCTTCACAGATCCCGTCCGGACCCCGGCCGGGACATAGGGGAAAGGAGGCAGTCACATGATCTTTGCAGCAGTTGGCGGCGGTATGATCATTGCCTGCGGCGCGTTTGTGTGGTACATCCTCAAGCACTGATGCGCGCCACCGCGTCGAGGGAGAAAAAACGGAAAACAGAAGTGATGATCGAGATCTATCACGACAAAGGCCAGCCGGAAGCGGTTTCCGGCTGGCCTTTGTCGTGTATTTTCTTGCTCAGCGGACGATCGCCTTCGTGCACAGCCAGTCGCACCAGTCGAGGTCATACTTGGCGTAGACATGGGTGCTGTCGCCGCTGGCGTCGGCGCGCAGGTTGCCGTTTTCGTCGTCGAAGAGCTCATTGATGTCAATGTAGAAAATCGTCTTGCCGTCGGCGAGCGCGGCGAGCTTTTCATTGAGCTGATTGATGCGGGGGTTATTGAACGTCGCATCCGTACTCGAGCGCGAGGGGCCGACGTGCAGGTTCGCCTCGACATAGATGATGGCGTCCGGCTGCGCGGCGCGCACGGTGTCAACGAGCGAGGAGAACTTGGCCGTGATGTCGTCCAGATTGTTGCCGAGCTCGTTGATGCCGAGCATGATGTAGACCTTGCCGAATGTTTTCTGGCTCAGCAGCTGCGGCAGCGTGACGGTGCCGACATTTTTCACGGCGACGGCCTTCGTCTGCGCGACATAGACGTTCAGGCCGACATCGGCGAAATACGTCGCGTTTTTCAGACTGCCGTATTCGGCGATGCCGACGGTGCGCGAGTCGCCGATGAAGAGCGCATCGTCAAAATACGAGGCGTCCACGGTCGTGAACTGCAGCGGCGTCGGCTCCGGTGTGGGTGTCGGCTCGGCCGTTTCCTCCGGCGCCGCCGTGACGGCCGCGGTCGGCTGCTTGCCGACACTGCTGCGGTCGATCAGGCCGCGGATGAGAAACGGCGCCGCCGCAATGGCGGCCACCAGCAGCAGGATGAGGAAATGTTGCGGTTTGATGCGTTTCATACGTCAGCGCTCCTTAGAATCGGAAGTACATAAAGGGATCGTTCATGCCCTTGCTCAGGCAGAACAGGCACAGCCAGAACAGCACGGCCAGAATGACCGCCCCGGCCCACGTGCCCTTGAGCCGGCGGTACACATACGCCGGCAGCGATGTCGAGCACAGCAGGCCCAGCACGAGGAACACCCCGTAGGTCTTGCCGTACTTGAGAAAATCGAGCGGGTAGGCCGCCGCGTGCGAAAACAGCGGCAGCAGGCGGCCGAAATACGCGCCGAGCTGCCCGAGGTCCGACACGGAGAACACCGCCCACGACAGCGGGATGAGCACGAGCATGTACAGATGCCCGAGCACCGGCCAGCGATCGAGGTATTTCTTGAGCCAGAGCTTTTCGACCGTGAGGATTCCAAACAGGCCCAGACCCCAGAGCAGGAAGTTCAGGTGCGCGCCGTGCCAGAGCCCGGTCGCGAGCCAGACGACCAGCAGATTGAAGATCATGCGCCTGCGGCTGCAGCGGCTGCCGCCGAGCGGGAAATACAGATAGTCGCGGAACCACGCGCCGAGCGTGATGTGCCACCGGCGCCAGAACTCCGTCATGCTCAGCGCGAGATACGGGCAGCGGAAGTTCTCCGGCAGGTGGAAGCCGAGCATCCGGCCGATGCCGATGGCCATGAGCGAGTAGCCCCAGAAGTCAAAATAGAGCTGGAACGAATACGCGAACGCGGCCATCCACGCCAGCGGCGTCGAGAGGCTCTCAAAGCCGATCGTGGTCACATCGCTCCAGAGGCCGCCGAGCTGGTTGGCGAGCAGGATCTTGAGCGCCATGCCGAACACGAACAGCTTCAGCCCGTCAACCGCCTGCCGCAGCGACACATCGCGTGCGCCGAACTCCGGCTGCAGCTGCGCGTAGCTCGCGATCGGGCCGGAGACGAGCTTCGGGAACATGGTCAGGTACGTGCCGAACGTGAGCAGCGAGCGCTCCGGCGCGACCGTGCCGCGGTAGACATCGATGAGATAGCCGCCGGCGGAAAACGTGTAAAAGCTGATGCCGACCGGCAGCGCCCAGCCCAGCAGCGGCACGGCCGCCTTGCCGCCGGACACCCAGCCGAGCACGCCGTTGACGCCGGTGAGCAGGAAGTTGAGGTATTTAAATAGGAACAGCCACAAGAAATTGTAGCACAAACCAATGATGAGCCACAGCTTTGCGCGCGGCTTGTCGCGCGTGATGGCAAAACCCAGCCCGTAGTTGACCAGCACAGATGCGGCCAGCAGCGCAAAATACGCCCACTGACCGTCCAGCCCGATGATATAAAACACACAGCTCCCCACCAGCAGCACGGCATTGCGCGCGCCGGCCGGGCGCGACGGTGTCAGATAATACACCAGCAGAAACGCCGGAAAGAAGCAAAACAAAAACGACAGGCTGCTGAAAACCACGGACCCTATCCTCCTGAACCTTCGACAAACCCGCAAAAACAAAAAAATTTCGCATGAAAAGGTTAACATAGATTTCGGCATTTGTGTGCGTTTTCCGACAAAAAAACTGCACAAACTTTCCGCCCGGAATTTGGTGGTTTTCGTGGGTGTTGCCGCGTGGGCGGAAACGCGCGGAAGAAAAAGAAAAATCTCCGGCGCCTGTGCGTTCAGGCGCCGGAGATGCTTCTTTTTTCTCAATATCCGATCGGTCGGGATGTCTGCGTGTCAGCTCAGGAGCACTTCGTCGGACTCGACCTGCGTGCCCGCCACCTCGGCGAACTTTTCGAGCAGGTCCTGCTTCGTGAGCTTCTTTTTCTCCTCACCCTCGATATCGAGGATGATGTGGCCCTCGTTCATCATGATGAGGCGGTTGCCATGCACGATGGCGTCTTTCATGTTGTGGGTAATCATCATGGCGGTGAGCTGGTTCTCGCGCACGATGCGATCCGACAGCTCGAGCACCTTGGCCGCCGTCGCGGGGTCGAGCGCCGCGGTGTGCTCGTCGAGCAGGAGCAGCTTCGGCTTCTGCAGGGAAGCCATGAGCAGCGTCAGCGCCTGGCGCTGGCCGCCGGAGAGCAGACCGACCTTTGCCGTCATGCGGTCCTCGAGGCCGAGGCCAAAGCTCTTGAGCTTCTCATGATATTCCTCGCGCTCCGCCTTCGTGACGCCCCAACGCAGCGTGCGCTTCTTGCCGCGGCGCGCGGCGAGGGCGAGGTTTTCCTCGATCTGCATGTTCGCGGCCGTGCCCATCATGGGGTCCTGGAACACGCGGCCGATGTACTGCGCGCGGCGGTACTCCGGCATGGCGGTCACGTCCACGCCGTCGAGGATGATGCGGCCGGAGTCCACCGGCCAGACGCCTGCGACGGCGTTGAGCATGGTGGATTTTCCGGCGCCGTTGCCGCCGATGACGGTCACGAAATCGCCCGGCTTCAGGTGCAGGGACAAACCGTCGAGCGCCCGCTTTTCGTTGATGGTGCCGGGGTTGAAGGTCTTGGAGATATGGTCTAATGTCAGCATATCACTTGCCTCCCTTCTTCAGGCGGTGGAACGAGCTTTTGGCCTGCCCCTTGAGATACGGCACGGCCAGGAACGCGGCCACGATCACGGCGGTGAAGAGCTTGAGATCGTTCGGGTCGAGCTTGAGCCAGAGGATGAGCACCATGACGAGGTAATACACGATGCCGCCGAGGATGACAAAGCTCAGGCGCACCGAGAAATTGCAGCCCTTGCGGAAGAACGCGTCGCACAGCACCTCGCCGATGATGACGGCGGCGAGGCCGATGACGATGGCGCCGCGGCCCATGTTGATGTCGGCAAAGCCCTGGTACTGCGCCATCAGGCCGCCGGAGAGCGCGACCATGCCGTTGGAGAGCGACAGGCCGAGCACCTTCATGGCATTGATGTTGATGCCCTGCGCACGGCTCATCGCCGGATTGGAGCCCGTGGCGCGGATGGCGCTGCCCTGCTCGGTGCCGAAGTACCAGTAGAGGAGCGCGATGAGCACGGCCGCGAGCAGCAGACCCTTCCAGATCGCGCCGGGCACGCTGCGCAGCGTCAGAAACAGGCTGTACTTATCCGGGTTGACCGGGGTGTTGGCCTTCATGCTCATGATGCGCAGGTTGATCGAGTAGAGCGCGAACTGCGTCAGGATGCCGGCGAGGATAGCCGGGATGCCGAGCTTCGTGTGCAGCAGGCCGGTCACGAGGCCCGCGAGCAGACCCGCGACCACGGCCGCGAGCAGCGCCGCCCACGCCGGCCAGCCGGCGATGATAAGCATGACCGTCACGGCGCCGCCGGTGGTGAACGACCCGTCGACCGTCAGATCGGCGACGTCGAGCAGGCGGAACGTGATGTACACGCCCAGGGCCATGATGCCCCAGATGATGCCCTGGGCAACGCCGCCGGGCAGACGCGAGACCAGATTCGGCAGGCTCAGGGACGCAAGAACCAGTGAATTCATAAAATTACCTCATAGTGTGGAGTATCCCTGCCGCAGAAACTGCGGCAGGGAGCCGGGAATGATTTCAGTAATCAGCCGATGGCCGCGTAGTCGCTCGGGATGGTGAGGTTGTAGAGGCTGGCCATCTCGGGATTGTACTTCTTGACCGGGTTCGGGTAGTACTCGATCGCCATGGTGGAGATGTCGGCCTCGCCCTTGAGGATCTTCACGGCCATCTCGCCGGTGGTGCGGCCGAGCTCGTAGTAGTCGATGGACAGCGTCGCAACGCCGCAGCCCTTGCAGATGCCCTCCTCGCCGGCGACGATGGGCTTCGTGGCAGCGCCCTTGATGGCCTCGGCGCAGGAGGCGGCGGTGTTGTCGGTCGGGACGTAGAGGACGTCGTTGGCGTCGCTCGCCGTGCCGGTGACGGAGACGACGTCGTTCGTATCGGCGAAGGTGTAGATGGTGACGGTGCAGCCGGCCTTTTCAAGCGCGGCCTTGACGACGTCCGCCTGGTAGACGGAGTTCGGCTCGCCGGAGCAGTAGATGATGCCGACGTTCTTGGCATCCGGGAACAGCTCCGTAATCATGGCCGCCTGCTGATCGAGCGGCGCGAGGTCGGACGTGCCGGAGATGTTGCCGCCGACCGTGCCGCTGAAGTTATCGATGCCGAGCGCAACGCCGTACTCCGTGACAGCCGTGCCGAGGATCGGAATGTCCTTCGTGGCGGCGGCCGCAGCCTGCAGGGCGCCGGTCGCGTTGGCGAGGATCAGGTCCACGCCGCTGGACACGAAGCCGTTGCAGATGGTGGCGCAGGTGGCGCTGTCACCGGCGGCGTTCTGCTCGTCGAAGGTGACGTTCTCGGCGCCGAGGGCGTCGGTGATGGCGTCGCGGAAGCCCTTGGTAGCCGCGTCGAGCGCGTCGTGCTGCACAAGCTGGCAGATGCCGACGGTGTAGTGCTTATTCTCGGCCTTGTCGCCGTTGCTGCCGCAGGCAGCCAGGGAGAGGACCATGACCACGGCGCAAAGCAGAGCAGTGAGTTTTTTGATGTTCATCTTTTTTCCTCCTTAATGCATTGCCGGCAAAGAAAAAAGCCACACAGTCGTCTGTGCAGCCTTGTCAAAACCGGACCGGGAAGTCTCAGATGGTTCTGGTATGATCGCAGCACAAACGACTATTACCCTCGCTAAAGTAATAGTAGGAATATGCGCTTGCAAATCGGACCAGACGCATGTTTGCGGCCTCCTGTAGTGAAGATGTGCCTACTTTAGCGCTTTTAGCTGCTGAAGTCAACCCCGTTTTCAAAATTTCTTCACTTTTAGCATTTGTGCACAATTCCGCCGCCGTGTCCCTGTGCATTTCCGTCATTTTATGCCGCCGAGCCGCGGCATTGACGCTCCCGGGCAGGTGTGCTATTATTGATAAAAATGTATTTGCCGTGAGAGGAGGCGCGCCATGAAAACACCGCAGCAGCTGCTGCAGCAGACGCTGGAAGTGGGCGCGTGCCTGCTGCCGGACGCAGCATCCGGCGGCCGCACGCCGTACCCGGCCGTGTTCGTGCACGGTCTGCTGGGCTGGGGCGCGCGCGACGCGCTCTACCGCGCCGTTCCCTACTGGGGGCTCGCGGCGGGCGACGTGCTGGGCTATCTCAACACCTGCGGGTATGACTGCCGCGCCGCCTCGGTGGGCATCATCTCGAGCGCGTGGGACCGCGCGTGCGAGCTCTACGCCGAGCTCACCGGCGGCACCGCCGACTACGGCATCGCGCACGCGCAGCGCTTCGGCCATGCGCGCTTCGGCACGGCGTATCCGGCCCCGCTCGTGCCCGGTTGGGGCGCGGACAGACCCATCGACCTCGTGGGCCACAGCTTCGGCGGCGCGACGGCGCGGCTGCTCCTACAGTTGCTGGCAGACGGCTGCCCGGAGGAAGTGCAGGCGGCCGCGGCTGCGGGCGAGACGCCCTCGCCGCTGTTCACCGGCGGCAAAGCGGGCTGGGTGCACGCGCTGGTGGCAATCGCCGCACCGCACGACGGGTCCACGTTTCTCGACGTGCAGCCGGACGCGGCAAATGCGCTCTCAACGCTGTTTCTGGGCGCGGCGCGCGCGCTCGGCATCTCGGCGTTCAAGGGCGTGTATGACTTCCGGCTCGACCAGTTCGGCATCCGGCGCGACCCGGACGAGCCACTCACGACGGCGGCGCTGCGCATGCTGGCGCAAAACCAGCTGCCGGCGGGCGACAACGCCTTTGACGACCTGCGCCCCGCGGGCGCGCGCGCGCTCAATGCGCGCATCCGGACGCTGCCGGACACATGGTATTTCTCCATCCCCTGCTGCCGGACGCTGCCGCGCCTGCTCACGCACGACCAGAAGCCCGACACGGCCATGACGCCGCTGCTCTGGCCGTTTTCGACTGCGATGGGGCGCGACGGAGCGGGCATGCCGCGTGGCTGGCTGCCGAACGATGGACTGGTCAACACGATCTCCGCCCGGTGCCCCGATGGCGCGCCGCACGCGGACTTCACCCCGGACCGGACGCCGGAGCGCGGCGTGTGGCAGGTGCTGCCGGTCGAAAATCTCGACCATCTGGCCGCGATCGGCGGCGTGATGAACAACGGCGTCGTGCGCACGCGCCTGTTTTACCGCCGGGTCATGGCGCTGCTCGATGCAGCCGCCGCGGCCGACTGACTCTCGCAAGCTCTGCCCGAGACCGGGCATACGATACCGCAAAGTGCACAAGATAAGATAAGGAGTGTATGGATTATGGATTCTATTGAAAGCTATCTGCGCAAGCTGATCGTCGCCTCCGTGGGCGCGGCCGACCTCGGCTGCGAAAAGCTCGGCAAGCTGCTCGACGAGTGCGTCGCGCGCGGCGAAGTGACCGTGGAGAAGGGGCGCGTGCTCAACGAGGAGCTCAAGCGCACCTGCAAGCAGGCCGCCGCCAAGGACGCGGACGAAAAGCCCGCCGTGGACGTGGACGCCATGAGCGCCGATGAGCGCGAGGCGCTGCTGCAAAAGCTGCTGGCCCTGAAGGAAGAGGGCTGATGGCCGGCCCCGCCGCGCAACTCGACGAAGCCAAGCGCTTCGCCGAGATCGTCGCCATACTGCAAAAGCATCACCTCGTCCAGGGGCTGACGCCGGAGAAGGTCCGCGATATTTTCGTAGACCTCGGGCCGACGTTTGTCAAATTCGGACAAATTTTGTCCATGCGTTCGGACATTCTGCCCAAAGAATACTGTGCCGCGCTCGAGACGCTGCGCACAGACGTGACGCCCATGCCGCTGACCGAGGTGGAGGACATCCTCACGCAGGCCTATGCCCGCCCGTGGCAGGAGGTCTTTTCGGACATCGGCATCCGGCCGCTCGGCTCGGCCTCGATCGCGCAGGTGCACGCAGCGACCCTGACCGACGGTCAGCGCGTCGTCGTGAAGGTGCAGCGCCCCGACCTGTATGAGATCATGAGCCGCGACGTGCGCCTGCTCAAGCGCGCCGCCGTGCTGCTCAAATACACGCCGCTCGCGAGCGCGCTGGATTTTCACGCCGTGCTCGACGAGATGTGGCATACCGTGCAGGAGGAGCTTGACTTTACGATCGAGGCGAACAACATCGCCGAGTTCAAGCGCCTCAACGACGGCGTGGCCTACGCCGACTGCCCGGCCACGTTCCCGAAGTGGTGCACAAAAAACGTGCTCGTCATGGAGTACATCGCCGGCCACCAGATCGACGATGCCGACGGTCTGCGCGCCGACGGCTATGATCTCAACGAGATCGCCGTCAAGCTCGTGCACAACTATATCCGCCAGATCACGGTCTACCGCTTCTTCCACGCCGACCCCCACCCCGGCAACATCCGCGTGCAGGGCGGGAAGATCATCTGGCTCGACCTCGGCATGATGGGCCGCATCAGCCCGCGCGAGGCGGAGCTGTACATGGGCATCATCCGCACGATCTATGACCAGGACGTACCCGCCCTGACGCAGACGCTGCTCGCGCTCGGCCAGTATGACCGCGCGCCCGACCAGCAGGCGCTCACGGAGCGCATCGGCATCTTCCTGCACAAGTACGAGTCCATGCCGATGGCCGATATGGACATGGGCGTGCTCGTGGACGAGTTCGTGCAGATCCTGAACGAGTACGGCGTGTCCGTGCCCGCCTCGCTGACGATGCTCGGGCGCAGCCTGCTCGTCATTCAGGGCATGCTCACGAGCGTGTCGCCAGACGCGAACGTCATCGAGATCGTGGCGGAGTACGTCAAGAACACCGCGTTGAGCCGCGAGCACATTGAAAAGAAGGTCAAAACGCTTGCGCAGCAGCTCGCCCGTTCTGGCGAAAAGCTCACGGTGCTGCCGACGCAGCTGTCGGCATTTTTGAGCAAAGCCAACGCCGGGCAGCTGACCGTCAACGTGAAAAAATCGTGGTCGGACGCGGCGCGCGCCGCGCAGTCGAAGCTGCTGAACCGGCTCATCTTTGCGTTGCTGGACTGCTCGCTGCTGTTTTGCGCGGCCATCACGTGTCTCGCCCCGCTGCCGCGGGTGCTGGGGCTGCCGTGGCCGGCGCTGGTGTTTTTCGCCGCCGCCGTCGCTGTGACGATCGCGCTGTTTGACCGCCGACACTGGTCGGTGTGAAGGCTTTTGCATACGCGCAAAACCGCCCGGAGGGCACAGCCTTCCGGGCGGCTTTTGATGAAAGTGCGATCCCCTCGGAGGGAGAACGAACATGAACGAAAAATCCAAAGCAGCCATATGCACCGACGAGATTGAGGCCGCCGTCTATGCGCAGCTCAAGCCGCTCGGCTTCCGGAAATACGGGCGGACACTGCACCGCTTTGTCTCCGGCGACCTGTCGCAGGTCATCCACTTCCAGTGCGGTTTGCCGTCTGCGGGCCCCGCACAGCAAATGTGGGTCAATCTCGGCATCCGCATACCGGAGTGCGACGAGCGCACCTTTTCCCCATCGCCGCCAAAACGGTATTACCGCGAATACAACTGCACCCTGCGCTCCCGTCTCGGGAGCATTGACGGTAGGCAGGAGCTGTGCTTTGACCTGCGAAAGCAGCCGTCACAGCTCCTGAATCAGATTCTGCCCGATGTGCTGACAAAAGTACTGCCCGTCTACGACGTGCTGTCCTCCCGGGAGGCGATTCTCGCGCACCGGCGTGACTATCCGCACTTCGATGTGATGGGCCGGCAGCTGATCCTGCTCGACGAAGCAATGATCTGCGGCCATCTGGGCGACCTGGAAAAAGCACAAGCACTGTTTGCGCAATACTATCTGAACGCCGTGCACGCATACCAGCGCGAAAAAGCCCATGGCAAGCAGGTCTATTTGCAAAAAGAGGAGCGGGTAATCTGCCACGGGCAGAACATCACGGCTGACAAAACCGGATACTTCACCATCCGCAGTGCGGATGACGGCCACATCCGTTATCTGGCCGAGCTGGCCGAAAGACTCGGCCTTTCGCTCCCGGATATTGCGCCATAAACAGGAATGACCGCCCCGGACGGGGTGGTCATTCTTTTTTAAATATCGCCGCGGCGGCGCAGCGCGTCCAGAAATGCCGTGCAGCCGAGCACGAGATCGTCATACGTCGTGCCGAAATCGTCCGTATACCACGGGTCGGCAATGCCGCGCTGCAAGCCCGCGAACGACAGCAGCGGGCGGATCTTCCCATCCGGGTCGTGCGGGAGGATGCGGCGGAGGTTGCGCGCGTTGTTCTCGTCCATCGTCAGCAGCCAGTCGTAGGCGTCGTAGTCGCGCGGCGTGACCTGCACGGCGGCGCGATGGCCGACCGGGATGCCATGGACGCGCAACTCGGCGCGCGCGGGCGGGTAAACGTCATTGCCGATCTCCTCGCGGCTCGTCGCCGCCGAGGCGATCTGAAACTGCGCCGCGAGCCCCTGCCGGCGCACCATTTCCTTGAGCAGATACTCCGCCATGGGGCTGCGGCAGATGTTGCCGTGGCAGATAAATAGTATTTTGGTCAAGTGCGATCAGCCTCCTGAAAAACCGTATTCTGCCGCGTTTTGCCGCGATTTGCCGACCTCAAAACCTGTGATCAGAATGTGACTCTGTCACGGAAACGGCAAAATGCGGCAAGATGCGGCAAGTCACAGCCGCCAATGGTAGTCAAATGGTAGTAAAAATTGGGGTGTTTTACTACCGTGGTTTTCTCCATTAATATACCATATCCGGAGAGTTGAGGCAACAGCACAAGGGGAGAGGCATGTATTCCACCTCCTTCGACATGAAATAGAAAAACCCGGATTGCTCCGGGCATGAAAAAGGCAACAGCCGTTAAGGCTGATGCCGTGTGATGATAAGGTTTTCGATTTTATACGATCCAAATTTCTGCATCTTTTACAGAAGCATATTTCTCAAATGCCTGTTTCTCTTCCTCAAGCAGCGGTTCAAGCGCGATATCATTCTCGAAGCAATATACCGCAACTAGATATGCGTTTTACAGCGTGTAGCTCTCTCCGTCTTCGGGGATGCAGACGCGATTGCGGATGCCCTTCTTCTCCAGTTTCTTGGACAGTGTCTTGCGGGTGAGCGTGGCGTGCGGCACGTTGTCCATGTGGCTTGCGATGACCACCGCTTCGGGCGCTGCTGCACAGACCTTGGCCAGATCGTTGTCGTCCATGATCAGACGGCCGTTTTTCACCAGCATGGCAGCACAGTTGTTTGTGATGATCACATCAGGATGATACTTCTCGATCGTCTCCGCCACGTCGTCACACCAGACGGTGTCACCGCAGACGTAGAGCGTCTTTTCATTGGGGCTGCGGAAGATGAATCCGGCGGCGTCACAGCACGGAACCTTCGTGCCGTGAACGGCGTTGACCTTGATGATCTCCGCGTCGCCCCATGTGACGCGGTCTTCGATCACCCGGACGTCCTTCATGCCGGAGAACGCCAGATAGTCCGCGTCCTGCCGGTTGATGGCATAGATCGGGCGATTCTTGTCCAGCCCCTGGCAGGCCTTGCCGTTGGGAGCGAGACCGATGTGGTCCAGATGCACGTGGGTGCAGATGTAGGCGTCCACGCCAGCGTTGACTTCCTTGACGGACATGGGCATGGAGTGCAGCGGGCACGGAAGCCACTTGTGCTTCGGCTTCACGGCTTCCCAGGTGGAGCACTCGTCGAAGACGTACTTCTTGCGAGGGTCGCCGCCGCGGTTCATGGCGCACATCATCGGGATCATGGCAAGACATCCGCTCATAAAGCGCGGCGCCAGCCACGGGTCGATCAGAAAGGTCTTTCCTGCGTAGGTGATTTTGATGGTCGCGCTGCGGATCTGCTGGAATTTCATGAGGGGTGCCTCCTTGTTTGTTTCTGTGTCTATAATTTAACATAAATTCCCGCCGTGCAACAGAAATAACCCTCACTCTTGCCGCAACAAAAACGTTGTAGTAAAATAGAGCCGGAGGGGATCATATGAACCAAAAACAGCTGTCTTATTTTCTGGAGGTCTATCGCTGTCGCAACATTCAGGCCGCAGCGGACAAGCTCTATCTGACGCATCAGGGACTGAGCCGCGTGATCCGCTCTCTGGAAGAGGAGTTTGGCAGTCCCCTGTTCACCCGCACCAATCGGGGACTGGAGCCCACGGATTTCGCTACGACGCTGGTGCCCCACGTACAGCGGCTGCTGGACGACTACGCCACGATCCAAGGCGTACACACCCTCACCAGTCAGGCGCGGTCGGTGGTGACGATCTACGCGCTGGATCACCTGTTCGGGTATCTCGGCGCCGATCTCCTGCTGGACTTTCACCGGCAGCACCCGGAGATCACGCTGAGCATTCTAGACACCACGGACGAATACGCGCTGGAGAGTCTCTCGGCCGGCAGATGTGATTTCGCAGTCGTGAACGGCCCGATCGACAACACGCGCTTCACGGCGACGCCGCTGTTCTATTCGCGCTTCGCCTTCCGGATGCGGCGGGATCATCCTCTGGCGCAGAAGGAGCATTTGAGTTTCGAGGATTTTGCAGGCGAGACCATTCTCGGCAAGGGACGCGCCTACCACTGCTTCCGCACGAACATCGACCAATTCATGCTCTCACAGGGGCTGCATGTGACCGTTCCGATCGAGACGCCGGACGAATCGCTTCTGCAGCAGCTCGTGGAAGCGGGCCTCGGCATTGCGACGACCTATGACTTCACTGCCGTGTCCCACTGCGGAGAAAACACTGTGGTGCGCTATCTGGACGACGACCGCGCCGGGCATCACATCTACCTAGTGGAAAAGGCCGGAACGCTCCCGACCAGAGCAGGCCGCGCCTTCAAGCGGTTCCTGTTGGATAAGGTCACGGAATGATGTTTTCAGTATTGGCGCCCCACAGTTCCAGAATCTCGGGGAGCACCTGGTAGATGGAGAACATCTCAAATTCATCCAGCCAGTCATCACTGGTGCCGGGAATACTGTGATCGGCGTGGTAGGCCATGATATAGGCCACATTCTCGAAGATCTCCAGATCCTCAATCTGCATCTCCTCGCCCTCATCGGTCTTGCCCTTGTAGGACTTTTCCAGTTTGGTGAGATCCTTGAAGATATCACGTTTGAATTTGATGCGGTAAAGCTGCGGGATGGCGGCGGAGGAGCGGAACCGCACCTCCTTGCCGCTGATCAGAACCGTTTTTTCCTGCATGGTTTATCCCTCCGTGCCTGCGGTCTCTACAGCGGGAACATACACGGACTGGTACCAGCCGTCATAGGTGGCTTTTGCCGTAGTGTCGTCTATGCGGCTCTTGACCAGGCCGTCCTCGCGGCCGGCCTTGGCCTTGTTGGCCCACTCCGGATCGCAGATGAGCTGGCGGCCGAGGATGGCCATGTCCGTCACACCGTCGGCAAGCATGCCCTCGGCCTCTTCCGGGGTCTTGAGGCAGTTGACGGCCGCGACCGGCACGGCGGCGCCATGATTACGCTCGTGTGGTACGGCGAGCGCAAAACGCCCTACGAGCTGGGAGAGAACAACGTGCACATCGCGCTCGTGACGGACGATTTTGAGGGCAGCTACCAGCGGCACAAGGCCATGGGCATCGTGTGCATCGAGGAACTGCAGAAGGACATTTACTACGTCAAGGACCCCGACGGGTATGAGATCGCCGTCGTCCCGGCGAAATTTCACCCCGCGAATCTTTCGATCTCCTGACCGGCCCGCAAACGAAAAGTCGGGGCGCAGGCATCTGCCTGCGCCCCGACTTTTTCTTTTTCCCGCGCCCTTACTGCGCGCGCTCCGCGCACTGCCGGAGCGTGAGCCCCGTGGCCACGAACGCCAGCACGAGCAGCGCCCCCGCTGCGCACAGGCACAGCGTGCGCAGCGCGCCGTGACCGGCGGCCAGCATGGCAATCAGGCAGCCGACGGACAGGATCGCCGCCAGCGCCGTGCACCACGCCACGGCCTTCCCGCGCCCGTGGCCGAGGCACACGCCCGCGAGCGCGAGCGCACCGGCCGCGAACAGCACGATGCAGATGCCCGTCCAGACCGCCGCCTCCGTGCGCGCGGAGTCCATATCCGCCGTATAGAAATCCTGCGCCAGTGCGCAGATGTCGCCATAGCTTGCGGCGGAACCTGCGCGCGCGCGCAGCGCCTCGTCCTGCATGAGCACGGCGATGCCCTGCTCCAGCCGCTCGGTGTCGTCCTCATACGGGGTGAGCGCCGCGAGGTCCTGCGCCAGCTGCTGCCGGTTCGCCGCCAGCGTCTGCCGGCCGGAGGCCAATGCGCCCGCCGCCGTGTCGAGCTTGCTCTGCCCGGCCGCGATCTCGGTCGCCGCAGCGTCGAGCGCCTGCTGCCCGGCGACGAGCTGCGCCTGGGCATCCTGCAGCTGCTGCTCCGCCGCGGCGATCTGCGCCGCGCCGTCTGCCAGCTGCGCCTGCCCGGCCTCATACGCCTGCACGAGCGACTCGATGGAGTACCCGGTGCCGATCAGCTGCGTCTCATAGATCTGCTTCTGCGCCGTCACGCCCGGCCAGAGCAGCGCAGCCTTGACAAGGTCGCCGCTTGCGACCGCCGCGTCATACTCCGCCTGCCGGTCGAGATAGCGCTGGTAGGCCGGGTGCACCGCGTCGTACACCGGCTGGATCCTGGCGAGCCTCTCCTGCCCAGCGGCGTATTCCTCCTTCGCCGCGGCAAGTTTCTCCTGCCCGGCGGCGTAGTCGGCCTTGCCCTGCTCGAGCTGCGCCTGCCCGGCGGCATACTGCGCCCGGGCCGCGGCGAGCTTCTCGCTGCCGGCGTCATACTCCGCCTGCCCGCTCTGAAGCCGGCTCTGGCCGACGTTGTCCGTCACGACGCCCGTGGCAAACGAGAGCTTGAGCGCGTCATACGTCTCCTGCTGCGCGCCGAGGGACGCCGCCCGCTCGCCGAGCGAACGGGCGTTGTCGCATAGCTGCGTATCGGCATCCACGCGGTCGGCCCGCTCCTGCTGCGTGCGCGCAAGGCTCCACGGCGACACGGCCATGACGAACACGGCTGCCGCGAGCATGGCCAAGCGGGCCGCGCGGCTCGCCGCCGTCAGCGGCATGCGGCGCTGCGCGGGCAGCGCGGTCCTGCGCACGAAGGTGTCGCCCAGCAGCAGAAGCTGCGGCAGCACGAACAGCACGAGAAACACCGTGATGAGCGACCCGACGCCCACGAACCGGCCCATGCCGGCCACCGCGCCGGACGAGACGCGCGCGCCGATGAGCAGGCCGGCAGAGATGAGCATCGTGCCGGAGGTGATGATGGTCGGGAAGGCGAGGTTCAGCGCCGAGATCATGGCCTCGCGCGGGCCCTGCTCGGCGCGCGCCTCGGTATAGAGCGAGGCGACGACGATGGCATAGTCCACGTTGCAGCCCATCTGGATGGCGCTGGCCACGAGATAGACCATGAAGAGCACATACTCGCCCGTGAGCACCGTGATGCCGAAGTTGATCCAGATGCTGCCCTGAATGACGAGCGTGAGCAAAATGGGCATACCGAGCGAGCGGAACGTGAACAGCAGCACGAGCATGACCATGAGGATGGACATGGCGCTGACCATGACGTTGTCCTGCGTGAACGTTTGCTCGGACCCGTAGGCGGACATGGCGTCGCCGACGAGATAGCTGTCGGTGGGGTAGTACTGGTGCACGACGGCGTGGATGCGGTCGAGCAGGGCAAACGTCTCGTCCCCGTCCGAGGCCGCGGCAAGCGTGAGCACGAGACGATGGTACGACGTGCCCTCGAGCTGCGCGCTGGCGCGCGTGAGCTGATCGCTGAGCGCCGTGACCTGCGCCGCCTGCGCGTCGCTGAGCGTGACGGTGCCGTCGGCGATCTTGTCATTCAGGAACTTGAACAGCTTCAGCAGCGGCACCTGATAGCCGCGCAGGTCCTGCGCGGCCGTCTGCGTGGCGCCGTTTTCGGCCGCGTAGAGCGCGAAGAGCGCCTGCGCGCTCGTGCTGTCCACACCGCTGAGCTGCGCGAACGTCCGGTAATCGACCGCGTCCGCCAGCCGGTAGCCGCCGGCCGCCTCCGTGCCCGCGATGCCGACGGCGCTCTTGACCTCCGGCACGGCCGAGAGGGCATCGAGCAGCGCGGCCTCCTGGTCGTAATCCCCGGCCGGGACGACGACGGCCAGCACCGTCTCGTCGCCGAAGTCCGCCGTGATCGCCTGCGACGCGGTGCGGTTGACGTCCGCGTTGTGCGTCTTGAGCGGTGCTTCACTGTAGACATAGCTGACGCGGTTGGTGCCGATGCACGCCACGACCAGCACGGCCGCGAACACGAACGGCACCACACGGCGCGTCCGCCACGCGAGGCGGCCGACGCCCGAGATCTTCGGCACGAAGTTGCGGTGCTTCGTCTTGTCCATGGCCGGGCCGAGCTTGAGCAGCAGCCCCGGCATGAGCAGAAATACCGTCAGCAGGCTGATAAAGATCGCCTTGATGAGCACGATGCCAAGATCGCGCCCGAGGCCGAACTTCATGAACGTCATGGCGACAAGACCCGCCACGGTCGTCAGGCTCGAGGAGCTGATGACGGTGATGGATTTGGCCAGCGACTCGATGACCGCCTCGCGCACCGGCAGCGTCTCATGCGCCTGCTTGTAGCGGTTGCAGAAGATGATGGCGTAGTCCACCGACATGGCCAGCTGCAGCAGGATGGCCACGGCGTTGGACACGAACGAGATCGTGCCGAAGATGAAGTTCGTGCCCTTGTTGATGAGCGCCGCCGCGAGGAACGTGATGAGCAGGATGGGCACCTCGGCATACGTCGAGGACGTGAACGTGAGCACCGTGACGAGGATGATCGCCACGATGACGAGCAGGCCGCGCACCTCGCCGTTGATCTGGTCGGAGATGCTGTAGCCCTCGGCGGAATAAATGTACGCGCCGCTGCCGTCGAGCAGATCGCGCAGGGCCTGCACGGTCTGCGCGCACGCGTCCGAGCCCTCGAGGTCCGACAGGCTGACGGACAGCAGCGCGCTGCCCGCGTCGTTCATCGTGTACGTGCAACTGTCCACTCCGTCGACCGCGCGGATCTGCTCCGCCGTGGCCGCGGCGGTGTCCGCGTCCGTGCCGCGCAGGAGGATCTTCGCCGACCCGTAGGTCTGGAACTCCTGCTCCATGATGTCCAGCCCCTGCCGCGTCTCGGAATCGGCCGGCAGATAGGCCGCGACGTCGTTTTCGACCTTCACCCAGCCAGACGCGACCGCGGAAAAGACCAGCAGCGCGGCAAACACAATGAAAAACAGCCGGTAATGGTCGACGATCCATTCCGATGCACGGTGCAGCGGGGACGGTTTCTTGTTCATAATGGGATCACCACTCCTTATCCCGACAAAAACGCGGGGGTTGACTTTTTGATAACAGAAGGATAAGCTGAAAAACAATAAATTACAAATGTCAGCTATCGTGAAAGTGTAAGATATTTATCGTTTGTTCCGCTCGTGTCGTTTGTTCGATATGATACGATGGGCGTAAAGGAGTGCAGCATCATGGAAAAAAAGAAAGATCTGCGCGTGCAGAAAACCTACAGCGCGCTCATGGCGGCGTTCGAGGCGCTGATGGCCGAAGAGACGTTCGACGACATCACGGTCAACGAGCTGTGCGCCCGGGCGCTCATCCGCCGCCCGACGTTCTACTCGCATTTTGAAGACAAGTATGACTTCCTGCGCTTTTACCTCAACGAGATCCAGTGGCAGATCGAGAGCGAAGCCGACGCCGCGACCGACTTGCCGGTCGAGCACTTTCAGCGCTCGTGGCGCGCGCTCATCGCTTTTATAGACGAGCACCCGGCGCTCATCCGCATGGGCCTGCGCAGCAAGTCGCTGCCGATCATCTTCGAGATCCTCAGCGAGCACATCTTCGCCAGCTCCAGCCGGCGCGTGCGCGCCTACTGCGGCGCCGTGACGGACAGCCCCGCGCTGGCCGACACGCTGGCGACGTTCACCGTCGGCGGGCTCATCCAGAATCTCAAGCGCTACCTGACCGAGCCGAACCTCGACCCGGACGCGCTGACGGCAGAGATGACCACCGTCTTTGAGCACCTGTGGAATTCCTTCACGCCGGAAGCAAAGGGGGAAACGCCATGAAGATCCTGCTGCGGAGGACAACTGCGCGCTGGCCGGGCAGCTGTTTCACCTGCTGGTCAAAAACGGCTGCCAGACCACGGCCGTGAAAACCGGTCAGGCCGACGCCCCCGCGGAGCCGGCGGAGGTCGCTGCCGCAATCTGAGCTTTCTATCTTCCACCACTCTTAACCCAAAACGCGCGCGCTTGTGCCTGTCAAAAAAACCTATGCGCAAGTGCAAAAAGAACAGAGCAGCAGGGGAGCTCGAGGGGGCAAGGCCCGCCTCGAATGAGATCTTGCGCTCAGCTTGTCCCCAAAGCCCGAGACGGGCTTTGGGGACAAGCTGAGCGCGGCAGCCCGAATGGACTGCCGCGCTTGTCATGCGCGCGCCGGGCATGGTACAATGAAACCATCTATCATCCCGGAAGGGAGGGCTCCGGTATGCCGAGGCCGAAATGGACCCTGAACACGATCTATATCTCCGAGCGCCTGCAGGAGCGGCTGCGCCCCATCTCCCGCTGCGCGCTGACGACCGTGGTCGCCCCCATGGGCTATGGCAAGACGACGGCCGTGAACTGGTATCTCGCCGAGCGGGCGAAGGCCGAAGACGCGGCTGTCGTGCGCATCAGCGTCTATTCCGACCATCTGGCCATCTTCTGGAAGAGCGTACAGGACGCGTTTGAACATGCGGGGATCCCGCTGCTGCGCGGCTACGCCTGCCCGGACGACGCCGCCGGCGCGAGCCTGCTGGCGGATGACCTCTGCCACGGGCTGGCCGGGCGCGGGCGCGTGTACATCTTCATCGACGATTTTCACCTCCTGACCGACGGGCGCATCACGGAGTTTTTATGTGCGCTCGTCAACCGTCTGCCGGAGAACGTGCACCTGATCGTGGCGAGCCGCGACCGCTTCCTCCCCGGCGACGCCGTCATGCGGCTGGGCAGCCGGGTCTACCCGATCGGGGCCGAGCATCTGCGGCTCAACCACACGGAGCTGTCCATCTACGCGCACCGCTGCGGCACGGACCTGACCGACGCGCAGGTCGAAACGCTGCTGCATGCGAGCGAGGGGTGGTTTTCGGCCGTGTACCTGAACCTGCGCACGCTCTCCGAGCACGGCGCGCTGCCGGACCGGCACTCGGACATTTACACCATGTTTTCCGCCGCCATGATCGAGCCGCTCTCGCCCCGGCAGCAGGAGTTTCTGGCCGTCATGGGGCTGGCGGATGAGTTCACCGCGCCGATGGCGCGCTTTGTCACCGGCGACCCGGACACCGATCGCATCCTGACCATGCTCACGGAGCAGAACGCCTTCGTCACCCGCCTGCCGGACGGCGTGAGCTACCGCTTCCACCACATGATGAAAACCTGCGCCGAACAGGCGTTCGCCGCGCTGCCGGAGCAGACGCGCCGCGCGTATCACGGCCGCTACGGCGCGTGGTATTCCGCGCACGGGCAGTATCTGCACGCGCTGGCCGCCTACCGGAAGGGCGAGGACTATGATGCGGTGCTGCAGGTGATCCAGGACGATGCGGGCATCCTGCTCGCGGCGCTCAGCCCCGAGGAGGTGCTGGTGTTTCTGGACGCGTGCCCGCGCAGCACGCTCCAGGCACACCCGCTGACGCTGCTTGTGCTGATGCGGCGGATGTTCACGTGGCAGCAGATCCCGAAAATGCTGGAGCTGCGCGCGCTGCTGCTCGCCGGGATCGAGGCGCACCCCGAGCTGCCGGACGCCGAGCGGGACAATCTGCTCGGCGAGTGCGACCTCATCATGAGCTTTCTGCAGTATAACGACATCGCGGCCATGAGCCGCCTGCACCGCAGCGCGGCCGCACGCATGACCCGCCCTGCCATCAGCATCCGCAACGAGGGGAGCTGGACGTTCGGCTCGCCGTCGGTGCTGATGATGTTCCACCGCGCGCCGGGGCAGCTGGACGCGGAGCTGGACGCCATGAACGCCTGCATGCCGCACTACTACCGGCTCACAAACGGACACGGGCAGGGCGCGGAACGGATCATGGACGCTGAGGCGGCACTGCTGCGGGGCCGCTTTGCCGACGCGGCCATCTTCCTCGAGCGCGCCCGCGCCGCCATCGCCGGAAATGGGCAGGAGAACATGGCGCTCTGCTGTGATTTTCTCGAACGGCGGCTCGCGCTGTGCGCGGGCACCGCCTCGCCCGAACCCCCGGCGCAGAAACGCGCCGCCCTGCTCGCGCAGCACGACACGATGTGGCTGCGCATCTTCGACAGCGCCTGCGCCTACTGCGCCGCGCTGACGGGACAGGTCGGGCAGGTCCCCGCGCTGTTTCGGGAGCATGCACTGCACACGGTGCACTTTCTCGCGCCGTGCCGCCCCATGATGGAAATGATCGAAAATCAGGTCTATCTCGCCGAGGGTGCCTACGCCCGGGTGATCGGGCGCAGCGAGGGGCTGCTGGCGCAGTGCGCGCAGCAGCACTATGCGCTCGTCGCGCTGCACGTGCGCATCCAGACGGCCGCTGCCTACGCCGCGCTCGGCAAGCGGCCGGAGGCGCGCAGCCTCCTCGGCCAGACGCTGCGCGAGGCAGAGCCCGACGGTCTGCTGCTGCCGTTCGCGGAAAACGGCCGCGGCCTGCGCCCCCTGCTGGCCGGCGGCGCGTGGGAGGCGGACCTGGGCGATTTCCCGCAGCGGGCAGCGCGCTGCATCGCAGACTACGAGGCGCGCTGCGCCGCGCTGTACGCGCCCGGCGGCGGCCCTGCGGCGCTCGCCGGGCTGACCGGGCGCGAGCGGGAGATCGCGGCGCTCATCGCCGCGCGCCTGACCAACGGCGAGATCGCGCGCAGGCTCTTCCTCTCGGACGGCAGCGTGAAGCAGTACGTCCACCAGATCTATGCCAAGCTCGGCCTCACGGGCGACGCGAAGTCGAAGCGGCAGCAGCTGATCGACCAATGGCACACAAAACCCTAACCGCCGGTGAATGGTTTTCTCTTGGATCCACTGTACAATGGTCTTGTACAGTGGATTTTTTTATTCCGGGAAAGGGGGAAGCGCACATGTACCGGAAATACATTGCGGCCGTCCAACCGCTGAGCGACCACGTCCTGCAGGTGGATTTCGTGTCCGGCAGCCGTCTGCTTCTGGACATGAAGCCCTATCTGGACAAGCTCCGGTTTCAGCCGCTTTCCGATCCGGAGACCTGGCGCAGCGCCGTGACCAACGGCATTTTCGTCCGCTTCGGCAACGTGGAGCTGAGCCATGACGAGCTTCTGACCATGGCCGAACACAGCTGAGGCGAGATCACACCCGGGCGACCGCCCGCGAGAAAGAGAGGAAAAGCATGAAACATCCGAGCAAATGTCTGGCGCTGGCGCTGGCCGCCGCGCTGGTGCTGGGCCTGGCCGCCTGCGGCAAGGACACGACCGGCGACGACTGGCGCGCCTCCGGCGTCGTGACCGACTACGGCACGATCGCCCGCGACGGCGAGCGCGTGCCCGTGTGCATCTGCCTGAGCACGGAAAACGCCGGCTTCTACTACGACAAGGACGAGCAGGTCTGGTTCGATGGCGTGGAGTTTCCCATGGCGCTCGCCGACGCGCTGACCGCCTACCGCAGCACGTCGTTCGACGATCTGGACGGCGACGGCCAGAGCGACGCGACCATGATCTTCGACCACGGCGACGGCAGCACGACGGAGCTGGTCTGGCTCTGGTATGACGACACGGGCTTCGTATTCGAGCCCGGCCTGTCCAGCGTCACGAGCGGCACGCCGTATTTTGAGGCAAACAATCTGGACATGAACGCGCGCGTGGACGGCGGTACCTACGTGCTGACCAACGGCGTGTGCAGCTACCACGGCACCGGCGACGGCTACGCCGTGGGCGATGTTTACTGGGAAGTGACCAAGACCCGCGACGAGACGCACGACGGCCTGCGCGAGATCGAGTTTGACGCCTACTGCTACATTCCGGCCGAATCCGTGCCGACGTTCACGACCGAATTCATCTCCGTGACCAACAGTGAGCTGTATGACTACTACACCGGCATGTGGCTCACGGCATCGAGCGCCTACAACAACACCGAGCGCGGAGACAACCACTACATCCACACCGTCACGTGGAACGGCGAGACCTACGAGATCGAGTTTTTCTACTCCACGAGCTGGGAAAAGACCGGCGACTGGAGCAATGTGCTCACCAAGAGCTACGTCGTCTACCTGCCCGAGGGGTATGACGGACTGGTCTTTGCCGCCGAGCCGCAGCCCGACAACTACCGCGACACGGCCAAGCGCGACCAGCTCGACAGCATCTGCCCCGAGGCGGACATTCTCAACTGCGCCACAGTCGATGCGCACAACTGCCTGTTTTTCCGCATCGGCTGACGGGATCAGGAGGACGGCATGAAAACATATCTCAAAAAGCTCACGGCGCTGCTGCTGACCCTGCTGCTGGCGCTGAGTCTGGCCGCCTGCGGCGGCACGGACGACGATGACGACACCGGCCTGGCCGACTTCACCCCCATGACCGTGGAGGAGCTGACCGGCGGCTGGGTGGACGACGACGGCAACCAGCTCGTCATCGACCCCGACACGGGCACCTACGACTACCGGACGTGGTACGGCCGGGTGGGCTTCGGCCCGTTCGAGGTCGTAGACGACCGGCCCGTGATCGAATACGACGGGTTTTACTACGACTTCGAGGCCGACGGCGACGGCTTCGTCCTGCGGCAGAACGGCTCGTCCGACCGCGCGGGGCTTGACGGCGCGCGCTTCGGCCCCGGCGAAAGCGACGTGTACGCCCCCGAGCTGACCACGCTCGACGGCATCTGGCAGGACGCGCTGGGCGAAACGCTCGTCATCGACACCGGCCGCATGGAATATCTGGCCTACTCGCCCGACGGCATGACCGGCGGCACCATCCGCGACGGCGGCGACGGGCTGGGCGTGTACCTCTTCCTCAACGGCTGCGGCTACTTCGCCGTGAGCCCCGACGGCAACAGCTTCACGCTGTTTTTCGAGGCCAGCGACACGAACGCGCCGGACGGCACGTATGAGGGTGTGTTCTACCGCGACGGCGACGCGGACCGCTACGCCGATCTCGACAACGCAGAGTTTTACGCGTCCGACGGCCACCTGCGCTATTACGACGGGGAGAACATCTTCTTCCTGCCGGATACATATGCGGTCGCGGCCGACGGCCTCGCCTACGACGGCGCGGGCAATGTCTACGCCGCCGGGTGGGAGATGCCCTATTACGACCCCGCCGACGACTGGGGCGACAACTGGGCCAGCAACTGGGGCTGACCCGCACAAGAAAAAAGCAGCGGAATGTCAACACATTCCGCTGCTTTTCTATCGTTTTGTTTACGGCCAGGGCGCCCGCGCCGCTTTGGGCGGTTTCGGCGGTTTTGGCGCTTTGGGGGCCTTCGGCGGATACAGCCGGCGGCGCAGGTCGCGCGGCAGCACCCAGCGGTCGAGCAGGGCAAGCATGCCGGGCAGGAACAGCAGGATGAGGAGGATGGCCGAGAACGCGCCGATGGAGATCGTGCGGCAGATCTGCTCGATGGTCGGGTTGCCGAAGAATTTTCCGACGACCGCCGTGACGAGCACCATGATCGAGCCGGACGTCAGCACCGTGTGGATGCTGCCGCGGTAGGCGGCGATGAGCGCGTCGCGCACGGACATGGTCTCGCGCTTCTCGCGGTAATAGCTCGTGTAGAGGATGCCATAGTCGATCGTCGCCCCCATGAGGATGCACTCGACGATCAGCAGCGCGAGGTAATAGATCTCCAGCCCCTGCAGGCCGACGACCGTGACGGTGATGAACACGCCGCACTGCACGATCAGCACGAGCAGCGCCGGAATGACGAGCGAGCGGAACGTGAGCACGACGACGAGGAAGATCGACACCGCCGTCAGCAGCGTGATGAGCAGCAGCTCGCTGTCAAAGCTGTTTTCCATCTCGTAGACCATGGCGCTGTTGCCGATGAGGTAGTAGTCCCCGGTCGTGGCGGCGTCGAGATCCTGCGTGAGCTGCGCGATGAACGCGCTCGTCTCGTCCGACTCGCCCGGCAGCGTCGTCGTGAGCACGAGGCGGGAGTAGTCACCGCCGCGCAGCTGCGTGACGGCATCGGTGAGCATGGTCTGCGCGTCGGTGATCTGCGCGCGCATGTCGTCGGTCAGGAAGGAAGCGAAGCGCGCGTCCGTGAGCAGGTCGTTTTGCAGATAGTCAAACAGCTCCTGCATGGACATGGTCCACGCATCGTCGCTGCTATACACGCTGGCATAGTAGAGGAACAGCAGCTCCATCGTGCCGCGGTTCATCTGGCTGGACAGGCCCTGAAACAGGTTTGCCAGCTCCGCGGCCGTATAGCTCCGGCCGGAGGCGACCGCGTCGATGACCGTGCGCGCCGACTGGAGCTGGCTGGTGTCCACACCGCTGAGCTGAGAAGCAAAGCGCGCGTCCGGCAGCACCTCCTGGCACAGGAAGTCCACGAACTGCTGCACCGAGAGCGTCCAGCCGCTCGTGTCGCCGTGACGGCTGGTGTAGAGCAGGTAGAGCTGGCGTATCTGCCCGGCGTCCATGCCGAGGAGCGCAGCAAGCTCCGGCGCCGCGTAGCTCGTGCCATTGACCGAGCCGTTGATGATCCGGCTGAGCGTCGTGATCTGCTGTGCCTGCGCAGCATCGAGCAGGTCGCTGTGGTCGGCAAGGAAGTTGGCCAGCTCCTGCATCGACAGCTCCCAGCCGCCCGTGAGCAGGTCGGCGTTGATCGTGTGATACGCCACGAACAGCAGCCGGACGGTGTCCTCGTCCATGCCGAGCATCTGCGCGATCTCGCTGCAGCCGCGCGGCGTGGTCATAGCGCTCACGTCCGTGAACGTCTGCAGCATGGCCGCCTGCTCGCGCGCCGAGGCATCGACCATGTCCGCCATGGTGGGGTCGGTGAGCACTTCGTTGACGAGGAAGTCCGAGAAAACGGGCAGCGTCATGCCGCCGGTGCTCGCGTCGCCGTGCTGCGTGTAGTAGTAGAGCAGCAGCTGCCTGGCATCCGCTGCGTCCATGCCGAGAAAGTCCGCCAGTGACTCCGCCGTCCGCTGCTGCGTGAGCGCGGCGGGGTCGGTGAATTTCTGCAGCGTCTGGAGGTTCGCCGTCATGCCCGCATCGAGATACGGCGCGAAGGCGGCGTTGTTTGCCACGTGCTGTGTGACAAAGCGCAGAAACTGCCCGGCCGGGATGGTCACGGCGCGGCCACCGCTGTAGACATCATAATAGATCATGCCCAACATATCGGCGCTGACCGGGATGCTGGCGTCGAGCGCGCCGACGATATCGGTCATCTGCGCGGCGGTGTACTGCCTGCCGAGCGTGGTGGAGTAGGACATGGCGCTCTTGACGTTCGGGTCGGCCTCGAGCCGGTCCGCCAGCGCGGCCACGGCGTCCTCGTCGGCGTTGTTGTACAGCACGACGATGGGGTTATCCGGCGGGAACACCTCCGCGACCGGGTCGGTATCCGTGAGCGTGTAGGCGATCTGGGTCGACAGCTGCAGGACGTACGTGCCCGCGAACAGCAGCACGAACGCCGCCGCGACCACGCCGCGACACCGGTAGCTGAAGCGGCCGAGCGCCGCGAGCACGCTCCGGCGCTCACGCTTGGGCGCGCGCGGCTTTTTCGTCGTCTTGCGGATGAGCTTATCCGCCCACAAAATCAGGCCGGGCAGCACCGTGAACACGCACAGCAGGCTGCACAGCACGCCCTTGGCCAGCACGATGCCGAGATCCATGCCGATCTTGAAGCGCATGAACACCAGCATCAGCAGGCCAACGATCGTCGTGACCGAGCTGCCGGTGATCGAGCCGAACGCCGCCGCGAGCGCGCGCGTCATGGCGGCCTCGCGGTCGGGGTCGGCCTGCAGCTCCTGCCGGTAGCGGTTCATGAGGATGATGGAATAGTCCATCGAGAGCGCGAGCTGCAAAATAGCCGAGATGCTCGCCGTGACGTCCGACGTCTCGCCGAGGAAAATATTCGTGCCCTGGTTGATGAGCACGGCGATGCCGATCGTGATGAGAAACAGCACCGGCTCGAAGTACGACGGGCAGGCGATGAGCAGGATCGTCGTCACAAGCACGATCGAGAGGATGAACACGATCGGCGGGATGTCCGGTGTCGAGGTGTCGTCGCTGCGCACGGCCACGTCGTAGTCGGCGAAGCGGTCGGCCACGTCGCGCTCGATCTGCGCCTCCTCGTCGGACTTGTAGTCGTACTGCGTGGTGAGCTTGTAGAGCGTGGCGTCGCCGCGGTTATAGTCGTCGCTGTCCGGCTCGTAGGCCACGCTGTCCACGTTCGGGATCTCCGCCAGCTGCTCGCGGATGGCAAGCTTGTCGCGCGCGTCCAGCCCGCGGAACATGACGCGGATGGTGTACGTCTCCGTCACGTTGGGGAAGGTCTCGTTCATGCGGTCCATGCCGATCTTCATCTGCGAGCTGTCCGGCAGGTACTTGGTCATGTCGGTGTTGATGCCAACGAAGGGCATCAGCGCCGCACAGACCACCGCCAGAGCCAGCATGACGACAAGCAACAGCCTGCGTTTTTTGACGATGAAAGCTGCGATCTTCTGCATGGTTGGGGAAACTCCTTTCGCGCGTAACGACGGATAGAAATTAATTGAATATTATAGCACATCGCCGCCGGATATGGTATACGATTTGTAACAAATTTCGCACGGACGGCATCGTACGCAAATGGTGTTTTGACAGGGCCCGTCCCAGGCGCACACGCCGCCGTAGAAAAACGCACCGGCCGGTTTTCTGTTCAAACCGGCCGGTGTGTTTCTATATATTCCGGGTCGCCGCGCCGTCACGATGCGGCCGCACTCTTTTCCGGCGCCGTGAGCAAGTGCCAACCTTCAAGCGTCAGCTTTTCCCCGCCGGCCACCAGATAATCTCCGGCAGAGAATCCATTCACGTAGATATACGCATAACCGGGAACGTCCGGCAGATAGACATCCGCATCGACCGGCTCGCCGGATGCACGAAACAAGCGGATATCCTCCAGCGCCTCCGGCGGGAACTTCTCGCAATAAATATAAAAGTCCTGCGTGCCCCTGGCCTGATATACCTCCGCCCGCAGAAATGAACTAGACGTGATCGGCGTGCGCACGATCCCCTGCTTCGTCCAACGGGTCGAGAGCGGATAGCCCGCGGCTGTTTTCGGCAGGATGCAGTCGCTGTCCGCGCCATTTTCGTTCTTATACAGCACGAAGCAGGAGTCCTCACCATAGAGAATGTGCTCAATTTTCCCCATGTGCTGATATGCAAACGCGCGCTCCGGCGTCCGGAAGTGCAAAAAGAGATTTTCAACCGGGAGCACAGCGGAAAGCGAAGCGAACAGCAAGAAGAAAAGCACGCACAACGCGCAGCAGAGCCGCTTTCGCCTGCAGGCCGATGCGCGGATCCCGTGCACACCCACCGCCGACGGGAGCAGCCACAGGATAAGGCGCGTGATATGAAAGATCATGTGGGCGCTCCTTTCTGCCAAGCCGGCCGAAAAACCGGAGATTTGCCCACAGTATACCACACGCGCGCGATTTGTGATATACTGTCCGTAACAAATCCGAACGGAGGTCATCGTATGGCAAACGATTTTCTGACACTCATAATGACCCGGCGGAGCATCCGCGCCTACAAGCCGGACGCCGTGCCCGCGGACGTGCTCGCGCGCGTGCTCGAGGCCGGCACCTACGCCCCGTCCGCCATGGGCAGACAGTCAGCGACGATCGTCGCCGTGGAGACGCAGGCTTACCGCGACCGGCTCACGAAGCTCAACGCCGCCGTGATCGGCAAGGACGTCGACCCCTACTACGGCGCGCCGGTGATCGTGGTCGTGCTCGGCGACGGTGAGAGCGCAAATTATCTGGCCGACGGCAGCTGTGTGCTCGAAAACCTCATGCTGGCCGCGCACGCCGAGGGACTCGGCACCGTGTGGGTCAACCGCGAGCGCGAGATCTTTGACAGTCCGGACGGCAAGGCACTGCTGCGCGACTGGGGCCTGCCGGAGACGCTGCGCGGCGTCGGCGCGGTCGCGCTCGGCTACGCCGCCGGCCCTGCGCCGGAGGCTGCCCCGCGCAAGGAAAACTACATCGTGCACGTCTGAGCATTGGCTCAAGCGGAAAGCCCGCCCGCCGGAACTCCGGCGGGCGGGCTGCTATGTAGAGAGAAAAACCGCTCAGTCGATGTGGATGACCGGCTCGGTCAGCTCCGCGGCGGTCACGTTGGGGTTGTGATAATGCTCGCGGCGGTCGGTGATCCTGCCGATCGAGATGGCGATTCTGGAGCTGCCCGGCTGAGAAAAACCGGCCCTTCCCGCAACGGGAGGGGCCGGTTTTCTGTTGCTTCGCTTTTTACGGAACGATGCGCGTGCCGCTCTCGCCGCGCATAGCGGCCGGGGCCTGCTCGAGCGAGGCGATGACGGCGCGCCGCCGCCAGCCGCTGCGCACGAACTGCACAGCCGCGGCCACCTTCGGCTGCATGGAGCCGGCGCCGAACTGCCCGGCGCGCAGGTAGGTCTCCGCCTCGTCCACGTGCAGCTCGTTGAGCTCCCGCTGCTCCGGCGTGCCGAAGTTCAGGCAGACGTGGTCGACCGCCGTGAGGATGAACAGATAGTCCGCGCCGACGGCCTCGGCCAGGCACGCGGAGGCAAAGTCCTTGTCAATAACGGCGTCCACGCCGTAGTAATCCCCGTGCGCGTCGCGCACGACGGGCACACCGCCGCCGCCGCAGGCAATGACGATATACTCACTGTCGAGCAGGTTCAGGATCGAGCGCCGCTCGGCGATATCCACCGGTTTCGGCGAGGCGACGACGCGCCGCCAGCCGCGGCCCGAATCCTCCTTCATGCGCAGGGACGGATCGTCGCGCATCATCTGCTGCGCGGCGGCCTCGTCGTAAAACGCGCCGATGGGCTTCGTCGGCTCGTCGAACGCGGGGTCGTCCGGATCGACGACGACCTGCGTGACGACCGTCGCCACCTGCCAGGGCATGCCGCTCGCGCGCAGCGTGCGGCGCATGCCCTGCTGGAGGTGGTAGCCGATATAGCCCTGACTCATGGCCGTGCACTCCGGCAGCGGCATGGGCGCGACCTTGGGGTTCGTTTTCGCGGCGGTGTCGAACGCCGCCTGGATCATGCCGACCTGCGGGCCGTTGCCGTGGCTGATGATGATCTCGTGGCCCTGATGGATGAGCCCCACGAGCGCCGGGCACGCGGCGGCCACGCGGTCGCGCTGCTCCGCCGGCGTGCTGCCAAGCGCGTTGCCGCCGAGGGCAATGACGATTCTGGCCATGGCGTCACCTGCGCTGCGGCGCGGGCTGCTGCTGCGTGATGCAGTGGATGTTCCCGCCGCCGAACGCGACCTCGCGCGTCTGCACGCCGACCACGCAGCGCTCGGGGAACATGGCCTGCACCTGCTGCACGGCGAGCGCGTCGTTCGCGTCGCCGTACTGCGGCAGGATGACGCCGCCGTTGACGATGAGGAAGTTCATATACGACGCGATGGCGACCTCGCCGTCCTCGCGCGGAATGGTGCCCTCCACGGCGTCGATCGTCGCCGCGCCCTGCAGCAGGCAGGGCTGCTGCGTCAGGCAGAGCTTGTGCACCTTCAGCCTGCGGCCTTTGGCGTCCGTCGCCTGCGAGAGCATGTCATACGCGTCGCGCGCCGGCTGATAAAACGGGTTTTGCGGGTCGTCCGTCCAGATGCAGGCAACCTCGCCCGGGCGGATGAAACAGGCCACGTCGTCGATGTGGCCGTTGGTCTCCTCGGGGTCGATGCCGTCGCGCAGCCAGAGGACCTTCTCGCAGCCGAGATAGTCGCAGAGCATGCGCTCGATGGCGCCGCGGTCCATGTCGGGGTTGCGCCCCTCGGACAGCAGGCACATCTCGGTCGTGAGCACGGTGCCCTCGCCGTCGACGTGGATGGAGCCGCCCTCGAGCACGAAGCCCTCGGTGCGGTAGGAATCGACGCGCTCGATCTCGCAGACCTTCTGCGCGACCTGATCGTCGAGATCCCACGGGAAATAGAGCCCGTCGATCAGCCCGCCCCAGGCGTTGAACGTCCAATCCACGGCGCGCACGCCGCCGTTGTCATTGACAAGGAACGTCGGCCCGCAGTCGCGGATCCAGGCGTCGTTGCTCGCCATTTCGACGACGCGCACTTCGCGCGGCAGGCGCTCGCGCGCGTTCTGGTACTGCGCCGGAGAGACGCAGACCGTCACGGGTTCAAACTGCAAAATGGCCGTCGCCACGTCCAGAAAGGCCTTCTGCGCGGGCTTGGCGCCGTCGCGCCAGTTGTCGTTGCGCTCCGGCCAGAGCATCCAGACGCCGGCCTGCGGCTCAAACTCCGCAGGCATCCGGTAGCCGTCGAGCTTCGGCGTGGAGCCGGTGATTCGTTTTGCCATAATGGTTCCTCCTAGGATTGGCGGCGCGCACGCGCCGCGATGAGAATTTCGCCGATGACGATGCTGAGGATCGACCCGATCGTGATCGGCAGATAGCCGGAGAGCGTCTCGCTGTCGAATGACAGCGGCACCGCCGTGAAGAAGATCGAGATGAGGATGAGCGCCATGGGCACATAGGCCAGCACGCGCAGCATCCCGCGCCCGCCCGGCACACGAAACGGCCGCTCGGAATCGGGGTCGATCTCCCGCAGGCGCAAAAACGCCGGGAACACGGGCGCATAGCTCAGCAGGAGCATGACGAGGTTGAGCGCGAAAAAGCTCCAGAACAGGGACGAATCCGGCGAGAGCAGCTCGATGATGATGCCGAGGATGCACACGACGCTCGCCACGATGCCGCTCGTGAGCGCGGAGCCGATGGGCATGTCGTTTTTCGCCCAGCGCTTTGCAAAAATTGCGGGCATGTCGCCGTTTTCGGCGGCGTAGGCGGCCGTGGAGTTCACGCCCATGGACCACGAGATCATGTTGCCAAACAGCGTAATAAGAAACAGCAGCGCCACCGCGCCGACGAACAGGCCGCTCGTGCGGCCGGTCATGAGCGAAACGGCGTCGATGAGGCCCGAGTCCTCGCTGATCTCGTGCGTGGGGATGGCCGCGCCGATGCCGAAGGCCGAAAACAGGTAGATGAGCGCGATGACGATGCCGCCGGTGACGATGGCCTGCGGGAGCTGGCGCTTGGGGTCGCGCATGTTGTCGGCGTAGGTGCACACGACCTCGAAGCCGAGGAAGTTGAAGACGATGACCGAGATATACGACAGGCTGTGCAGGTCAAACCCCGGCAGGAACGTGCGGAAGGCCATGTCGTTGACAAAGCCGTTTTTCACGACGTAGACGATACCGAGCACGCCGACCGTCAGCGCGAGGATCATTTTGATGGCGGCGCTGATGTTGAGGATGATGATGCTGTCGCACACGGGGTAAAACGCGATCCACGTGACGATCCAGATGAAGGCCAGCTCGATGAGGAGCTTTGCAAGCCAGCCGAAGCTCAGTCCCGTGAGCACGCTCAGCAGCTCCGGGCACACGACGGCGAGCGAGGCCATCCACAGCGGGAAGTTGATCCAGTAGTACCACGAGGCGCGCGCACCCCACTTCGAGCGCGGGAACGCCTTGTTGATCCAGTCATAGAGCCCGCCGTCGCCGGTGTACGTCGTGCCGAGCTCGGACGAGATCATGCCGTACGGCAGCAGGAAGGCGATCATCATGAACACCCACCAGAAATACTGGCTGTTGCCGATGGAGGCGACGGGCGCCGCCGCTTCCGCCACGAACACAACGCAGATGACCGAGAGGACGACGTCCGCAAGGCGGAATTTTTTTCGTTCTTCCATGGTGTCTGCTCCTTTGGCAGCCGGTCAGCAGCCGCCGAGCCGCGCGTCGAGGAAGGTGTCGAGCTCCTCCTGCGCCGCGGCGAGCTCCAGCTCCGACGGGACGCGGCGGCAGCGCGTGAAATACACCAGCAGTCCGCGCATGGCCGTCAGGCGGTTGCCGGCCTGCTCCCAGCACAGGGAGGCGGCGGAGTCGGCCACCTCGTCGGTGACGTCCTCGCCCCGGGTGGCAGGCAGGCAGTGCAGGAACTTGCACCCGATGGCCCCCAGGCTCATCAGCTCCCGGTTCACCTGATAGTCGTGGAACACCTCCACCCGCTGCTCCTTGGGCATCTCGTTTTCATACAGGCCGTACCACACGTCGGTATAGATGAAGTCCGCGTCCCGGACGGCGCTGCGGTCGTCGGTGACCAGGAAGCTGCCGCCGCTTTCCCGGCAATTGCGCTCCATGATGGCCTGATGGCCGTCGGTCAGCTGGTGGCCCTTGGGGCCGTAGTGGACGAATTTCATGCCCAGATGGGTGGTGATGAAGCCCAGGGACGCGCACACCTGGGTGCCGTCGCCTACGAACACCACCTTGCAGTCCGACAGCTTCTTCCCCCGGGGCAGGTTCTCCGCCATGGTGCACAGGTCGCCGATCTCCTGGGTGGGGTGGTTATAGTCGGACATGCCGTTGAGCACCGGAATGGAGCACGCCTCCGCCAGGTCCACGATGGTGCGGTGCTGGATGACCCGGGCCATCACCACGTCCACCAGATAGCTCAGCACCCGTCCGGTGTCGCCGATGGTCTCGTGTCCGCCCAGCTGGATCATCCCGGGGCCCAGATACTGGGCGTGGCCCCCCAGCTGGCTCATGGCCGTCTCAAAGGACACCCGGGTCCGGGTGGAGGACTGCTGAAAGATCATGCCCAGGTTCCTGTTTTCCATCAGCGGCGGGTAATAGCCGCCCCGGATGGCGTCCTTGATGGACAGGCTCAGCTGGATCATGTCCAGCAGCTCCTTCGCCGAAAAGTCGTTGGTGTCGATAAAATCCTTGACCATATGGTTTCCTCCTGCAAGAAATAGTTGGAAAATTTCCGCGTTCGGCCTTATTATGCGCCCGATGGCGCGTCTCTATGCAAAAAAAGCCGCCTCTCGCTCCGCCGCCGTGAAAATGACGCAGGGAGGATTATATTTTCTTGCGGAATCGGCAAATTTGCTGTTGCAAAAGCGCGAAGAAGGGCTTAAAATAGATTCTGAATCAGAGCGCCTGAAAACGTGCGGGGGAGGTCTCCGCAGCCCCTCGTACAGGGCAATGGAAAATCACATACAAAGGAAAGGAATGAACAAAACGAACCAAACGCAAACACGATCTCCGCGGAAGAGATTGCTGTCGCTGATTCTGGCGGTGATTCTGATGATCGGGCTGCTGCCCATCTCCGCATTCGCCACCTCGGCCAGCGCCCAGGCGGGCGAGGACAAGGCCGCGACCCAGGACAGCGAGTTCCTGCGCATTTTCCACCTGGACTGCGGCAGAAAGTATTTTACCGTCGATCAGATCAAGCAGATGATCGACTACGCCGCCGAAAGCAACTATACCCATGTGGAGTTAGCCTTCGGCAACGACGGCCTGCGCTTCCTGCTGGACGATATGTCCGTGGAAGTGAATGGCACGACGTATGCCAGTGACAAGGTCACCAGCGCCATTAAGCAGGGCAACAAGGAATTTTATGATGCCGGGACCAATGAGCTGACCCAGTCCGAGATGCAGCAGCTGATCGGCTATGCCCGGGAGAAAAAGATTGGGATCATCCCCATGTTCGACGCACCGGGTCACCTTCAGGCGGTGATTCGTGGGATGCAGGCACTGGGCCTGAATGTTGTTTACACTACGCCGACTATGAGCGGCACCAGCGTGAACTGGGCAATCGATCCCACGGACACGGCAAGCCTTGCCTTCGTAAAGGCACTGATGGAGAAGTATGTGGCGTACTTTGCAAAGTACGGCTCCAGCAAGTACTTTAACATTGCGGCGGACGAGTGCGGCTTTGCTCAGATGTCCACGGAGCAGTAC
>OHNR01000002.1_pt1 | contig 52938 bp, 42 predicted proteins | sample 1569651 | NCBI WGS metagenome assembly OHNR01 (sample SAMEA3879502, study PRJEB24766) | human gut metagenome | biome: human-associated habitat; feature: feces | place: USA | collected 1985/1987 | reverse complement strand
GAATCAATACAAGCCATACTACTACCACGTAGTCCAGCTCTCCGACGCCGTATCTTCCCTGAAGGCCAATACTCCCTACATTGTTGAGAACCTCAAGGTGGAGGAAGTCGAGCCCAAGCCGGAGGAAATCGGTACGGAGACTCAGAGAGCCTTTGCTGCTCCGGCCCGCGCTGCCGCTACCGACAACACCTATCTTGAAACCTTCGTAGGCCATCCTACCAACTACGAGGATACCTACACCGATGCCGGCAATTTCCTGACCGGTGTACTTGCCGACAACCATATCGTAGGCGAAGGCCATTATCCGCTCGTAAAGGCCAACTACCAGATGTTCGCCCAGCTCACTGATGCCCAGACTGCCCCGGTAGCGAAATACCACGCTTACGTACACTCCGGCGCTGAAACTGCCGAGCATCCCATCATCCTCTTCAAGGACGTTGACAACGTGCTTACCGGCGTTGAGGATGTGGCTGCCGAAGGGCAGGGCATGACCGAGGAAACGCCCGTCGACGTCTACACCACCGGCGGAGTACTCCTGCGCAGTCAGGTCGCCAAGGCCGACGCGCTGACCGACCTGCCCCGCGGCATCTATATCCTCGCCGCTCCGCAGCAGACCATCAAGGTTGCCCGCTGAGACAACCATCGTGACTGACAAAACTTCAACGCCCGGACGTGAACCAATGCTCGCGTCCGGGCGTTAGAGTATCAAAACCCCAAAGAAAAGGTATTTTTCTGGCGTTATTAAAAAGCCTGACAAAGAAACTACCGCCTTTTCATCCCCCCTCCGCCCCTATAGTGGGCGAAGGGGCGGCTTTTTTATTTCAGCAGGGGGCGCAGTGAGAGGGCGGTGGTTACAACGTCGCCCTCGGGAGCGGCGCTGTAGGGCTTGCGGGAGTCAACCCACTTGGCGTCCATCTCGTAGAAGTCGATGGGGCACCCGATTTCCGAGTCGCCCACGTCGCTCCAGCTGATGCCGGTGGAGTAGTCGGCCTCGATGGCCATTGCGGCGCGTTTGGCGAAGCGGTCGGCATAGGTGTCGACCGGAGCCTCGCCGCGGCGCAGGCGGTCGGCCTGCATGGCGATCCATGCCTCCCAGCGCGGGCGGTAGAAGTCGGCCATCATTCCGGCCCACTCGCGGTGGCCGTAGTCGCGCAGACCGCCCTTTTCGCTGGCTGTGCGCGGGCCCCAGGTTGTGACGAGCAGACGGGCGTTCTCCTCCATCGCGTCGGCGTGGAGGGAGTCAGTGGCCAGCGCGCGTGCATCGGCAATCCATTTGCCTACCTTGAATTCAGGGCGCGTCTGCAGTAGCCGCTCCTGGCCGTCGAGGAGCGCGAGGAAGCGCCCGGCAGCATTTTCAAAGCCCGCGAGGGAGCCGGCACGCAGCGAGTCGACCATTTCGTGGTATACGATGCGCCCCTTTTCGGCGAGGGCCTGCCGGAGGATATCTACAAGGTCGTATTCATAGTTTTCCACCCCGCGGAAGCGGTCGGCTGCCGAGAGGAAGGCCTCAGCGGCCGTTATCACGTCGGCTCCGTCGTAGTAGGGGTGCATCTTGCTCCAGCTTGATGCCTGCCATACACGCGTCGACGGGCGCGCGCAGAACACCGACTCCGTAGTGCCCTGTTGCAGGTTGCCCCAGGGGCAGTTGTAGATTGTGGAGCCGAGCTGCTGCCAGGCGCGGCGCAGGTCGGCGTCGGCGCGGCCGTAGCGGGCGCGCACGTAGCCGTCGAGCCACTCCTCGCGGCTGAAACGCTCTGGGCGCCAGATTAGCTCGGAGGCCAGCTCAAACATAATAGGATTGTTCTCGATTCCCTCGGGGGTGAGGCCGTAGCCGGTCAGGGTGGGAGAGAAGCGCTCCGACTCGCGGGCCCGGTAGTAGCCGTCGATCACGTTGTCGATGCGTCCGTGCAGCCCCGTGTTGCCGCCGAAGTTCAGTACCATGTTCCACATCCAGTCGTGGCCGCCGTAGCCGTTCTCGCGCTTGAAGGGCGACGGGCTTGCCGGGTCGCCCCAGTTGGGCTTGATTTCCGACGCAAGGTCGAGCACTACGATGTCGCCCTTCTGAACGCCTTCGAGTAGGCGCGGATTGGGATTCTCGTTCCATCCCTGGATTACCCACACGGCCTCGGGGTTGACGCGCTTCATCGCCTTGGCGATGATTCCGCCGGCTTCGGCGAGGTCAACGCCCTCTGTGCTTCCCCCTTCGTGGAAGGGGTCCATGCTGTAGTAGCGCGACTTGCCGTTGAGGCGCGTGAGCTCGTCGTAGTAGATGTCGGCTATCTCGTTGAATCGCGGCGACGTGGGCAGCAGGAACGCCGGACGCTCGAAGCCGTTCCATATCCCTTTGCCGGAGACTTCGACGCCCAGACGCTCGTCGGCGTCGTGGGGTACCATCCCTGAATATCCCGGGAGCACGGGCTCCATCCCATAGGAGCGCATGCGCTTCAGTATTTGGTGCTGCAGCGCCTCGCGGTCAGCGTACCACTGCTCGGGGTTGGGGCCTCCCCACCCTTCGAGGTTGTTCATCAGCCACCACGCCTGAAAAGCCGGACCGGCAATGAAGCGCCCGGCCTCCTCGTCGGAGTAGCCCAGGCGGCGCAGCGTGTTGTGCCACACCACGTCGGTGCCCGTCATGGCCAGCGGCATATTGATGCCGTGGAGGGCCATCCAGTCGATTTCTTTCTGCCAGCGATCCCAGTCCCAGAACGCCATGGAGTAGGAGTGGGTGCAGTAATTTAGGTAGTAGCGGCGCGAGGCGTAGGTCTCGTGGCGCTCGGGAGCCGAAGGCACCGGGAGCGAGTCGGGGATTGCGGCCGTCATCGAGTTCCACGAAAGGTGGATTCCGGGGTAGTATTTGAGATACCAGTTGAGGCCCGCTGCGATGTTGACGGCGTTGTTGCCCGATATTAGCGGGCGCCCGTCGGGCGTGGCCGAGATCTCGAAAAATTCGGTGGCACCTGGAATCTCCTGAACGGCGATTTTGCGTGAGGCGCCCGAATCGATGCGTTCGAGCAGCTCTTCAACAGGGTGCGCGGCTAGAGCAAACGATGTGCCCGAGGCGCAGGCCGCAATGGCGGCGATGGCAATATATCGTAGATTCATATCAAGGTCATTTTATCAATGGTATCAAAAGATGTCAGCAACATCAGTCACATCAGAAACATCAGTAACATCAGCCACATCAAAGTTTTCCCTTCCAGTAGGCGCGCACGGTCTGCCAGTCGTAGAAGGGAGCGCCCTCGGTGGCATAGGGGAGTGGCAGACGGGCGTTCTGCTCGTTGTGGCGCACTAACAGCAGCGTGCGCCCCTGCGGATTGCGGAAGAAAATGAGCTGCACGTTGGCGCCCATGGGCGACACGCGAAAATCCTGCCATGCGCGGGCATAGCCGGGCGCCGAACTCTCGCTGCGGTCGCATCCTTCCACTCCCATCAGCGCCAACAGTCGGATTATGTTGGTGTCGTGGCCGAAATGGAGCTGTACGGGTATCTGAGGCCCACCCTCAGCTGCGAGCGCCGAGTCGGCAAGCTCCACGAAGCGCCCGAGCATCGGACGACCGCACATCATTCCGTGCAGCCCTCCTTCGGGAGCGTTGGCGTGGCGCACATACATGTCGAGGTTGAGCATCTGCCAGAGGTTGTAGAGTTCGTCGGGTGTGAAGATGTCGAGCAGCGTGACGTCCTCAAGGCCGTCGACGTCCTGCAGGTCGACCGATACGTCGTGGAGCACCTTCATGAGCAACTGCGCTGCCTGACGCTGCGTGAATTCCGGCATCTCGCGCGGCTTGGCTCCCTTTTTGGGCTTCGGGGCGTACATTTTCGCGATGCCGGAGCGCATGGAGTCTATAGCCGCCTCGGGATTCACGAAAAGCGACGCCATGAGGCGCGATGGCTCTATGAGCGAGTCGCGCATGGCCTTTTCCGTGGCGCGCCATGGGGCGTCGTGGCGGCCGAGGGCGTCGGCTTCAGGCGAACCGTTGGCTATGAACGCCATGTCGGAGGGGGTGGCATGGCGCTGAACGCGCAGCTTCGGGTTGAGCTCCTTCAGCCGCTCGCAGAAGGCGGCCATGCTGATGATGCAGCGCTGAATCTGCGAGCTGCGCGCCTCGATGCGTGTGGAATCGGTGAAAAGATTCGGGAACCGCGCGGCCATACGCCCTGCTATGGCTTTGTGCTGGCGCTCGCCCAGTGGCGAAAGCTCCCCTTCGTGGCCGGCGGCATGAGCGCCGATGCGCAGAAGGCGCTGCTGCACGTCGAGTCCGAGCGGTGTCAGGTTGCCCGTGCGCGCGTTGAGAGCGAAAAGTGAGTCGAGCATCGGATACTGGTAGTCTTTCAGACACCAGCGCGAGCCGTGGCGCCCGTAGTGGGTGAGGAATACCGGCTCGAACCCTTCGGGCACGGTCAGGTCGTCGTCGGCCGTCACGGGGTAGGCGTAGTAGATGCCTCCCGACTTCTCGGGAGTGCGTTCTATTTCGGCCCGGAGGTCGCGCACGGGAGCGCCGACGTTCCAGTCCGAGGGATTTGCTCCCCACAGCTGCAGCGTGGCGGCCGCGGCGAGCGCTATGATTGCTGAAAATCTGGATTTCATTGCTTGATGTATGTATATGTTTCAGACCGGATTCCGCGCCTGAGGTTTATTTGCCGAGGTTGATGTCGGAGCAGTTTTCCCAGTGGTATAGTCCGGCATAGCGCTCGGCGGGGAAACCGTCGGAAACCACGCGGAAATCGCGCACGCGCACGTCGGCCACGTTGTCGGCGTAGATGCCGTAGACGGGAGCGTCGACGAATCCCTCGCCCACGCAGGGACGGCGGTCGTACACGCCGCCCTCATAGGCCGTGCGGCGGTCGAGACGCAGCGTCACGTTGTCGAATGTCAGGTCGCGCACCTTGCCGGGGGTGTCACAGCCCAGGAATATGCCGTTTTCGGTGCGGCAGGTGATGTTGTAGAAGCGAATATCGCTCACCTCGCCGCAAGCACCCTCGGTGGCCCCTTTGGGGAAGCGCCATCCGGCATCCTTATGATTGCCTACGGCGCGCGGATAGGAAGTGATGTAGATAGGCTCGCTCTTGCCCCACCATACGTCGCTGTAGAGGTGGCAGTCTACGGTCATGTTGGCGAACGTTACGTCGGTGACCGTCCCCTCGTCGCGGTTCTGGATGCCGATGCCGCGGTTGCTGTCGGTGATGATGCAGTTGTCGAAGAGCACGCGGTTTATGCTGTCCATGTTTTCCGAGCCGATTTTTACGGCGCAGGAGCGTGAGGTCATCACGCAGTTGGTCACCACGATGTCGCGGCAGGGACCATATTCCTCGAATTCGCGACGGTTTTTCAGGCAGATGCAGTCGTCGCCGCTCTCGATGAAGCAGCCGGTGATGCGCACCTTACGCGAATGGTCTACGTCGATGCCGTCGCCGTTGCGTATCTTGAGGTTGTTGAGCAGCGATATGTGGCTGATGGCCACGTCGTAGCAGCCCACGAGGTGGATTGTCCAGTAGGCGCTGTTGCATACGGTCACGTCGGAGATGTTCACCTTGCGGGCGTTGACGAGCGTGAGCACGTGGGGACGCGGGTCGAAGTCGGTCACGGGCTTCAGTTCGTAGCTGTCGTCGAGCTCGGCGCCCATGAATGCCACTCCGTTGCCGTCGATTGTGCCTGTGCCGGTTATGGAGATGTTCTCCACGTCCTTGGCCGAGAGCCACATCATCCCCTCGCCGCGGTTTTCGCCGAAGGCGCTCTCGGTGTAGACGCTTTCGTCGGGGTTGGCCAGCAGGCGCGAGTTGGGCTCGAAATGCAGGCATACGTTGCTGCGCAGATGCAGCGGACCGGCCATGAAGGTTTTCGAGGAGGGAAAAATCACGGTGCCTCCGCCATTTTCCGAACAGCGGTCGATGGCTTTCTGGATGGCTGCTGCGTCGTCGGTCTTGCCGTCGCCGCGCGCGCCGAAGTTAGTCACGTTGTAGTTTGTCTCCTTGCATCCGACCATGGCCAGGGCCATCAGGATGCCTGCCGTTATGCTTGCTAATCTCATCGCGTAGGCGTGTGTGGGGGGTTATGTGGATAAATTGTTTATTTGCGATTCTCGGTGGAGGCCGCGTCGGTAAGGCTGTAGTTGGGCCGCGGGCCCATGGTGAGGCGGAGCGTTCCCCCCTTCATCAGGTCGGCGTGGTCGAGCCAGAGCGAGCGGTAAGGCTTGCCATTGAGTGTAATGCTCTGTATGTATTTGTTTTCGGGCGAGGTTCCCTCGGCCTCGATTGTGAATGTACGGCCGTCGCCCACGGCGATGTCGACGCACTTGAAAATCGGCGAGCCGATGGCATATTTCGTGGTGGCGGGGCATACGGGGTAGAATCCCATTGCGCCGAATATATACCAGGCCGACATCTGCCCGGCGTCGTCGTTGCCGCTGAGGCCGCCGGGGGTGGGGAGATACTCGGTATCAAGGATATGGCGCACGTATTCCTGCGTCTTCCAGGGCTGGGAGGTATGGTTGAAGAGCCACGCCACCTGGTGGCAGGGTTCGTTGCCGTGCCAGTAGCGGCCGTGGGTGAACATAGAGTCGAGCCGGGCCTCGTAGGCCTCCCGCCCTCCCATGGCCTTCATCAGTCCCGGCTGGTCGTGGGGTACATACCAGGTGTAGTGGCAGGGAGCACCCTCGGTGATGGTCTTGTCGAAGCCCACGGGGTCGGATTTCTCGGCCCAGCGGCCGTCGGCGTGGCGCCCGCGGGCATAGCCCGTGGCGGGGTGGATTACGTTGCGGTAATTCTGGGCGCGGCGCATGAGAGTGTCGGCGTCGCTGTGGATACCGAGCGAGCGCGCCACCTGCGCCAGGCAGAAATCGTCGAATGCGTATTCAAGCGTGCGGCTCACCTGTTCGCGCTGGTGGTAGGCGTCCTTTACGCTGTCTTCCAGCGGAATGTAGCCGTATTGCAGATAGCTGCGGAGGGCGCGGCGCCCCATGCCGTTTCGGTAGTCGGCCTCGTCGGCGGGGCTTTCGAAGGCGTTGCGGCGCATGGCGCGGTATGCGCGGCGAATGTCGAAGCCACCCACGCCCTTTATGTGAGCGTCGGCCAGCGCGGCTATGCAGTGGTCGCCAATCATGGCGGCTGTGTAGCTGTTCCAGCAGGGGAAAATCGGTAGCCAGCCACCCTGCTCGGCCTTGAGCACGAGGCTGTTCATCATGTCGGCCGAACGCTTGCGGTCGATTATATTGAGCAGCGGATGGAGGGCGCGGTAAGTGTCCCACATGCTATAATCTTCATAATAGTCGCGTCCCTCCTCCATAGTGAGTATTGGCGACCCCTTGGCGAAGGCGGGGTAGCGTCCGTCGACGTCGTTGAATGTGCGCGGAAGCATCGACGCGCGGTACATCGCCGAGTAGAATTTCGTCAGGTCGGCCTGCGAGGCCCCCTTTTGGTCCACGCGGATGCGGTCGAACTGATTGCGCCATATGTCGGTGAGCTCGCTGCGCGTGCGGTCGAAGTCCCAGTGGGGAATCTCGGCGCGTAGGTTGGCTTCGGCGCCGGCGAGGTCGGTAAACGAACTGCCTGCGCGCACCATCACCGGTTCTCCTTTCTTTACGGGGAATTTCACGTAGGCGGCGAGTCCGGCAGCGTTGCTCCCCTGGGTAGCTCCGGCGAGAATGCTGTCGGCGCGGGCCACGCCCCATTCCACCGGCTCGCGGTCAAGCTCGACCACGAAATATCCGGCGAATCCGGCGGGTTCGCCCTTACCCTGATAGATGCGGTGCACGGGGTTGCTCCCTGTGATACGGCGGCCCGTCGGGTCGATGGCTACGGTGCCCTGCGCCTCGTCGCTGTTGGGGTTCACCACCAGATAGCCGAATCCGTCGGCGTCGTAGGTGAAGCGGAAGATGGCGGCGCGCGAGCGTCCGGTCATCTCGGCCTCTATGCCTTCGTCGAGCAGGATGTTGCGGTAGTAGGCCGGGGTGGTGCGCTCGTTGGCGTGGTCCACGCGGCTCGCGCGTGCTTCTGGCGCGGTGCGGAGCGTTCCCGCGAGCGGCATGAGCGTCATCGAGCCGTAGTCCTGTGTGCAGCCGCCTACAATCCAGTGGCTGTTGCGGAAGCCCTGGAGGCGGATGTCATTATAATAATATGGTGCTACGCATTTGCGCTCGGTGTCGCGCGTCTGCGGTGTCCAGAAATTCATTCCGTGGGGTTCGCACACCGCCGGGAGGCACTGGCCGAACTCCTCGGTCTTGCGGCCGAACATGCCGGCGGTCACGGTCTCGCTCGGAGCCGTACCGATGCGTGTCTCCACTATCTCCAGTGGTTCGGAGGCGGAAATACATGTGGTCGCTATGACGGTTGCCACTGCGGTGGCGGATAAAGTCTTGAGCCGTAGGCAGATTCTCATGGTAAGTTCAGGCAAGATGTTTCCGTCGCCCGGAATGTTGCCGGGGGAGGGTAGATTTTCAAGATTATTCCGCGCTCATCGCGGAGAGAATATCAGCAGCGAGCGGCAGATAGGCGACCCCTCGCCGGTGGTCAGTTCGGCGCGCACGCTGAGTCGCTGGCCGTTACGGGTCTCGGCCAGCCGCACCTCGCAAAGCTCGTCGAAGAGAGCCTCGTGCATATATGCTATTTCAAAGCGCGTCAGTCGGTTGCGGTCGTGGAAATCAAGGTCCCACTGGTTGAGAAGCAGCTCGATGTAGCGCGAGGAGTTCACGTGGCGGTTCACGTCGAGGTCGCAGTAGTTGAAGCGGTAGCTTTCTGTGCGCGTCGGCGCCGCCACGGCCACGGGGCGCGACGGCTTGTCGACGGGGCACTCCTTGTCGGCCGGCACCGCCTCGCGTATCCATTCGAAGCGCGAGATGTCGGCCGCCGTGCGTGTCTCGGTGTTGAGTACGGCCCACACCGTGCGCGCGTGGCCTATTACTTCACTATCGAGCAGAATCTCGAAATCGCGCTCGGAGAAGAGCCGGTTGAGCGAGCATACCCATGTGCGGATGGTATAGGTGGAGTTTACGCCCGGATAGAGGCTCATCTCGACGGCCACACGCGAGAGCACCCACGTCTCATGGGTTTTCACCAGCGTGGCGTAGCCTATGCCCAGCTCGTTGGCGTGGAGTGTGGCAACCTCGATCAGGCGGTTGATCAGCAGCGTGATGGGCATTCGGCCTTCGGGATTGCACTCCGCAGGCGTCAGAAAGTATGTCTGCTCGAATAGGGATGTCATAGGCAGTGAAGGGGGTGGTTCGGAGTTTGCGCGACCGTTTACCAGATTATTTCCTTAGTGTCGCTTTCGGGCGCGTGCGGTTCTGCGTCGCCGGCGTCAGAGGGTGCAGGAGCATTTGGCGCAGCTGTTTCAGCGGCCGGCTTGGGCTGCTCGGCCGTGGCGGCTGTCTTGCGCATCTCGGATACGGCGCGGGGATCGCGGTTATAGGCCGGCATATGTTCGAAATTCTCGATTACGGTATCGTCGTCGAACTGCGCGGGCGTCAGAATCACGTAGTGCTTCGATTCGCGGGCGCGCTGGGCCTGGTCGACCTTGTCCTTGCCGTAAAGCTTTTCGATTGTCTTCTTTTCGGAATCGTCGGCCTTCTTTTTCGGCCCGAAGGGATTTTCGGCAGCAGGCTTGCTGACCTCCTCCTTGATAGAGAGATCGAATCCGGCGGCCAGAATGGTGATTTTGATTTTGTCGCCGAGGGTGTCGTCGAAGGCGATGCCGTAGATTACGTCCACCCCCTTGTCGATGTTGGAGATGAAGTTGGAAAGTTCCGTGGCCTCGCCCATCTTGAACTCGTTTTCGGCCTGGCGCGAGAAATAGAGGTTGAAAAGCAGGCGTTTCGACCCGTAGATGTCTTTGTTTTTGAGCAGCGGAGAGTTCAGGGCATCCTCGATAGCACGGGTCACGCGATGGTCGCCCTCGCCGTAGCCGGTGGAAATAATAGCGGCTCCGCCATGCTCGAGGGTCTTTTTCACGTCCTTGAAGTCGAGGTTCATGTAGCCGTCGCAGGTAATGAGTTCGGAAATGGAGCGGGCGGCGTTGCTCAGGGTGTCGTCGGCCTTGCCGAAAGCGTTGAGCCAGTTGAGGTCGGCATAGATTTCGGTCAGCTGCTCGTTGTTGACCAGCAGCAGGGCGTCGACGTATTTGCTCATCTCCTCGGCGCCGTCGAGAGCCTTGAGGATTTTTTTCTCCCCCTCGAAGAAGAAGGGGATGGTTACGATGCCGATGGTGAGCATCCCCTTTTCCTGGGCGATGCGTGCCACCACGGGAGCGGCCCCCGTGCCGGTGCCTCCGCCCATGCCGGCGGTGATGAACACCATCTTGGTCTGGTCGTCGAAGAGCGCGGCGATGTCGTCGGCGCTCTCTTCGGCGGCGAGGCGGGCTATCTCGGGGTCGTTGCCCGCGCCGAGACCCTCGGTGGTGGTGGGGCCGATAAGGAGTTTTGTGGGCACGGGCGAGTTGCGCAAGGCCTGGCGGTCGGTGTTGCAGACCACAAACGAAACCTTGTTGATGTTCTGCTCGTACATATGGTTTACGGCGTTGTCGCCGCCGCCGCCCACGCCTATCACTTTGATGATTACGTCGTTGGGAGCGTCGTCGATAAAGGTCGATGTATTGCCGATATTGCCGGTTATGTCAGTCATTATATTCTGGATTGGAGATGATTACACATAATGATTATTGGAGCGTGGACCGAAGTGCGACCGCGTCAGTCCTGAAATTGGTCTGAGTTGTCCTCGGTCATGCGGCGGATGCCGTCGTATAGTTTGCCGATAAGCGAGGGGAGTCCTCCGGGCTTACGGTCTTCATCGTTGGCGGTTTTGCCGGTCGGTTCCTGTTTTTTTGCCTTTTTCTTCCGGTCTGTCTCTTCGTCGGGATCGTCGTCGAGGCGCCCGATTCGCGAGGCCGAGGGGTCGTTTTCATCCTCGAAGCTCTCATAGCTTTCGGGGGTGGTGTCGTCGGGCTCTTCGGGCAGCGGAGTGAGGCACGTGGATTCCGGGAGCTGTACGGCCTGGGCCAGCATGGCGATTACGTCGACTGCCTCGTGGCCGTGGATCGAGCCGTCGGTGATGCGCACGCATCCCGAGGGGAGACCCTGACGCACCTGCATCTTGCTCTGCTGCTGAAGCAGTTCGTTGAATCCGCGCAGGCGGGCGCCGCCCCCCACAATCACTATTCCACCCGGCAGGTTAGCTGTCGTAAGACCGGCGTAGTCAATCTGTGCCACAATGTTGGCCGCAATCTCGTCGGCGCGTGCATGGATATAGTTGTTGACTTCTGTATAGTCAATACCTTCGGCGAAGCCCTTGGCGCGGCGCGATGGATCGGGCGAGAGGGCATTGCCGTTTACTTTCTTGATTTCCTCGGCGCGCTCCTCGAGATAGTTGAGGGCGATGAGGTCGAGGGTGATGTTTCGCGAACCCATGGGGAGCGTGGCCAGATATACGGGCGCTCCGCCGCGGTAGATTGCCACCGTAGTGGTCTCGGCGCCGAAGTCCACGAACATGCATCCCAGCCGGCGCTCGTCGTCGGAAAGCACCATCGCGGCCTGGGCCAGCGGCAGGGTGATATAATCGCAGATATTGAGCCCCAGGCGTTCGGTCACGACCCGTCGGAGCATCCTCTTGAGCTGAGAATTACAGCTTACCACGGTAAGCCGCGCGCTCACCACGTGGCCGAACGTCCCCACAGGGTTGGTGACGCTCTTGTTGTCCACAGCGAAGCTCACGGGAACCACGTCGACCACGTCGCGGTCGGCGTTCACGGTGGCCGCCGCCTTCACACACAGCTCCTTGACCACCGAGTCGGTGATTTCCGTCTCGCCGGGCATCGTTACCGACACCTCGGCCACCGAGCTGACCAGCGAGCGTCCGCCGAGCGACACATACACACCCGTTATTTCCCGGGGCGCGATGGCGGGATTGGCCTGCAGGCGTTCGAGCACGTTGGAAGCGGCTGCGGCCACCTCCACGTTCTGGATGCACCCGTAGCGCACCTTGTCGATTATCTTGTCTTCTTCCACGGCCACGACATCGACCATGCCGAGATTGTCGACTATGCCGATTGCGGCGCGCACTTTCGAGCTGCCTATTTCCAATGCCACGATGTAGCGTTCGTTGTCTCTTTCAGCCATAATGAGGATATGTGTGGGGTAGGGGTATGGAGTTTATCGATAGGATGTTGTTAATTTTTCTTGGATTCTGCGGGCGTAGCGTCCGGTTGAGGCTGCCCGGGCTGCGGAGTGTCGGCGAGCATGTTGTCGAGATTCTCGTCGTCGGTCTCGTCGCCCTTCTGGTCGAAGCGGATAAATGGCTCCGGGATGCTCTTGAGCCGTCGGGTAGCCACTACCTGGCCGCCCCATTTCACGGAGATGGTGTCGTAATAGTCCCATCCTTTTACCGGAAGGACCTTATGATACATCTTCATCACGCGGTCGAGCTTGCCCTGGATGGCGGAAGTATCGCCAAGGTTGATAACGTGGCCTCGTATCATGGGGAGAATCAGCACGTCGTGATGTCGGGGCTCCACCTCAACCTGCGCCACAAGGGCGTTCCAGGCCGAGTCGCGGGCGATGTATTCCAGGAGCGGCAGCAGCATGGCCGGCTGGTGGGCGGCGTCGAAATGACCGGTGACTACCGGCACATCCAGACGGTAGCGGGCATTCGCCGTGAGGCGTTTCCCCTCGCGGTTGATGTAGTAGGAGCGGCCGTAGGAGTCGAACACACGTGCCACAGGAATCATCGGCGTGACGGAGATGCGCACTTTCCCTGTGGCAAGGCGCTCTACCTGAGCCTCCTCGATGTTCTGCACGGAGTTGAGGCGCTGCTCGATGGTGTGCACCGGAATGCGCGATGCCGGCATCGCCGTGGAGTCGAGTTTCCACTCGGCCAGCAGGCGGCGCACCTCGCCCGGAGTCACGAAATTGCGCGACGCGGCTGTCTGCTCGACAACCACATCGAAGCCACGACACATTTCGCGCGCGGCCATATCGTTGGCCACTATCAGGGCGAATGCCAGATATATCATCAGCATTACGGCCAGCAGGCAGCGTATCACGCCTGATTTGCTCATTGTTCCGTATCCGGTGCTTCTGTGGGGTTAATAAAATCAGTGTTTTTTTGCGGATTGACAGGTAAAAGGCGGCCTCTCTTTCAGATTGGCCGTCAGACCGGCGCGCCGCAGGCGCGAGCTATGCCGGGCACGAGGTCGGCGATATCGCCGGCGCCTGCCGTCAAAAGTATCTCAAAATTACGATTTTTAATCGTATCTATCAAGTTTTCGCGCGCTACGACCTCTTTTTTTGCGCCTGAGATGAGCGGAAGTATCATTTCCGACTCTACTCCGGGGATGGGGAGCTCGCGGGCCGGGTAGATCGGGATGAGTATCACCTCGTCGGCAAGCGAGAGGGCTTCGGCAAAGCCCCGGTAGAAGTCGCGGGTGCGTGTATAGAGATGCGGCTGGAACACAACCGTCAGCTTTCGGCCCGGGTAGAGCGCTTTCACCGACCGAATCGATGCCTTGAGCTCGTCGGGATGGTGGGCGTAGTCGTCGATTATCGCCCGGCCATGCTCGCCGGGTTCCTTGAGCCAGAATTCGAAGCGGCGTTTGGCGCCGAGGAAGGTGCCGACGGCTGTGCGGGCGGCCTCAGGCTCCATATCGCCCGTGAGCCAGCAGGCTGCCAGCGAGGCCACGGCGTTTTCGATGTTGACCTCAACGGGTACGCCGAGGCTGATGTCGTCGATGCGTCCGCCGGGATATACGAAATCGAAACGTATCTCGCCGTTGCCGCGGCGTATGCGCTCGGCGTGGAAGTCGCCCGAGTCGCGCGAATAGCTGTAGAGTTTCACTCCTTCCTGTGGACGCGGCTTGAGTTTCAGGCCTTCATGCACTACAAGTGCGCCGCCGGGCTGCACGAGCGATGTGAAGTGGGCGAAACTTTCCAGATAAGCCTCTTCCGTGCCGTAAATGTCGAGATGGTCGGGATCGGTCGAGGTCACCACGGCAATCCACGGGCGCAGATGGTGGAACGAGCGGTCGAATTCATCGGCCTCGATTACGCTCCATGGCGATTCGGGAGCGAGCAGGAAATTGCTGTCGTAGTTGCGTAGAACGCCGCCGAGAAAGGCGTTGCAGTCGACCTTGCAGTTGTGGAGTATGTGGGCCGCGAGCGACGAGGTGGTCGTTTTGCCGTGCGTACCTGCAAAGCAGATGCCGCGGCTTTCGTGGGTTACGCGGCCGAGTACGGCTGCACGCTTCACCACCTCGAATCCGTTGTCGCGGAAATAGCTCAGCACGTGGTTGTCGGCAGGGATAGCGGGGGTATATACCACCAGCGTTTCTTTAGGGTCGCGGAATTCAGCCGGTATGGCCTGCTCCACGTCGTCGACAAAGCTGATGCGCGCCCCTTCGGCGGCGAGCTTGTCGGTGAGTTCAGAGGGGGTGCGGTCGTAGCCTGCCACTGCATACCCCTTTGCCATGAAGTAGCGTTCGAGAGCAGCCATTCCAATGCCCCCGGCGCCTACGAAATATAGATTTTTCATCGGTTGAGAATAGCTTCGATATTGTCGACAATTTTTTCGTCGGCGTCGCGCAGCGCCATTTTGCGCGCGTTGTCGCCAAGAGATTTGAGCGCCTCGGGGTTGTGGAGCAGCGAGGCGACCTCAGCGGCCAGACGGGCGGCGCACTCGGCGTCGGGTATCATCACGGCGGCGCCGCGCGAGGAGAGCGCTTCGGCATTCTTGCGCTGATGGTCCTCGGCCACGTTGGGTGACGGCACGAGCACGGCCGGCATTCCCGTGAGCTGTATCTCCGAGATGGTGCTGGCTCCGGCGCGCGACACCATCAGGTCGGCGGCGCAGTAGGCCAGATCCATGTCGGCCACGAAGGGCATAACCTTGAGGTTCTCGTCGGCGATGTGGGACGTGGCGGCGCTGCATTCGTCGGCATACAGGCGCCCGGTCTGCCAGAGTATCGAAGCTCCTTTCTCGAGCAGGGGTTCCACGGCCTTCTTCATGGCGTCGTTGATGGTGCGGGCGCCCAGACTGCCTCCCACCACCACTACCAGCGGACGGTTGGGGTTGAAGCCGAGGCGCCGCTTGGCATCCTCGCGGCTCAGCTGGAGCGATACGATGTTCTTGCGCACTGGGTTGCCGGTCTTCACGATGCGTTCGGCGGGGAAGAAGCGCTCCATCCCGTCGTAGGCCACGCAGATGCGGTCGGCCTTGGCGGCAAGGAGTTTGTTGGTCACTCCCGCATAGGAGTTCTGCTCCTGGATGAGGGTGGGGATGCCGCGTTTCTGAGCCTCTTTCAGTACGGGCCCCGAAGCGTAGCCGCCCACGCCAACGCAGATGTCGGGCGTGAAGTCGCGGAGCACCCGGCGCGCCTTGCGCAGCGAGCGCCAGAGCTTCAGCAGCACGCCGAAATTGCGCCAGAGGCGTTTACGGTCGAACCCGGCAACCGGGAGCCCGACGATGTCGTAGCCTGCTGCGGGCACGCGTTCCATCTCCATGCGTCCCTCTGCGCCTACAAAGAGAATCTCGGCATCGGGATGCCGGCGCTTTACGGCATTGGCTATCGATACGGCCGGGAATATATGTCCGCCGGTTCCACCGCCGGAAATCAATATTTTCATTTTATGTCAATTCTGTTTTATCTTGTCGAAGTCAATGATATGTGCTCGCGGGATTATCACGCCGCGTTTCAGTCGGCCGACCGGAGTTTGGAGGGATTCTCGGCGCTCATGTCGGCCGGCAGCGTGAGTATTTCCGCGTCGATTTCGCGTTTTTTGTTCGATTGGACGGCGAAACGGCTCACACTTAGCATTATGCCGAAGGCTATCGATGTGGCAAGTATCGAGGAGCCGCCTTTCGAGATTAGCGGAAGCGGCTGGCCGGATACCGGAAACACTCCCGTTACGATTGCCATATGAAAGAGAGCCTGCAGAACAATCAGCACCGCCATTCCCATAACGAGCAGCGCCGGGAAAACACGCGAGCAACGGCTCGCTATGGCGCCGGCGCGCGTAAGTAGCCAGAGGTAGAGTGCAAGCAGTATCAGGCCGCCTACAAATCCCCAGTCCTCGATTACGATTGCGAAGATATAGTCGGAGAAGGCCAGCGGAAGTCGGGCTGTCTCGCGCGAGTTGCCGGGAAGATTGCCGATCAGGCCTCCGTTGGCCTGAGCCATGTAGGAATACTGTTCCTGGCGGTTCTCCGAGGTAATGGGCTCGTCGTATTTGGCCACGGAATCGTTGCCGAGCCAGCGCGCGATTCGGTTCTGTTGCGTGCCGCTTCGCGTGATTGTGACGGTCTTGCCGGAGTAGTCCTTGCCGTTTTCGGTGATATAGGTCCACTCTTCCGGAGAATAGTCGGGCTTCGATTCATGTTTCATAATCATGGCTCCGGCGCCCACTACCCCATAGGCAAGAAGCACGCAGAAGAATTTCTTCCACTCCACCCCCGCTATCAGCATCATGGCGAAGGATATACCCATGAGCAGAAGTGTGTTGGTCAGTCCCTGCGAGAAGAGCAGTCCGCCACAGAGCAGCACGATTGCCGCCGACCATGCCACTCCGGCCGTGCGGACGCCGCGGTCGGCCTGCTGGCGGCTCATGACGCGGGCGATTACAAGCACTACCGCCAGTTTCAGCAGCTCAGCCGGCTGTATGGCAATCCCAAGCAGGGTAGTGCTGCGTCGCGCACCGTTGATGATGTCGCCTTTGAAGAGCACGTAGACGCCCAGCAATATGGTGAGTGTCACGAAAATGGGCGTAAGCGGATACAGCCAGCGGTAGTGCATGCGCGAAATCAGAATGGTGAATATTGCGCCGAGCACGAGCATCTGGCCGTGGCGCAGCAGCGGAGCGAACACGTTGGTGGCCGTCACCTCGCGCGACGAGGCGCTGTATAGCTCAATCACTGAGATTACCAGGATGGCTATATATATTGCCCATATATATTTGTCGGCTTTAGGCAGCGGCAGTTTGGGCGTATCGGCGGTTGGAGAGTTCTGAGCCAATGTCGGTCTGGAGTTTAAATGACTTCTTTATATGGAGTTATTTGTTGAGTTCCTGTTTCTTCATTTCGCGCACGAGAGCCTTGAAGCGGCGGCCGCGGTCCTCGTAGCCGTTGAAGAGGTCGAAGCTTGCGCAGCAGGGCGAGAGGAGCACCGTATCGCCGGGCTGGGCCAGTTCGCGGCATTTGGCCACGCACTCGTGGAGCGAATGCGTATCCGCAACCACCGGAACCTTCCCGGTGAAGAAATCGACGATTTTTTTGTTGTCGACACCCATGGCCACGATAGCCTTCACGCGCTCATTTACCAGCGGGAGTATTTCGTTGTAGTCGTTACCCTTGTCCTTGCCGCCGAGAATCAGGATTGTGGATTTCTCCGGCCGCATGGATTCGAGGGCATACCAGCAGGAGTTCACGTTGGTTGCCTTCGAGTCGTTGATCCAGCGGGCGCCGTCGATGGTTTCCACGCGCTCCAGGCGGTGTTCCACGCCCTCGAAGTCGCTCAGGGCGCGGCGGATGTCCTCTTTGCGCACGTCGAGCAGGGCGGCGCTCAGGCCGGCGGCCATGGAGTTGAAAAGGTTGTGGATGCCGCGCAGGGCGAGCTGCGCGCGTGGCATCTCGAGAGATGTCTCGGGGGTTTCGAGCACCATCTCGTCGTTGCCGTCGACCCATGCTGCGGCGTTTTCAAGATGCTTCTCGCCGAAGGGATACATGGCGGCCTCGGTCTGCACCTGCTCCAGCTGACGTGTGATTACGGGGTCGTCGTCCCAGTAAATGAAAGCGTCGCGCGGGGTGAGATTCTGCAGGATGCGGAATTTGGCATTGATGTAGTTCTGCATCTTGTATTCGTAGCGGTCGAGATGGTCGGGCGTGATGTTCATAAGCACGGCTATGTTGGCCCGGAAGTCGTACATGTTCTCGAGCTGGAACGAACTGAGCTCCACCACATATACGTCGTGATAGTCCTCGGCCACCTGCCATGCCAGCGAGCGGCCCACATTGCCGGCCAGTCCGGCGTTCACGCCGGCCTCGCGCAGGATATGATAGATGAGCATCGTGGTGGTCGTCTTGCCGTTTGAACCGGTGATGCACACCATCTTGGCGTCGGTATAGCGGCCGGCGAACTCGATTTCGGAGATTACGGGAATCCCTTTCTCCACGATCTGCTTTACCAGCGGCGCCGTGGGGGGCACGCCCGGCGATTTCACCACCTCGTCGGCGTTGAGTATCAGTTCGGGGGTGTGATGGCCCTGCTCGTAGGGTATTTTATAGCGCTCAAGGGCTTCTAGATAGCGTGGGGCGATTTTGCCGCAGTCGCTCAGAAACACGTCCATCCCCTTTACTTTGCCTAACACGGCGGCTCCGATGCCGCTCTCACCGCCTCCGAGGATTACGAGGCGCTTGGGTTGGGTCTGCTGTTGCATACGCAAAAAAATGATATTTCGTCGTAAATACTTTTTATATTGGTGTGCCGATGGCCGCGGGGAGAGCGGCGGCCGCTTCAGCGGATTTTCAGTGTCACGAAGGTGATTACAGCCAGGAAGATACATACAATCCAGAACCGCACCACGATTTTCGATTCCGGTATAGCCTGGATGGGCTTCTGTATCAGGGCCTCGATGCCGGCGTTTCCCTGTTTCTGGAAGTGGTGGTGTAGAGGGGTCATCTTAAAGATACGCCGCCCGGTGCCGTAGCGCCGTTTGGTAATCTTGAAATATGCCACCTGAATCATCACGCTGAGGTCTTCCACAAAGAATATGGCGCACAGCAGGGGTATGAGAAGTTCTTTGTGAATCAGAATGGAGAGCACGGCGATGATGCCGCCGATGGTGAGCGAGCCGGTGTCGCCCATGAATACCTGCGCCGGGAAGGCGTTGTACCACAGAAAGCCTATCAGGGCTCCTATAAATGCTGCCGAGAATACCACCAGCTCTTCCGAGCCGGGTATATACATTATATTGAGATAGCTCGAATACACTATCGAGCCGCCGAGATAAGCCATAATGGCAAGCGCTACGGCTATTATGGCCGAGCAGCCTGTGCAGAGGCCGTCGAGACCGTCGGTGAGGTTGGCGCCGTTGGATGTGGCGGCGATTACGAATATCGTCACGAGGATGAATACAATCCAGCCGCCTGTCTGGGCGTGGTCGCCCATCCATTTTGTCAGGTCGGCATAGTCGAAGTTGTTCTCCTTTACGAAGGGAATGGTGGTCTGGGTCGATTTGATGTTCTGGCTTTCGTAGATTACCTCTTCGACTTCGTTGGAGTGGATGTTCAGAACCTCATGGTTCTGCCGGATCACCACGTCGGGCGAGAGCATCATCGTGAGTCCGACAATCAGTCCGAGTCCCACCTGACCGATAATCTTGAATTTGCCGCTCATACCGTCCTTGTTGTGGCGGGCGATTTTAAGGTAGTCGTCGGCGAAACCGAGACACCCGAGCCACACGGTGGCCACAAGCATCAGAATCATGTAGATGTTGCTCAGGTTGCCCACCAGCAGGCAGGGCACGAGCGTCGACACTATGATGATTATGCCGCCCATAGTGGGGGTGCCGGTCTTCTTCATCTGCCCTTCCAGCCCGAGATTGCGCACGATTTCGCCTACCTGCATCTTCTGCAGGCGGTCGATTATGCGACGGCCGAACACCATGGCGATGAACAGCGAGAGCAGCAGGGCCGCCCCCGAGCGGAAGGTGATGTAATCCATCAGGCGCGCTCCGGGCACTCCCGCTTCACTTAGATATTTGAAAAGATATACGAGCACGGTGGTATTTCTTTTGTCGTTTTTTGCGTTGTCAGTTTCCTGTTGTTGTTCAGCAGCGGGCGTCGAGTGCGGCTTTCACCTGCTCGCGGTCGTCGAAATGGTGCTTCACACCCTTAACTTCCTGATAATCTTCATGCCCCTTGCCGGCAACGAGTACCACGTCGCCCTCCGAGGCTTCTGCTATGGCGTGGGCGATAGCTTCTGCGCGGTCCTCGATGGCGATGGTTTTGGCCATGGCCTCGGGGTTGTCGGCCACTCCGGCGAGCATATCGGCGAGGATGTCGGCAGGCACCTCGAAGCGCGGGTTGTCGGAGGTGAGAATCACCGCGTCGCTGAGGCGGGCGGCCTCCGCGGCCATTATTGGGCGTTTCCCCTTGTCGCGGTTGCCTCCGGCACCCACCACGGTGATGATGTGTCCCGACGTGCCTACCACCTGACGGATGGCGGTAATCACGTTGACCACGGCGTCGGGAGTGTGGGCGTAGTCTACGATGGCCGTCACTTTTCCGTCGGGGGAATGGAAGGTCTGGAACCGTCCGGCCACGGGCACCAGGCGGCTCATGTTCACCAGCACGGTCTGCATGTCCCACCCCAGCAGGATGGAAGCGCCGTAGACGGCCGTGAGGTTGTAGGCGTTGAACAGTCCGGTGAAGAGCACGTTGACTTCGTTGCCGTTGAAGGCGAGGAGAGTGCCGTCAAGCCGGCTCTCGACCACGCGGCCGCGGAAGTCTGCCATATTGCGCAGCGAGTAGGTGTAGCGCCGTGCGGCAGTGTTCTGCAGCATCACCATGCCGTTGCGGTCGTCGATGTTGGTCAGTGCGAAGGCTTCGGAGCCGAGTCCGTCGAAGAATGATTTCTTGGCCTGAAGATATGCCTGCACGGTCTTGTGGTAGTCCAGATGGTCGCGGGTAAGGTTGGTGAATACCCCTCCGGCGAAAGTCAGTCCGGCTATGCGGTGCTGGTCGGCGGCGTGCGAGCTCACTTCCATGGCGGCGTATGAGCATCCCGTCTCTACCATGCGCGCCAGCAGGGCGTTGATGGTGATGGGGTCGGGTGTCGTCTGGGTGGCATGGATGGCCTCGGTGTCAACGTAGTTCACCACGGTCGACAGCAATCCGGCCTTGTAGCCCATAAGACGCGCCATCTCGTAAATCAGGGTGGCGGTTGTGGTTTTGCCGTTGGTGCCGGTGACGCCCACCAGTTTCAGTTTGCGCGAGGGGTCGCCATACCAGCGTGAGGCGAGGTGGCCGAGCGCTATTGCCGAGTTCTCCACCACTACGAAGGTGGTTTCCGGGAAGTCGGCCGTATTGTCGGGCAGTTGTTCCACCACCATGGCGGCGACTCCTTTTCCGGCGAGCGTCGGAATGAAAGTGTGTCCGTCGACGGTCACGCCGCGCACGGCCACGAACATCGCTCCCTCGCCGGCTTTGCGCGAGTCGGCTGTAAGGAGCGTTATTTCTTTATTTGTATCGCCATGAAGCGCTTTTACTTCGATGGCGTCCAGAAGGTTATGCAGATTCATCGTCGTATGAATTGAAATTCTGTTATTGTTTGTGCAGGCCCGGCGACGCTACGGGGCGAGTGTAAGCGTCACTTTGCCGCCACGGGCCAGCGGCGTACCTTCGGGCGGTACCTGCCCTTTTACATAGCCCGTTCCGCTGAAACCCACGTTGAAGCCTTTCTCTTCGAGCGCCACCACAGCTTCCCGCAGCCCAAGCCCGAGCACCGACGGCACCATCCCCTTGGCCACGCTGCGCGGAGCGGCGGGATGGCTCTCCGCCTTTATGCCGGCAGCCTGACGCACGGATTTATGTCGCCCAGGCTTTGCCGATCCGTAGAGTTGTGCGCGCTGCAGGCCGCTTGCCCCTTCGGAGTAGTCGGGCGAATTGCCGAGTAGTCCGCGCGAAAACATCTTCACGGCTATGTTCTTCATCACCTGTCCGGAGGTGGAAGCGGCGCCAAACATGTTGCGCTTCGGGTAGTAGGTTAGTACCATGCAGGAGTACTGCGGGTCGTCGGCAGGGAAAAATCCGCAGAAAGCCAGACGTTTACGCGATTTGTTGTACTGGCGTGTGGCCGGGTCGATGCTGTAGCATGTGCCGGTCTTGCCGGCGAGTGCCACTTTGTCGTTTTTCAGGGAGCGCCCTGTGCCGTGCGCCCCCCATACCACCTGCTTGAGCATGTACTGCATCTTGCGGGCGTTCTCCTCCGAGCAGATGCGGTCGCGGATGTAGCTCACGGGCAGAATGGAGTCGAGTGTTTCCGTGCGCAGCCCCTTCACCAGTCGCGGACGCACGTAGCGGCCGCCGTTAGCTATGGCGTTGTAGATCGAGAGGGTGTAGATGGGCGGTATCTGCGATGTATAGCCGTAGCACATGCGCGAGAGGTCCACGCGCGCCGGGTCCGGGTTGAAATAGGGCACGACCTCGCCCGCGATGCCGGTGTGCATGGGTTCGAGAAATCCTATTTCCCGCAGGCGGTCTACGAACCCTTTGGGGTTCTTGTCGTATTTGCGCGTTATAATGCGGGCCATGCCGATGTTGCTCGACTGTTCGATTACCTCGCGCACGCGCAGCGACGCGTTGAAGTGGGAATCCGTTATTGGGCGGCCGCCGCCGTAGGCCCACGATTTGCCGATGGGTATCACCTCTTCGAGGTCGTTGACTATACCGTCCTCAAGGGCGATCATCATGGATATGGGTTTCACCACAGAGCCTGGCTCGAAGCCTACCACGGCGTAGTTGAGGGCTTCGATGTAGCCGTTTCCGCTTTTCGACCGCTCGAGGTTGGAGATGGCCTTGATGTCGCCGGTCTTCACGTCCATGAGCACGGCGCATCCCCAGTCGGCCGAACAGGAGTCGAGCACGCGGTTGAGCTCGTTTTCCACTATGTCCTGCAACTGTATGTCGATGGTTGTGCGCACGTTGTAGCCGGGAATCGGCTCAACGTCCGTCCAGTTTACTATGTCCTTTGTCAGAGGAATTTTTTTCGCTAGACCGGGCACTCCGTAAAGCAGCGAGTCGAGGGCTTTCTCCAGCCCGTAGATGCCGTGGATTTCGCGGCACTCGGCCGTCTGGCCCACACCGCCTACCGAGCGGCGCGCCATGGCTCCGTAGGGATTCGAACGGCGCATCACCGATTCCACGGTCATGCCCGTCTTGTTGGCGTTGCCGATATTGAAGAATGGAAAGTTTTTGAGCCGCTGCAGGTCGAGAAAGCTGATGCGCGTTATCAGCGGCCATGCACGCGGACGCTCCTTGCGCGGAAGCGCCACAGGCTTTCCAAGGCGCTCGCGCCATTCCTGGCGGGTGCGGATGGGGAATGCCGCGGCCATCGAGTCGGCCAGGGCATCGATATTCTCCAGATACGCGTTCTGCTTGAAATTGTCGCAGCGGAAGTCGATGCGCACGGTGTAGTATCGCAGGTTAGTGGCGAGAATCTGCCCCTTGTCGGAGAGGATGTCGCCGCGTTCGGGCATTATGGTGTCAACCTTCTCCAGCTGCCGGCGTGCCTTCTCGTTCCACTTCGGTGCGTCGATTACCGTGGTGGAGAAAAGCTTGTAGCTTATCGCTGCCGAAAACAGTAGAATCAGCAGAGTGATAAGCCCGTAGCGGAACTGGATATGATGTCGGTTGCTTATGTTCATTTCGTTTGCGAAGGAAAGTGAGGATCGGTTTTGGAGAGGGGGCGGTCAGGGCTCGAGACGGTATGGCGGCTGCTCCTGAATGGTGAGGCCAAGACCGAGCGAGTCGACCATATGTTGCATCGAGGATTCGCGTATGCGGCTCATGTAGATGGATTTGGCGCGCACGCGTTCTGTTTTCGCCACTTCAAGCTCTTTCTGCAGGCTGCGGATGGTCTCCATCTGCGTCTGGCAGGTGTAGCGGTTGGTGATGTATATCATCAGCATGGCAGCCGAGCCGAGCACAATCCACCAGTAGCGTCGGAAAAAGTCGGTGGAGAGCACACGGCCGTGGAGTGCGCGCAGCATCAGGCTGTCGCGTGGCGGCTGCCCGGGCGCGGACTTCTTCGTTTTCTTTCCGGTTGTTTCTGCCATTTTTGTGTGGGAATGTGAATCGTTGTCGGTTTTGCTGTGGATTGGGGAGAGGTTTATTCTTTGTCGGGAAGTTTTTCTGCTACCCGGAGTTTGGCGCTGCGCGAGCGCGGGTTGGCCTCGATTTCGGCCTCGTCGGGTACTATGGGTTTCGAGGTAAGCAGCCGGAAGGGCGAGAGCGAGCGGCCGAAGAAGTCTTTCTCCTCGCGTCCCTCGAGGTTGCCGCTGCGGAGGAAGTTTTTTACCAGCCGGTCTTCCAGCGAGTGGTAGGTGATAATGGCGAGGCGACCGCCGGGACGGAGCACGCGCCTGGCCTGTACGAGGAGCGAGCGGAGTGCGCCGATTTCATCGTTCACGGCGATGCGCAGGGCCTGAAACAGCTGCGCGAGCTCTTTTTTCTGCTGGCGCGGACTGATATACGGCTCGCTGACGCCAAGCAACCGCTCAATGGTGTCGACCGGAGCCTCTGTGCGGGCTTTTACGATGGCGGCTGCGATGCGCGGAGCCTGCTTGAGTTCGCCGTAGAGACGGAAAATATCGGTGAGTTCCTGCTGGCTCATCTCGGCTAAGAGGGTGGCGGCGCTGCGGTGTGCGTCGCGGTTCATCCGCATGTCGAGCGGCCCTTCGAAGCGGAATGAGAAGCCGCGTTCGGCGTCGTCGAAATGATGAAACGATACGCCGAGGTCTGCGAGGATACCGTCGACCTGCGCGGCACCATAGTAGCGCAGGAAGTTGGCGAGATAGCGGAAGTTGCCGTGCACGAGCCGCACACGGTCCCCAAACGGGGCCAGCCGCGCGCCGGCGCGCGCGATCGCCGTCTCGTCGCGGTCGATGCCGATGAGCGTTCCGGTCGTCAGACGGCCGGCGATCTGCTCAGAGTGGCCGCCCATGCCGAGCGTGCCGTCCACGTAGACGCCGTCGGGGCGGATATTCAGGTTCTCGATACATTCGTGCAGCAGCACGGGAATATGTCCGGCTTCCATCAGAAATCCAGCTCCTCCATGACGGCGGCGATGTTCTCCGGCAGCGCCTCGAGCGGGCAGATCTCATTCCAGCGAGTGCTGTCCCAGAATTCCGCATGGTTGTTGCTGCCGACCACGGTGACGCTCTTGGTCAGGCCGGCAAAGTCGCGCAGGTGCTGCGGCAGGAGGATACGTCCCTGCCCGTCGAGATCGCAGCGGGCCGCATACGCGAACAGCGGGCGCACCTTGCGCTGCTGCAAATTGGTCATGGCGGCGGCCTTCTCGGAGATCACCTTCCAGTTTTCCTGGCTGTAGGCCGACAGGCACATCTCGGGCGAGACCGTCACATAGAACGTATCGCCGAGCTCTTCGCGGAGCTTGGCCGGGATGAACAGACGACCTTTTGCGTCCAGCGTGTGCTGATAGATACCGGTCATACTGCATCCCCCCTTCGCCGAAATCCTGCACTTTCACGCCACGTTTATGGGCTATCGTAGCTTTTTAAACCACTTCTCCCCACGTGCAATCCTCATTATAGTGGCAGGTCAGGGAAATTGCAAGGAGAAATTCCCGCCTTTTTCTTGCAAATTCCGACAATTCTGTCAATCCGACTGTGGTTTTCCCGGTCACAATCCTTTGCGCTTTTCGCCGAAAAAAGGAAAACGGCGGCACAAGATGTGCCGCCGCTGTGCAAAAAAATCCCCGCTGGAAGCGTCCAACGCGCCCTCGGCGGGGAAAAATTTCGGCAAAACGCAAAACCGCCGCCGGACAAGCCGGCAGCGGTGCGGATATACGGATATACGGTTAAGCGGCAGTCAGTTGACTTCCTCGTCTGGGGTCTCCTCGCCCTCGAAGCGGATCTCCGGCTGTCTGGCCGCGGGGGCAGCGGCGGGCGCGGCGGCAGCTGCCGGTGCAGCCGTGCTGCCGGCAATGCCCTGAAACGCGGCGTGCGCCTGCTGCACATTGCCGAGCGCGGCGGAGATGGCCTCCTCCGTGCGGCGCAGCGCCTCATCGCAGAACTGGCTCGAGGCACGGCGCAGCGCGTCGGCCTTGGCCTGCGTGGAGGCAAGCATTTCGTTGCTGCGGGCCTTGGCGATGCGCACGATCTCCTGATCGTCCACGAGCGCGCGGGCGCGCTCCTCCGCCTGATTGCGGATGCCCTCGGCCTCGCGCTTGGCGTTGTTGATGAATTCGTCGCGGGCGGAGACCAGACGCTTTGCCTCGGAAAGCTCCACCGGCATGGCGGTCTTGATCTCATCGAGGATCTCGAGGACCTGGTCGCGCTCGACGATGCACTTTTCGTTGCCGAGCGGCACGCCCCATGCCTCCGACACCATGGTATAAAGCTGGTCAATGAGTTCCATGACTTCGTTGTCCATTTTGTTTCCTCCCAAAGCGTGTTCCGGCATAGCCGGTGAAAAATTGTCTGAATCGGGTCACACGCCGCGCGTCGCGCGTTCGTGCACGTCTTCAATGATCTCGCACGGCAAAAACGGCGTCAGATCCGCGCCGTAGCCCGCAAGCTCCTTGACGACCGACGAGCTGAGAAACGTATATTTCTGACTGGCCGTCAGGAACATGGTGTCCAGCTCGGGATTGATCTTTTTGTTGATGAGCGCCATCTGGAACTCGTTTTCAAAGTCCGTGTTCGCGCGCAGGCCCTTGACGATGACCGCGCCCTCCGGGAAAGTCTTGGCGTATTCGGCGAGCAGGCCGTCGAACGTGTCCACCTCCACATTGGGAAAGCGGCTGACGACGCGGCGCGCGAGCACCACGCGCTCCTCGCGGGTAAACATGGGGTGCAGTTTGCCGGCGTTGGGCATGATGCACACGACGACGCGGTCGAAAATGCCGGATGCGCGGCGGATGATGTTCAGGTGGCCGAGGGTAATGGGGTCAAAGCTGCCGGGGTAGATCGCTGTTTTCATGCGTGGGTTCCCTTTCCGTAAAGCGTGAGCTTGATCTTGCCGTAATTGCGCTCGGTGAGCAGATGATACGGCAGCTGGAGCTGCGGGAGCACCTTTTCGCGGCGGCTTTCACACACGATTATACCACCCTCAGCTAATATGTCAAACTGTACAACATTTTCAAGTGCTTTGTCAAGCAATCCCGTATCATACGGCGGATCGAGAAAGATAAGGTCGAATTTCCCGCACGTGCGCAGGTAGCCGAGCGACTCGCCCTGCACCACGTCGCCCTGCAGGCGGCAGAGCGCGAGATTGGCGCGCACGAGCTGCACGGCGGCGCGGCTCTCATCGACGAACACGGCGCTGCGCGCACCGCGGCTGAGCGCCTCGATGCCGAGCTGGCCCGTGCCGGCAAAGAGGTCGAGCACGCGCCGGCCCTCGATGTCGAACTGGATGAGGTTGAACATGGATTCCTTGACGTTATCGGTCGTGGGACGGGTGGCCATCCCCTCCGGCTCGTGCAGCCTGCGGCCGCGGGCCGTGCCTGTGATCACGCGCATGGCGGTTCTCCTTTCGGGTGATAATGGTCGTAGACCGCGCGGGCGACGCCCGCCGGAACGGCCGCGCACAGCTCCTCATACGAAGCCGCGCGGATGGCCTTGACGCTGCGGAAGGCCTTGAGCAGCGCGCTGCGCCGCTTCTCGCCCACGCCGGGGATCTGATCGAGCTCGGACGAGAGGCTCTCGCGCCGCAGCCGGCGCTGATAGTCGATGGAAAAGCGGTGCGTCTCCTCCTGAATGGTGCCGACGAAGGCAAACACTGCGGGGTTGGCGGCAATGCCGATCTCATGCCCACCGGGCGTGATGAGCGCGCGCGTGCGGTGGCGGTCGTCCTTGACCATGCCGAACACCGGCACCTGCAGCCCGAAGCCGTCGAGCACCGCCTGTGCGACCGCCGCGTGCTCGGCGCCGCCGTCGATGAGCAGCAGATCCGGCAGCGGGCAAAAGCCCGGGTCGCCGTCCACATAGTGCTGAAAGCGGCGCGTGACCGCCTCGTGCATGGACCCGTAGTCGTTCTGCCCGTCCGTCGTGCGGATGCGGAACTTCCGGTAGTCCGACTTGCGCGGCCGCCCGTGCTGGAACACGGTCATGCCGGCGACGATGCCGGTATCGCCGAGATTGGAGATGTCGAACGCCTCGATGCGCTCGGGCGGCGCGTCGAGCTCGAGCGCGCGCTGGAGCCATTCGAGCGTTTTGAGGCTGCGCTGCGCCTTCGTCGTCGCGATGAGGATCTCCTCGCGCGCGTTGTTTGCCGCCATTTCCGTCAGGCGGCACTTGTCGCCGCGCTGCGGCACAGCGAGCGCGACCTTGTGCCCCGCCGCCTCAGTGAGCAGCCGCTCGAGCGCATCCTGCCCCTCAAGCGCGCACGGCAGCAGCACCTGCCGCGGATAGGCGCCGCGGCCCTCATAATACTGCTGCACGAGCGCGGCGAGCGCCTCGCCGTCCGGCTCCATCGGCTCGTCGAGAAACGACTTATCCTTGCCCGTGAGGTTGCCGTCTGTAAAGTGCAGCACGGTAAAGCAGCACTTGGCCCCGCGCTGAAAGCCGACGGCGTCCGTGTCGGAATAGGCCGTGGCGATGACGCGCTGATGGTTCTGCAGGCCCTGGATGGCACGCAGCCGGTCGCGCAGCGACGCCGCGTATTCAAACCGCAGCGCGTCGGCCGCGGCCTGCATCTGCTCGGTCAGCTCGGCCGTGAGCTCCGCCGTGCGGCCGTCAAGGATCATCTCCGCCTCGCGAATGGCCTTGAGATACTCCGCGCGCGTAACGTCCTTCAGGCAGTAGCCTGCGCAGGTGCCCATGTGGTAATTCAGGCACGGGCGGGCACGCCCGATGTCGCGCGGGAAGCGGCGCGTGCACGTCGGCAGGCGCAGCGTTTTGCACACGGTATCGATGATCTCCGCCGTCATGCTCCGCCCGCCGTACGGACCGAAGTATTTCGCGCCGTCCTTTTCCGTGCGGTTGACGAGCGAAAACGTCGGGTACGGCTGCGTCACATCCAGACGCACGAAGGGGTAGCCCTTGTCGTCCTTGAGCAGGATGTTGTATTTGGGTTTGTGCAGCTTGATGAGCGAGTTTTCGAGCACGAGCGCCTCGAATTCGGACTGCACGACGATGACATTGAAATCCGCAACGTGCGCGACCATGGCCGCCACCTTCGGCAGGTGCTCGCCGCGAAAATAGCTCGTGACGCGGTTTTTGAGCGCTTTCGCCTTGCCGATATAGATGACCTCGCCGTGCTCGTCGAGCATGATGTACACGCCCGGCAGCAGCGGGAGCATATTGGCCTTTTCGCGCAGTTGTTCGGGTCGGAGTTTTTCCATAGCTTGCTCCTGCGATGCCGAAAAAAATCTGCGGTCAGGAAAACAGGGGCGTGCTGATGACACGCCCCTGTTTCGGTTTCATGTTGTTGGGATTACTCGGAAAAATCGGAATTGATCAGCGCGGTCAGGGTATCGATCGCTTCCTGCTCGTCGGCGCCGTCCGCCACGAGGGTGATCGTCGAGCCCTTCACGATGCCAAGCGACAAGACGCCGAGAAGGCTCTTGGCGTTAACGCGTCTCTCGTCTTTTTCGATCCAGATGCTGCTCTTGAATTCGTTCGCCTTCTGGATAAAAAAGACCGCAGGCCGTGCATGGAGTCCCTCCAGGTTGTTGATGACTGCTTCTTTCGTGATCATTTTCTCCACTCCTTATGCACTATTATGCGTATATTATCTTATCAAAAACGCCCGGCATCGTCAACCGATTTTCGCTTTTTTGTTGCTTTGCACAGCGTTCTTTCGCCGGGTTTTTCCGTTTTTATTTCAGTTCGACAACGGTCACGCCGCTCTCACCCTCGCCGTAGCGGCCGAGCCGGTAGGACTTGACGGCCTTGTTTTTGCGCAGCGACTGCTGCACGGCGGCGCGCAGCGCGCCGGTGCCCTTGCCGTGGATGATGGTGACCTTCTCGAGCTTGGCCATGACGGCGTTGTCAAGAAAGCGCTCGGTCGCGGCGACGGCCTCCATCGTGTCCATGCCGCGCAGGTCGATCTCCGACTCGGCGGCCACATTGCGCAGGCTGGCCGCGTGCGCGGCGGCGAACTTCTGCGCCTCGGGCTTTTCGTTTTCGAGCAGGTACACGTCCTGCTCCTTGGCCGTCACGTTCATGATGCCCGCGCGCAGGCTCAGCGTCCGGTCGGCGGAGATGGCCGTGACCGTCGCCTTGATGTCGCCCATCTTGCGCAGCTGCACGGTGTCGCCCACGCGCACCGGGCGGGCGGAGACTTTTTTCTCCTGCACCTGCGGGTGCGCCGCGGCGGCGGCCGCGTCCTCGGCCACGTTCAGCTTGCGGCGCAGGGCGGCGCGCGCGTCGTTGGCGCGGTGGTGGTCGGCGTCCGTTTTTTCCATCTTGCGCAGCGCGTCGAGCTCGCGCATCACCTCGTCCGCCGTCCGGCGCGCGTCGCCGATGATGCGCTCGGCGTCGCGGCGGGCCTTCTCGTCCGCCTTTTCCAGCCGGACGGAGAGCTCCGCCTTCAGGCGCTCGGACTTGCGGCGGTTTTCCTCCGCTTCGCGCAGCTGGCGCGCCGCCTCGGCGCGGTCGCGCTCCATGAGCTGGCGCACCTGCTCGAGCTTCTCGATGGTGGCCTCCATGCTCGCGCTCTCGGTACTGACACGGCTGCGCGCGTCGCGGATGATCTCCTCCGGCAGGCCAAGCCGCTCGGAGATGGCAAAGGCATTGGACTTGCCGGGGATGCCGATGAGCAGATGGTACGTCGGGCGCAGGGAATCCACGTCAAACTCGCACGAGGCGTTCATGACGCCGGGCTGCGTCGTGGCGTAGACCTTCAGCTCCGTATAATGCGTCGTGGCCGCAATGAGCGCGCCGCACTTGCGTGCGTGCTCGATGATGGCGATGGCCAGTGCCGCGCCCTCGGTCGGATCCGTGCCGGCGCCGAGCTCGTCAAACAGCAGCAGCGACCGGTCGTCACACTCCTTGAGCATGCGCACGGTGTTTGTCATGTGCGCCGAGAAGGTGGACAGCGACTGCTCGATGCTCTGCTCATCGCCGATGTCGGCCATGATCTCGTCGAACACCGGCATGGCGCTGCCGTCGGCGCACGGGATGTGCAGGCCGCACTGCGTCATGGCGGCGAGCAGGCCGATGGTCTTGAGCGTGACGGTCTTGCCGCCGGTGTTCGGGCCGGTGATGACGAGCGTGTCAAACTCGCCGCCGAGCGCCACATCGATCGGCACGGCGGTGTCCTTCGGCAGGAGCGGATGGCGCGCGCGGCGCAGCTGCAGGTGCTTATCCGTCAGCTCCGGAGCGATCGCGTCGAGCTGGTAGGCGAGCTTGGCCTTGGCGAAAATGAGGTCGAGACGCACGAGCACGTCAAAGTCGCTCGAGATATCCTCCCGATGCGCGGCGCACTCGGCCGAGAGCTCGGCGAGGATGCGCTCGATCTCCGTCTTTTCGCGTGCGCGCAGCTCCCGCAGCTCGTTGTTCGCCTTCACGGCTGCCATCGGCTCGATGAACAGCGTCGCGCCGGAGGCCGACACATCGTGCACGAGGCCGGGCACGGCGCCCTTGTGCTCCGCCTTGACCGGCACCACATAGCGCTCGGAGCGCATGGTGATGATCGGCTCCTGCAGCGCCTTGGCGTAGCTCGGCGAGGAGATGATCTTCTGCAGTGCGTCGTGTACGCGCGCGCTCGCGGCGCGGATCAGCCGGCGGATGGACGCCAGCTCGCTCGACGCGCTGTCGGCGATCTCGTCCTCGCCGGTGATGGAGGTGAAGATCTTCTCCTCCAGAAAGCGGTTGGCCTGCAGGGCGCTGAAGAGGTAGTCGATGCTCGTCTTGTCCTGCCGCTCGCCGGTGCCGTAGCTGCGCACGCAGCGCGCCGCCTGCAGCACGCCTGCAATATCCAGCAGCTCACGCGTGTTGAGCGCGCCGCCCATGTCCGCGCGCTGCAGCGCCGCGCGCACGTCCTTCACGCCGGAAAACGACGGGCTGCCCTTGACGACCATCATCGACGCGGCGGCGCTCGTCTCACCGAGGCGGGTCGCCACCACGGCGCGGTCGCCGCTCGGGCGCAGGGCCATGGCCTGCGCGCGGGCCGTTTCGCTCACGGCCTGCGCAGCCAGCAGCGCCAGCACGGCCGGCAGTTCCAGCGTCTGCAGGGATTTTTCATAGGAATCCATAGGATGTCTCCTTTGCGGGGGAAAAATTCAAGATCAGATGCGCGCAACGCCGCTCGCGCGCGCGGCCTGCGCGACCGCCGCGGCCACGGCCGGGCCGACGCGCGGGTCAAAGGCCTTGGGGATGATATAGTCGGCGCACAGCTCCTCGGGCGTGATGAGCGCCGAGAGCGCGTGCGCGGCGGCGAGCTCCATGGGCTCGTTGATGTCGGACGCGCGCACGTCGAACGCGCCGCGGAAGATGCCCGGGAAGGCCAGCACGTTATTGATCTGGTTCGGATAGTCGCTGCGGCCGGTGCTGACGACGGCCGCGCCCGCGGCCTTGGCCTCGTCGGGGAAGATCTCCGGCGTGGGGTTGGCGCAGGCAAAAACGATGGCGTCGCGGTGCATGGTGCGCACCATGTCGCCGGTCAGCAGGCCGGGCTGCGACACGCCGATGAACACGTCCGCATCGCGGACGACATCGGCCAGCGTGCCGGCCTGACGGCGGAGGTTCGTGACCTCGGCCATCTCGGTCTTGATCCAGTTCATGTTCTCCGGCCGGCCGGCGTAGATCGCGCCCACGCGGTCGCAGAGCGTCACATCGCGCGCGCCGGCGCGCAGCAGGAGCTTGCAGATGGAGATGGCTGCCGCGCCCGCGCCGGACATGACGATCTTCACGTCCTCGAGGCGCTTGCCGACCACGCGCAGGGCGTTCGTGAGGCCCGCGAGCGTGATGATGGCCGTGCCGTGCTGGTCGTCGTGAAAGACCGGAATGTCGCACAGCTGCTTGAGCTTTCGCTCGATCTCAAAGCAGCGCGGCGCGGAGATGTCCTCCAGATTGATGCCGCCGAAGCTGCCGGAGAGCAGATACACCGTGCGCACGAACTCGTCCACGTCCTTCGTGCGGATGCACAGCGGGAAGGCGTCCACGTCCGCAAACGCCTTGAACAGCACACACTTGCCCTCCATGACGGGCATGCCCGCCTCGGGCCCGATATCGCCGAGGCCGAGCACGGCCGAGCCGTCCGTGATGACGGCGCAGAGGTTATGCCGGCGCGTGAGCGTGTAGCTCTTGTCCGGGTCGCGCTGGATCTCCAGACACGGCTGCGCCACGCCGGGCGTATACGCGAGCGACAGGTCGTCCTTCGTGGAGACCGGCACGCGGGTGTTGACTTCGATCTTGCCGCCCCACTGCTCGTGCAGCCGGAGCGATTCTTTTGCGTAATCCATGGTCAAGCCTCCTCCTGTTTCGGGTGCACCATATCCTCGGGCCGCACCCAGGCATCAAACTCCTCGGCCGTGAGCAAGCCGAGCTCCACCGCCGCGGCCTTGAGCGTCTGGCCGGTGGCGTGGGCGTGCTTTGCGATCTTCGCGGCGTTTTCGTAGCCGATGTGCGGGTTGAGCGCCGTGACGAGCATGAGCGATGCGTCAAGATGCGCCTGAATAACGTCGTAATTCGGCCGGATGCCGCGCACGCAGTTGGCCTCGAACGAATCCATGGCGTCGGCGAGCAGACGCGCCGACTGCAGGAAGTTATAGATCGTCACGGGCAGGAACACATTGAGCTGGAAGTTGCCCTGAGACGCCGCAATGCCAATGGCCGTGTCGTTGCCCATGACCTGCACGGCCACCATCGTGACGGCCTCGCACTGTGTGGGGTTGACCTTGCCGGGCATGATGGACGAGCCGGGCTCGTTGGCCGGGATGATGAGCTCGCCGATGCCGCAGCGCGGGCCGGAAGCGAGCCAGCGCACGTCGTTGGCGATCTTCATGAGGTCGGCCGCCAGCGCCTTGAGCGCACCGTGCGCGAACACCATCTGGTCCTTGCTCGTGAGCGCGTGGAACTTGTTCGGCGCCGACAGGAAGGCGTAGCCCAGCAGCTCGGAGATCTCCTCCGCCGCCAGATCGCCGAACGCCGCCGGAGCGTTGAGCCCGGTGCCGACGGCCGTGCCGCCGAGGGCGAGCTCGCTCAGCGCGCGGCAGGCCTGCACGATCATATCGCGGTCGTGGCCGAGCATGGCGCTCCAGCCGCTGATCTCCTGCCCGAGCGTGAGCGGCACGGCGTCCTGCAGGTGCGTGCGGCCGATCTTGACCACGTCGCGGTACTCCGCGCTCAGGCGGTCGAGCGTCGCCGTCAGGCGGCCGATGGCCGGCAGGACCTGCTCCTCGAGCGCGACGCGCGCGGCCACGTGCATGGCCGTCGGGAACGTGTCGTTCGAGCTCTGCGAGCAGTTGACGTGGTCGTTCGGGTGCACGAGATTTTCGCCCAGCAGCTCATTGGCGCGATGGGCAATGACCTCGTTGACATTCATATTCGTCTGCGTGCCGCTGCCGGTCTGCCAGACGGCGAGCGGAAAGTTGCCGTCGAGCGAGCCGTCGAGGATCTCGTGGCAGGCGGTCTCGATCGCGTCGGCGCGGCGGGCATCGAGCACGCCGAGCTGCGCATTGGCGCGCGCGGCCGCGAGCTTCACGACCGCAAACGCGCGGATGACCTCCGGCGGGATCTTCTCGGTGCCGATGCGGAAATTTTCATAGCTGCGCTGCGTCTGCGCGCCCCAGTAACGATCGGCGGGCACACGCACCTCACCCATCGTATCATGCTCCAGGCGGTATTCCATCCTGTAACCTCTTTTCGCAAAAATCTCAGATGCCGCTATTATACGCCCATCCGAGTGTATGCCGCAACCCCGGAAATGCGCAAAAAGCAGCGCCGTCCGAAGATGGCGCTGCATTTTATCAGCCCGCGCGGCGCAGCACCCAGAGGCTCTGAATCTGTCCGGCAAGGGTGTCATAGTCCCAGCTCTTTTGGGAGTTTGTGGGGCTGTTCGGGTCGTTGAGCGTAATCTTGTTGCCGTCGTGCCCGGTCAGGACAAGGAAGTGCCCGTCGGTCGTGAAGTCGCCGGGGCCGACGACCACGATGATCGGATTGCCGACATCGAGATTCCGATAGATGCGGTCCTGATCCAGCGGGATCTGCGTCACGTCGAGGCCGAGCATCCGCCCGCCCTCGGAGATAAGCGCCCACTTGCTGCCGCTGCCGGGCACATTGAACTGGTGCTCCTCGGCAAACTGGCACATCCAGAGCGGGTCCTTCGTCGTGTCGCCGGTGAGGTAGATTGTGACCATGGACAGGCACGTCGGCCCGCAGCCGGCAAGGCCGATGATGCTCTCGTTATATTCCCGGTAGCCCCAGCGCTCGTCCCACTGCAGCAGCAGCGGCACGGTCTCCGACCCGGCAAGGCCGCTCAGGTCGATCGTCGGGGTCAGATTCTTCTTCTTCGGGTAGTCGCGCACGAAATCGCGCGCGTCCGGGTTGCGGGCGTAGAGCTGCACGAGCGCATCCGGATAATCGTCGAGTGAGACGTCGTTGTTCTCGGCGTAGGTATCCAGCTCGCGCTGTGCGCGCTCGGTCGTGGTCTTGCCGCTCGTGAGCAGGCCGCGCGCAAACACGCCGAACACGATCAGCGCCAGCAGCACCACGATGACCAGCAGCCGCCGGCGGCCGCGTTTTCTTGTCTTTCGGGACATGTCAGGTCTCCTTTCCCGCAGGGAATGCTCCTGATTATACACGATTATGGACCGGAAAGCGTGAAAATTTTCTGAAATCTTGCGAAAACGCAAAACGGCCGGACGCTGAGCGCGTCCGGCCGGGGTGATTTGCGTAGGATTCAGTTGGCCGCATCACCGGAGGTGCTCTGCGTCTGGCGGAACACATCGGTGAAGGCCTGATACGCGCCGTTGTTGCTCATCGGCGTGAGGTACATGAGGCCGTTTTCGAGCGTGCAGCGGAACATCTGCACCGTGCCGTTTTCCAGCGCAAGCGTCAGATTGTCGCCGTTGAGCGCAAACTCAAAAGCCAGCGGCGTGCCGTTGGCGTCCGTGTAAGTACCCGTGCCGTTGGTGCGGAACGTCAGCTCGCGGATCGTGCCGGGCTCCTTGATGTCCGCAGCCTCTTTGGCGCCGGTGTCCGTGCCGGGCAGGATCTGGCTGACGCTGCTGTCGTCCGCCTTCTTGTCGGCGTCCGTGCGCTCAAAGGTCCACATACCGGCCAGAATCTCGTTGACTTCATTGTCACCGGTCTGGATACCGGACATGATGTTTGCCGTCGCGGTCGGCGTCGCCTCCGGGGCAGCGGTCGCCTGCGCCTCGACACCGCGGCTGGTGCAGCCGGCGATCAGAAGCGTGCAGAACAGAAAAATTGCGGTTGTAAGAAGCTGAAAACGTTTCATCAGAACAATCTCCTTTCCGGTGCGCTGGCGAAGCCGGCCTTGACCGGCACCGCAGCGGTATCGGGCTGCCGCTCCACGACCACAAACATGGCCACCATGAGCAGCGCGTTCGGCATCGGGCAGAACATGCCCGGGTTCGTCATGGAAATGAGCAGCATGGCAAAGTAGGACAGCGCGAACGCCAGCGTCGTGCGGCTGCGCTTGCGCCAGAGCAGACGCACGCGGTCATAAAACAGCCAGCCGTAGCCGACTACGCCGACGAGGCCCATACTGCCGAGGATCTGCGCGATGAGGTTGTGGTACCAGACGATGCTGCCCTCCACGCCGAGGAAGATCGGCGCATTGTGCATCGAGCCGAGGCCGCAGCCAAAAAGCGGATTCTTCACAAAATCCAGCAGACCCTGAATGAAAAACGTGTACCGGCTGTCGTCCGGGGAGATGAGCGCACCGTCGACCATGCGCGAAGCAAACAGCCGCGGCACGAGCGCGATGAGCAGTGCGACCGCCGGGACCAGGCTGATGAGCCCGACGCGGCGATAGACCGCGCGGCGCTCGGGGTTGCAGTGGTACACATAGGCAAAGCACAGCAGCAGCATCGTCGTGCCGAAGATCAGGCCGCTGCGCGAGCCGGTCATGAGCATCATGAGGTACAGAAACACGACCGACAGGAAGTGCCGCCGGTCATGCGCAGCAAAATATGCCGCGGCAGGCAGCGCGATGAGCAGCATCGTCGCGCTGAAATTGCGGTACTTGAAATAGATCGTGGCAAAATCCCGCAGGAACTCCTGCATGTGACGCGCGTAGAACAGCGCCACCACAAAGCCCGTGAACAGGCCGCCGGCGTAGAGGATCTGCAGCATGCGCTCGGCGACGTCGTAGTCGCGCGCGCGGTCCGCCTCGCTGCGGCACAGCAGGTAGACCAACAGCATCATCACGCCGAGACCGAGGGAATAGTACAGCGCCGTGGGCGAGAAGTACTCCTCGCGGGAGATGAAGCCGAGGCCGCCGAGCAGCGTTGCGACCGACACGGCCACCATGCCGTGCAGGCAGCCGCCGTTGCGCGGTGCGCGGGCGTAGGCCCCGATGTGCACGAGCAGCGCCGCCGCGGCCAGCAGGCCGATCCACCAGAAGCGCAGCAGGCTGTAGAGCTCGTCATAAAACTCCGTGCCCACCATGGCCAGCAGCACGACCGGGAACAGGATGCTCAGCAGATCGTCGCAAAACAGCAGCAGGAAGATCAGCGTGGACATGACCAGAATACCGCCCACGACCGGCAGCCCGGCCGCCATGAACACAGCGAGCATCAGAAAGCAGACCGGAAAGTACAGCTTGCTGTGCCAGAAGCGGTCAGCCGCGCTCTGGCAGGCGGCAACGAGCGCAGACGCGCCGCCGATGCGCTCATCGAGGAACGCGCACACGCGGTCAAACATCCGCGCAAAACCACGGCTGCGCCCCGCCTGCTCCATATTCGATTGGACGCGTTTATCAAAAGCATTCATAAGCATCAAAACATCGTTCGGAAAGTTCCGCCGGGAAGGCCCGGCGCGGGAAGAAAAAATTTGTGTAACCGGCCGATACCAGCCTAAATCTTCCCATCTTTCAATTGCGGATGCATTATAGCGCGCCGCCTGCCGGAAGTCAATACTTAAAACAGATTTAACATTTCCGAAATTTTTTCACGTGTGTTTTTGACGTATATTACTATATTTCTTTTGCGCATTTTGTCGCATTTGCACAGCAAAGCCGCAGTTTTCCAAAAACTGCGGCTTCCAACTTGCAGAATATTTTAAATACGCGGGGCGTTAAAATGTTACGAAAGAATGACAGAGCCGGTTCACGTCTGCGGAAAGTGCCCCGTTTTGCGCAGCGCGCGCACGAGATACATGGCGGCCACGCCGGTGAACGCCCCGGTGATGACGCTCGCCGCAACGAGTGCGGGCGCATACACCAGAATGGACGGCGTGCCCGTGACCCAGACGGCGACCAGCAGCTGCCCGGCGTTGTGCCCGAAGGCCGCCAGCACGCTCACGACCCACAGCAGCCGCTCCGGCAGGCGGCGGATGGTCAGGCACATGACAAGATAGGCGAACACGCCGCCCGCGATGCTGAAGAGCAGCGCCGACACGCCGCCAGTAAACACGCTGCCGAGCACGATGCGCACGAGCAGGATCTCCCCCGCCTGCCGCCGGCCGAGCAGAGCCATGGCGATGAGCGTGACGATGTTGGCAAGGCCGAGCTTCACGCCCGGGATCGGCACGACGGGCGGGATCTGCGTCTCGGCGACGAAGATCGTCAGTGCGATGGCGGTGAACATGGCCAGAACGGCCAGACGCTTCGTCCCCTTCATGGCGTCCCCTCGATCTGCACCGTCAGGTGGTGCGGCACGCAGGCGATCGGGATGGCCGATGTGGTGATCTTCCCCTGCTGGACGCACAGAAGGTCCGGGCAGTCGGCATATGTGACGGACACACCGTCCGGCTCGACGTGCACGGTGTTCGTGCCCCAGTCGGTCTGCACTTCGATATCATATGGTATGGTCACGGCGCGCAGGTCGATGCGGCGGTAGACCTCGCCGTCGACCCGGATGACGGCCGTCTGCCCCGTCTGCCCATGGCCGCGCAGCAGCAAAAAGACGCCGCCGCCCAAAATCGCGAGCGCGGCGAACAAAAGGATCCAAAATTTCGTCTGTTTCATCATAGGTTCATTCTAGGATGCCCGGCAGTGGTTGTCAATGGATTTTTGCCGTGGTATAATGGATTAATTTTTATCGCTTTATTATATGTACCGCTCCCCGCGCGGGAGCTTCAGAAAGGAGGCGGACGCCGTGTCTGCCGTAACTGCCTATGCCGCGCAGGCCGCGCACTTCATTCTGCCGGTCATCGCGCTCATCGTGCTCATCCGCTGCATCGCATCCATGTTCTACGGCCGCGCCGAGCCGGAAACGTGGGGCCATCTCGTCACGCCGGACGGCAAGGTCTATCCCCTGCTGCACTGGGAGTGCCTGATCGGCCGCGCCCGCAGCGCGGACATCACGCTGCCCTATGCCGACGTGGCCAACGTCCACGCCGTGCTCATGCGCAACGACGCCGGCGAGTGGACCGTCAGCGATCTGAGCCGCAGCGGCGGCGTATACCTCAACGGCGAGCAGATCACGGAGCCGACGCAGGTGTTCAGCGGCGACATTCTCCGCTGCTCGACGCACATGCTCAAGTTCGCCGACATGAGCGAGGAGCGCCGCGCCGTGCAGGAGCAGCGCCGCACGATCGCGGGACGGAAGGTCTCCGCCGGCGGCACGCTGTTTTTCCTAACGGTGTTTCAGCTGCTGCTGGCGCTGGAGTTTGTGTCCTCGGCCGACAGCGCGCACCTGCTGGGGATCCTGATGTCGTTTGCAGCCCTCGTGCTCACGCAGTGGTTCTGCTACGTGCTCATGCGCACGATGGACCGCTCGGGCTTCGAGGTCGAGACGATCGCGTTTTTCCTGTGTACGCTCGGGCTTGAGATCTGCGCGACGAGCACGCCGGACGATCTGACCAAGGAGATCATCCTCATCATCGTGGGCATCGCGCTGTTTTTCCTGCTCGGCTGGTGGCTGCGCGACCTGAGCCATGTCAAGGCGCTGCGCTGGCCGGCGGCCATCATCTCGCTGGCGCTGCTGGCGCTGAACCTGTTTGCCGCGAGCGAGGTGTTCGGCGCGAAGAACTGGCTGACGATCGCAGGCTTCTCCCTGCAGCCGTCGGAGCTGATCAAGGTCGCGTTCATCTACGTCGGTGCGACGTCGCTCAACCGGATGTTCCGCAGCAAGAGCATCCTGCTCTTCATCGCCTTTTCCGCCATCTGCGTGGGCGGGCTCGCCCTGATGGGCGACTTCGGCTCCGCGCTCATCTTCTTTGCGACGTTCCTCGTCATCGCGTTCATGCGCTCGGGCAGCATCGCGACCGTGCTGCTGGCCGTGACGTCCGCCGCCATGGCGGGCACGCTGGTGCTGAGCATCAAGCCGCACGTGGCGCAGCGCTTCGCCACCTGGGGCCATGTGTGGGAGGACGTCTCCGGCGCGGGCTACCAGCAGACGCGCGCGCTGAGCGCGGCCGCCTCCGGCGGTCTGTTCGGTCAGGGCGCGGGCTGCGGCTGGCTGAAAAACATCTTCGCCGCCAACACCGACATGGTGTTCGGCATGCTGTGCGAGGAGCTCGGCCTGATCGTGGCGCTGTGCGCGATGCTGGCCATCATCGCCCTCGCAATCTTCACCGTCAAAAACGCGGCCCAGGGCCGCTCGTCGTACTACGTCATCGCCGGCTGCGCCACTGTGACGCTCATGCTCGTGCAGATGTCGCTCAATGTGTTCGGCGCGCTCGACATTCTGCCGTTCACGGGCGTGACGTTCCCGTTCGTGTCCAAGGGCGGGTCGAGCATGCTCTCGTGCTGGATGCTGCTGGCCTACATCAAGGCGGCCGACACCCGGCGCGGCGCGAGCTTCGTGGTGCGGCTGCCATCGCGCAATAAAAAGGAGGCGCAGGCATGAATAAAGTCAAACGCCGCGCCATGAGCGCGCTGCTCGTCGCCGTGCTGGTGCTCGGCGGCATCGGCGTGTACATCGTGCGCTACATCGAACACGGCGCCGAGTGGGCGACCTTTGCCGCCAACAGCAGCGTCTACACCAGCGGTGTGCTCAGCACCGGCACGCTCACCGACCGCAGCGGCGTCGTGCTCGCGACGGCCAACGGCGGCTCGCGCAGCTACGCCGACGACGCTGCCGTGCGCACCGCCTGCTATCAGGCCGTCGGCGACTACACCGGCAACGTCGGCACCGGCGCGCTCAAGGCATTTTCCAAGCAGCTCTCCGGCTATAATCCAATCACCGGCACCTACGCGACCGACGGGCACACCGTCGCGCTCACGCTCGATTCGAGCCTGTGCGTGACCGCCTATGAGGCGCTTGCCGGGCGCAAGGGCGCCGTGCTCGTGAGCAACTACAAGACCGGCGAGATCCTGTGCATGGTCTCCGGCCCGAGCATTGACCCCAGCAGTGACGGCGACGTACCGGACGGCGCGTACATCAACCGCTGCATCAACGGCTCGTTCACGCCGGGCTCCGTCTTCAAGCTCATCACCTCCGCCGCCGCGATCGAGAACATCAAGGACATCGACAGCCGCCGCTTCAGCTGTGCAGGCAGTCTGGACGTCAACGGCGTGAGTGTCAAGTGTACAGGCGTGCACGGCAGCCAGACGTTTGAGGACGCGCTGGCCAACTCCTGCAACTGCGCGTTCGCGCAGATCTCGCTCGAGCTCGGGGCCGACACCATCGAGAGCTACGCCAAGAAGTTCGGCTTCCTCGACTCCCAGTCGCTGAGCGGCATCCCGACGCTCGCCGGCAGCTTCACGAAGGGCGCGTCCGGCAGCGCGAACCTCGCCTGGTCGGGCATCGGCCAGTACGAGGATCTCGTCTGCCCATACTCCATGCTGCGCTACGTCTCGGCCATCGCCAACGACGGCAGCGTCGTGGAGCCGTCGCTGCTGCTCGACACGCCCAGCGGCTCGAGCACGACCCTGCTCAGCGCTGCGACCGCCAACAAGCTGCGCGACATGATGAACTATAATGTCTCGGCCCACTACGGTACGAACCGCTTCCCGGGCCTGAATCTCTGCGCCAAGACCGGCACCGCCGAGGTGGGCGACGGCACGTCGCACGCCTGGTTCACGGGCTTCCTGCTCGACGATGCACACCCGTACGCCTTCGTCGTGCTGGTGGAAAACGCCGGCGGCGGTCTGACGAATGCGGGCGCCGTGGCCAACACCGTGCTGCAGGCGGCCGTGAACAAGTAATTTAGGAGTTACACATGATCGATCTATCCGTCCGCGGGCTCGTCAAGGGCTTTGAGCAGGGCAACGATATATTAAAAGGTATCACATTCGACGTCAACGCCGGCGAGCGCGTGGGCATCCTCGGGCGCAACGGCTGCGGCAAGACGACGTTTTTCCGCATCCTCTCGGGCGAGCTGCAGCCGGACGCCGGCACCGTGTCCATCGCCTCCGGGCGGCGGCTGGGGCTGATCTCGCAGATCCCGGTCTACCCCGACGGCTGGACAACGGAGGACGTGCTGCGCGAGGCGCACCGGCGGCTCTACGACATGGAGGCGCGCATGAACGAGCTCACCGCGCGCATGGCGACGGACGACTCCCCCGCTCTGCTCGCGGAGTACGACCGACTGTCGGAAAACTTCCGCCGCCTCGGCGGGTACGACATGGAGCACGAGCGCAACCGCGTCGCCAACGGTCTGGATATTCCGGCCGCGATGCGCGCGCAGCCGTTCGACAGTCTCTCCGGCGGGGAGAAAACGCGCGTAAACCTCGCGCGGCTCATTCTCGAGGACACGGACATTCTCCTGCTCGACGAGCCGACGAACCACCTCGACCTGCGCGCGACCGAGTGGCTGGAGGCGTATCTGCTGCATTTTCGCGGCACGGTGCTCGTCATCAGCCACGACCGGTATTTTCTCGACCGCGTCGTGCAGCGTTCGATCGACTTCACGTCCGGGCAGGCGGAGTTTTACAGCGGCAACTACAGCTTTTACGTCGTCGAGCGGCAGCGCCGCTTCGACGAGCAGCTCAAAAAATACGAAAAGGATCAGGCCAAGCTCCAGCAGCTCACGGAGGCGGCGGCAAAGCTGCACCTCTGGGCCTTCATGGGCAATGACAAGCTGCACAAGCGCGCATTCTCCATCGAAAAGCGCATGGAAAAGCTCGAAACGACCGAGCGGCCGACCGAAGCGCGCAAGTTAAATGTCCACTTCACCGCGCAGGAATTTCGCGGCGACGACGTGCTGACCATGGCGGGCCTGAGCAAGCACTACGGCGAGCGGACGCTCTTTCACGACCTGGATCTGACCGTGACCGGCGGCGAGCGCATCGCCCTCATCGGCGACAACGGCGCCGGTAAGACGACGTTTTTAAAGCTCGTCATGAACGAGGAGACGCCGGACACCGGCTGGGTGCAGCGCGGGCCGTCCGTGCGCACGGCCTACCTGCCGCAGATCGTCCGCTTCGCCGTGCCGGAGCGCTCCATGCTCGACACGATGCTCTACGAGTGCAAGTGCACGCCGCAGGAGGCGCGCGACCAGCTCGGCGCCTACGGCTTTCGCGGCGAGGACGTGCTCAAGCCCGTGTCGGCGCTCTCGGGCGGCGAGCTGTCCCGGCTGCGGCTGTGCATGCTCATGCGCCGGGAGATCAACTTCCTCATCCTCGACGAGCCGACGAACCACCTCGACATCGCCAGCCGCGAGTGGATCGAGGACGCGCTGAGCGACTATACGCAGGCGCTGCTGTTCGTGTCGCATGACCGGTACTTCATTGAAAAATTCGCCACCCGCATCTGGCTGCTCGAAAACGGCACGATCACGGACTACCGCGGGACGTATGAGCAATTCCGCGAATACCGCGCGCGCCAGACCGCCCTGCAGCAGACGGCCAAGGCCGTCGAGCGCAAAAAGGAACCGAAGCCGAAGCCGAAACGCGCCCCGAACACCGCGCGCCAGCGCGAGCGCACGGAGCGCGAGATCGAAAAGCTGGAGGGGCAGCTCGCGGCGCTCGACGCCGAGAGCGAGGCCAACGCGACGGACTATCAGAAGCTCATGGAGCTCGACGCGCGAAAGCAGGCGCTCAATGCACAGCTCGAGGCGCTCTACGAGGCGTGGGAGGCGCTGTGCGAATGAAACACAAAGCATCCTGGATCCTCGCCATCGTGCTCGTCATCGCCGGCTGCGTGCTGCGCTTTGCGATGCCGGGGCACGACTTTCTGGGCTACACGCTCTGGGGCATCGCCGTGCTGGTGCTTCTGTGGGCGCGGCTGCACCGCGTGGGGCGCACCGTGCTGAGCGTGCTCGTGTGCGCGGGGGTGATCGTGTTCGCGGTCTTTGAGATCCCCGTCGTGCGCGACGCGCGCACGGACACGGACGCCCACCCGGACGCGATCATCGTGCTCGGCGCGGGCGTCAACGGCAGCACACCGTCGCTGTCGATGTGCAACCGGCTCGACGCTGCGCTGGACTATCTGGGCACGAACCCGGACGCCCTGGCCGTCGTCTCCGGCGGTCAGGGCGAGGGTGAGGACATCACGGAGGCTCAGGCCATGGCTGACTACCTGACGGCCCACGGCATCGACAGCGCGCGCATCGTGCAGGAGGATCAGTCGCGCACCACACGCGAGAATCTGGAAAATTCGTTTGCCATCCTCCGCGCGCGGGGGTACGCCCCGGCGGACGGCGTCGGCATCGTGACGAGCGAATACCATCTCTACCGCGCCAAACGCATGGCGCGGGCACTGGGGGCGGAGCCCGTCGGCATCGCCGCCGAGACCACCCTGCCGACCATGCGCATCAATTACTTCATCCGGGAGGCCTTTGCCGCCGCGTACATGCAGCTGGCCGGCACCCTGTACTGAGAGGAGCCCTATGGAAAAAGTCAACGTTTACGACTGGGACAAGACCATCTTCCCCGTGGACAGCACGGTGGCGTTCGTGCGCTGGTGCCTGCGGCGGCATCCGGGCGTGATCTGGCCGCTGCTGCGCACGCTGGCCCTGCTGCCGGGCTGCTGGCTCGGCCGGGTGAGCAAGACGGCCATCAAGGAGCGGATGTACGGCTTTTTGCGCCGCGTGCCCGATGTGGACGCGGAGCTGGAGGCGTTCTGGGCGCAGAATTTTGACCGCGTGAACCCGTGGTACCTCGCGCAGCAGCACCCGGACGACATCATCATCTCCGCATCGCCGGAGTTTCTCGTGCGCATCCCGGCGCAGAAGCTGGGTGTGCGGCTGCTGGCCTCGCGCGTGGACAAGCACACCGGCAGGACCGACGGGGAAAACTGCCACGGCGCGGAAAAGGTCCGCCGCCTGCGCGAGACCTATCCCGACGTAGAGATCGCGGAGTTTTACTCCGACTCCCGCAGCGACAGCCCGCTCGCGGAGCTGGCCGAGCACGCCTACCTCGTGCACGGGCAGGAACGCACGCCCTGGTGAGGGCGGACAGAAGAAAGGAGAACGCCTATGTATTCCGCATCCGACTACCGCAGCATGGCGCGCCGCGCGCTGAAAAACTACTGGTGGCTCGCCGTGGGCGTGACGCTGCTGGCAAGCATCCTCGGCGGGACGAGCAGCGGCTTCACCCCGTCGTTCAGCCTCACGGTCAACGGGGACGACCTGACACGGTACTATCCCGAGACCCTGCGCCACGCGCTGCGCGTATTTCTCCCCGTCTCCGGGATCATCTCGCTGGCGCAGTTCGTCATCGGCGGCAGCGTCTCCATCGGCCACAACCGCTTCTGCCTGAAGCTCGTTGACGGCGAGGAGGCCCGGTTCGAGGATCTGTTTTCCGGCTTTGACATCTTCGGCAACGCCTTCGTGCTCAATCTGCTCATCACGCTCAAGGTGCTCGCATGGTCGCTGCTGTTTGTCATCCCCGGCATCATCGCCGCCTACCGCTACTCCATGGCGACGTACATCATGGCCGAAAACCCGGGCATGCAGGCCACGGATGCCATTGAGCGCTCCAAGGCGCTCATGGACGGGCGCAAGGGCGACCTGTTCTGCCTCGACCTGAGCTTCATCGGCTGGGCGCTGCTGGCCACGCTGACCGCCGGCATCGGCTACCTCTGGCTCACGCCGTATATGACCGTGTCGCGCGCCGCGTTCTACCGCAGCCTGCCGCGCAGCATGGGAGACCAGGCCCCCAACGGCTGGCGGCAGCCGAACCCCGGCCCGCAGCCGGGTGGCGACTGGTACGGCCAGAACTGACCACGAAGAAACGTATCCCCGGCAGCCGTGCTGCCGGGGATACGTGCATCTTCATATGAAATAACCCGCATTCTCCCGCACCGGGCAGGACGCGAAGAGCTGGCGCACCGCGCTCTCATACTCTGCAAGGTCCTGCGCCTTGCAGATGCGGCGCAGCGGCCGCTCGGCTTCGGCAAAGCTGCAGCCGAGATAGCGCCACGCCTCCTTCATACGAAACAGCAGCGCGCGCCGGTCGGGGATGCGCGCGCGCGTGGCGGCGTAGAGCCGGTCGTGAAACGCCTGAAACTGCGCCGCCGTCGGCACGGCGCCGGTGCGCAGCTGGCCGATGAGTCCGGGGTTGGCGGCGAGTCCTCGGCCGAGCATGATGCGCTCCACCGTCGGAAACCGCGCCTGAAACGCGCACACGGCCGGGGCGTCGAACAGATCGCCGTTGTAGCACACCGGGGCGCGGCTGTGCGCGAGCGCGTAGGCAAACATGTCGAGATCCGGGTGCCCGTGGTACTGGTCGGTCTGCACGCGCGGGTGCACGATCAGCTCGCGGATCGGGTAGTCGTTATACAGCTCCAGCAGCGCGGGAAACGTCTCTGCCGTCGCCTTGCCGAGCCGCGTCTTGACCGACACCGGCAGCGGGCAGGCCGCAAACACGGCGTCGAAAAACCGCCGCAGCAGATCCGGCTCCGTGAGCAGGCCCGCGCCCTTTTTCTTTGCCGTGACGGTGTTCGACGGACAGCCGAGGTTGAAATTCACCTCGTCGTAGCCCATGTCGGCGAGCCGCCCCGCCATCCAGAGAAAGTCCTCGGCGCAGTGGCCCATGAGCTGCGGCACGACGTGGATGCCCGCGTTGTGCGCAGGCTCGATCTCGCGCAGCTCGCGCGGAGAAAACGTGCGGTTCGCCGTCGGCGAGAGAAACGGCGTATAGTAGCTGTCCGCCGCGGGGAACGTCTGCCGCTGCGCCTGCCGGAACAGGTCGCCGGTCACGCCCTCCATCGGCGCGCAGAGATACTGCATGGTCATCACCTCATTATCCGGCCCATGATAGCGGAAAATCCACCCCGCGTCAAGCTTTACAAACCCGCCGCCGTCAGGTATGATAAAAGGCACACGCATCCGAAGGAGGGGTTTCATGGAATATCGCAGCGATCTGGAGATCGCCCAGAGCTGCACGATGCAGCCGATCTGTGACATTGCACGCACCGTCGGCATCGACGATGCTGATATAGAACCGTATGGCCGCTATAAGGCAAAGGTGGCGCTGTCCGTGCTCGGGCAGCCGCCGCGCGGAAAGGGCAAGCTGATCCTTGTCACGGCCATCACGCCCACGCCCGCCGGCGAGGGCAAGACGACCACGACGATCGGTCTGGCCGACGCGCTGCGCCGCATCGGGAAGGACGCGGCCGTCGCGCTGCGTGAGCCGTCGCTCGGCCCGGTGTTCGGGCGCAAGGGCGGCGCGACCGGCGGCGGCTACGCGCAGGTCGTGCCGATGGAGGACATCGACCTGCACTTCACCGGCGACTTTCACGCCATCGGCGCGGCGAACAACCTGCTCGCCGCCATGCTCGACAACCACATCCAGCAAGGCAACGCCCTCGGCATCGACCCGCGGCGCATCACGTGGCGGCGCTGCGTGGACATGAACGACCGGCAGCTGCGCTGCATCGTCGACGGGCTCGGCGGCAGGGCCAACGGCGTGCCGCGCGAGGACGGGTTTGACATCACGGTCGCCAGCGAGATCATGGCGGTCCTCTGCCTGGCTGAGTCCATGGCCGACCTGAAGGCGCGGCTGGGGCGCATCATCGTAGGCTACACGTATGACGGCCGCCCCGTCACGGTGCGCGACCTCAAGGCCGTGGGCGCGATGGCAGCGCTGCTGCGCGACGCGCTCAAGCCCAACCTCGTGCAGACGCTCGAGGGCACGCCGGCGTTCGTACACGGCGGGCCGTTTGCCAACATCGCGCACGGGTGCAACAGTGTGCTCGCCACGCGCATGGCCATGCACCGCTGCGACTACGCCGTGACGGAGGCCGGCTTCGGTGCCGACCTCGGCGCGGAGAAGTTTCTGGACATCAAGTGCCGGCTCGCCGGGCTGCGGCCGGACGCCGCCGTCGTGGTGGCGACGGTGCGCGCGCTGAAAATGCACGGCGGTCTGGCGCTGAACGAGCTCGGCACGGAGGACCTCGACGCGCTGCGCCGCGGCGTGCCGAACCTGCTGCACCACGTGCGCTGCATCCGCGACACGTTCGGCCTGCCGTGCGTCGTGGCCATCAACCGCTTCCCCACCGACACCGACCGCGAGATCGCGCTGCTGACGGAGCTGTGCGGGGAGCTGGGCGTCCGCGTTGTGCTGTCCACCGTCTGGGCTGACGGCGGCCGCGGCGGCGAGGCACTCGCGCGCGAGGTCGTGCGCCTGTGCGAGACGGAAAACCACTTCCGCTTTGCCTACGGCCTCGACGCGCCGGTCGAGGAAAAGATCAACGCCGTCGTGCGCCGGGTCTACGGTGGCGCGGGCGCGGAGATCCTGCCCGCCGCGCGCAAACAGCTCCGCGAGCTGGAGGCGCTCGGCTTCGGCAGTCTGCCGGTGTGCATCGCCAAGACGCAGGCGAGCCTGTCGGACGATCCGGCGCTGCTCGGCGCGCCCACGGGCTTCACCGTGACCGTGCGCAGCGTGACCGTGTCCGCCGGGGCGGGCTTTCTCGTCGCGCTCACGGGCGACGTGCTCACGATGCCCGGCCTGCCGAAGGTCCCGGCCGCCGAAAACATCGATGTCGATGACGACGGCCGCATCACCGGCCTGTTTTGAGTGTTCACGCCCGCACACGAAACCGTGTGCGGGCGTTTTTCTGCACGTAGGGTGTAGTTATGTAAACCAACCGGCGCATACCGCGTCCATCCTGCTCATAGGATGATGGCAGAAAGCCGGAGGTGGTGCAATGTACAAAGTGCGGCAAGCCGTCAGAAAACACCGGAAACTGCTGAGTGTGTGCGCGATGGTGCTGGCCATCGCGCTCATGTTCTGGGCGGTCAACAGCCCCGCGATCGTGGGCGTGAGCGCGGCCAAGCGCGTGCTGCCCATCTACAGCGTGCAGCGCGACGACCGCGTCGTGAGCCTGTCGTTCGACGCGGCCTGGGGCAACGAGGATACGCAGATGCTCATCGACATTCTCAACAAGTACAACGTCCACGCGACGTTCTTCGTCGTGGGCGAATGGGTGGACAAATATCCGGAGTCGGTCAAGGCGCTCGCGGACGCGGGCAACGAGGTCATGAACCACTCATCCACGCACCCGCACATGGCGCAGCTGAGCGCCGAGCAGATCCAGACGGAGGTCAACACCTGCGCCGATAAAATCGAAGCCGTCACCGGTACGCGGCCGACGCTGTTTCGCTGCCCCTACGGGGAGTACAACGACACGGTCGTGAGCACCATCAGCGGTCTGGGCATGCACGTCATCCAGTGGGACGTCGATTCGCTCGACTGGAAGGGGCTGAGCAGCGACGAGATCACCTCGCGCGTGCTCACGCGCGTGCAGCCGGGCAGCATCGTGCTGTTCCACAACGCGGCCGAGCACACGCCGGAGGCACTGGCCGGCATCATTGAGGCGCTCATCGCCGACGGGTATTCCATCATCCCCATCTCACAGATGATCCTCCCCGGCGACACGAGCATCGACCCCAACGGCCGCCAGTGCCCGGCGGCTGCGGGCGATGGCGCATGAACAGGAAGCGAAAGCGGGGTTTACGCCCTGCTTTCGTTGCATTTTGCGCGCAAAAACGTTATAATGGAGAAAAATCACCGCCCACGGGGCGGTTCGGGAGTAATATCTATGGAAAATTTCCAGAAAATCGCCGTGCTCATCGACGCCGACAACACGCAGCTGTCCAAGCTGGAGGCCGTGCTGCACGAGGTGTCGACCTACGGCCGCATCGTCGTGAAAAAGGCCTACGGCAACTGGCGCAAGGACTCGCTGAAAAACTGGGAGCCGGAGCTCAAGCGCCTCGCCATCCGCGCCGAGCAGCAGTTTGACTACGTCACCGGCAAGAACACGACCGACATCGCCATGGTCATCGGGGCCATGGATCTGCTGCACAACAATATGTACGACGCGCTCGTGCTCGTGTCGAGCGACAGCGACTTCACGCCGCTGGCCATCCGTCTGCGCGAGTCGGGCCTGTACATCATCGGCGCCGGCGTGACGACGACGCCGGAGTCGTTCAAAAACGCGTGCGACGACTTCATCCTCATCGATTACCTGTCCAAGGCGGACGAGAAGCCCGCCGTCGTCGAGCACACCGCGGAGCCCGCGGCCAAAAAGCCCGCCCGCAAGGCCAAAAAGGCCACACGCAGCACGAAGAAGTCCGCAGCCGAGTCTGCCCCGGCCGCCGAACCGGAACCGGAACCGGAACCGACGCCCGAACCGGAGCCGGAACCGAAAAAACCCGACATCCGCGAGATCCACAACCTGCTGCACATCGCGTCCGAGAAATATCAGGACGCCGACGGCTTTGTCAACGTCAGCTCCTCGGGGCTGTACATCAAGCGCGTGAAGCCCGACTTTAACGTGCGCGCCTACGGCTACAGCAAGCTGCCGGAGCTGCTGGCCGCCTTCCCGAACAAGTATCAGATCAAGCGCTACGAGGGCAAGGGCGGCGCGACGATCATCGCCTATAAATGCCTGTAATATCAAGCATTTGAAAGTCTGATAAGAACCCGCTCAGATTTGCAAAAAGCCCTTGACTTTTACCCCCGAGCGCGCTAAAATTCCTCTCCTGTTGGGGAAGGACACCACCGCGAAGCAACCCTCTTTCTTCGATGCCTCTGCGTCGGCACCCCCCCGCAAATTTCAAGAAAGAAGGTTTTTTCCATGACTGCTCAAATCCTTGCGGCTGTCATCTTCGTCGGCATGTTCGCACTCATCATCATGGACAAATTCGAGCGCCAGTATGTCACGCTTGGCAGCGCGGCCCTCGTGCTCGTGGTCGTGTTCGGCATCTGCATGCACAGCTGGGACGCGATCAAAAACGCCCTGAATCTCGGCGCCATCTTCCGCGCCGGCTTCTGGTACGGCGCCTCGGAGAGCGCCAGCTCCGGCGTCAACTGGTCGACCATCTTCTTCATCACCGGTATGATGATTATGGTCGAGGGCCTCGGCAAATCCGGCTTCTTCCGCTGGCTGTGCCTGTCGCTGGCAAAGCTCGCGCACTACCACGTCGTGCCGCTGCTGCTGTGCTTCATGGCCATGTCCGCGTTTCTGGCCATGTTCATCGACAGCATCACGGTCGTGCTGTTTCTCGCGACCGTCACGCTGGAGCTGGCGCAGATCCTGCGCTTTGACCCCGTTCCGATGATCCTGTCGGAGGTCTTCTGCGCCAACCTCGGCGGCGCCGCCACCATGTGCGGCGATCCCCCCAACATCATCATCGGCACCGCGCTCGGCTATACCTTCACGGACTTCATTAAAAATACCGGCGTCATCATCGGCATCTGCTTTGTGTTCGTGCTGATCTTCTTCTGGCTGTGCTTCCGCAAGCCGCTCAAGGCGAGCGAGGCCGCCCGCCCGGCCGACGCCGTCTGCCCCGCTCCGGCGACCGCCATCGCCAACCGCAAGGCGTTCGTCGCGGACGTGATCGTGTTTCTCATCGCGGTCGCGCTGCTCGTGACGCACGCACAGACCGGCCTGACCGTTGCGTGCATCGGCGCCATCGTCGCGGGCCTGACGCTGCTGGTGACCGTGTTTACCAACGGCGGCGCCGCCGTGAAGGAAGTCCTCCGCGGTGTGGACTACAAGACGCTGCTGTTTTTCATCGGCCTGTTCATCTCCGTCGCGGGCCTGGAGCAGACCGGCGTGCTCAAACTCATCGCGCAGTTCATCTCCAACATCAGCGGCGGCAGCATCAAGGTCGTCATCCTCATCATTCTGCTGCTGTCGGCCGTGTGCAGCGCACTGATCGACAACATTCCGTTCGCGGCCACCATGGTCCCGGTCGTGCAGTCCATCGCGGCGACGCAGGGCATGGATCTGTCCGTGCTCGCCTGGGCGCTGTCGCTCGGCACCGACCTCGGCGGCAACGCCACGCCCATCGGCGCGTCGGCCAACGTCGTGGCCACGTCCGTGTCGGCCAAGAGTGGTCACCCCATCAGCTGGGGCAAATACTGCAAATACTGCGTCCCGGCCACCGTGCTGGTCATTGCGGTCTCGCTGGGATGCCTGTTCCTGAGATACCTGTAATTTTACATCAGAAAGGCGGTAACGCATCGTGAAACAGATCATCGTGACCGTCGGCCGTGAACACGGCAGCGGCGGCAAGTACATCGCCGAACAGATCGCCAAACAGCTCGGCATCGCGTTTTATGATAAGGAGCTGCTGCTTGACAGCGTCTTTAACGCCGAGGACGCCGCGCGCTATGACGAAAAGCCCGTGCACCTGCTGTGGTCGCGCCGCATCGGTGAGAACTTCAACGCGCCAGAGGATGCACTCGCACACGAGACGTTCGATTACATTCAGAAGCTGGCGGACAGCGGCGAGTCGTTCGTCGTGCTCGGCCGCTGCTCGGACTTCATCCTGCGCAGCAATCCGAACGCCGTGCACCTGTTCATCGCCGGCAAGCCCGACCAGAAGCGTCAGCGGCTCATGGAGGAAAAATCCCTCACGGCCGATCAGGCGGCGCTGGAAATACGCCGCATTGACCGCGACCGCAAGGCCTACCACAACTACTACTGCGACACGAAGTGGGGCGACGCGCGCGGCTATGACCTCGTCGTCAACAGCGGCAAGCTCGGCATCGAGAAAACCGTTGACACGCTCGTGGCTTTCGTGCGCGCATATCAGGCAAACAACGAAACCGAATAAACTGTGCAACGCCCCGGATGCATCGGCATCCGGGGCGTCTCTTTTGTCACGCCGCCGCGCACACGCAAACATTTCTTGACGAATCGGCAGCGCGGTTATATGATGGCATAAAACTCCATGCATACGTGCTGCACTGTGAAAAGCCGCAAATGCCGGTGCATGAAGTTTTTGTGCATCATTTCCGGTTGCCCCGCAGGGG